>Ga0247608_10002163_pt1 | contig 25284 bp, 21 predicted proteins | sample 176DNAGHGlowgp2_FD_193490 | JGI IMG/M metagenome (GOLD analysis project Ga0247608, IMG submission 193490) | Sheep rumen microbial communities from Palmerston North, Manawatu-Wanganui, New Zealand - 1766 DNA GHGlow gp2 | ecosystem: Host-associated > Mammals > Digestive system > Stomach > Rumen ... | reverse complement strand
ACGAGGTAAAAGCAGATGAATGAGAACATTACAAAACGCAATAATCTTCTGGCACAGAAGGTTATAAAAGGACTTGAGTCGAGAAACATGTCGGGGTATTATGCAGGGACAAAGGAAGAGGCCTTAAAGATCGCGTTGGAGCTGATACCTAAAGGAAGTTCAGTCACCATGGGAGGCGCGATGAGTGCCCATGAGATAGGGCTGGTGGAGGCTTTGAAGAGCCCTGATTATAATTTTATAGATAGGGACAAGGCTTCGGACAAGAGAGCTGCGATGCTTGCGGCTTATGATGCCGATTTCTTCCTTTCAAGTGCAAATGCCATGACGGAAGACGGTATCATGATAAATGTCGACGGCAATGCCAACAGGGTGTCCGCTATAGCACAGGGTCCTAAGAAGGTCATTTTCATAGTCGGTATGAATAAGATCACAAAGGATGTGGACTCGGCCATGAAGAGAGCAAGAAATGTGGCGGCACCTATAAATGCACAGCGTTTCGGGCTTTCCACGCCTTGTACTGCTACCGGGTCATGCATGGACTGCAAGTCGCCTGACACCATATGCTGCCAGATACTTATCACGAGATATTCAAAGCATAAGGACAGGATCCATGTGATATTGGTCAATGATAATCTGGGATTCTGAGTATACGGAAGAGAATTAAAAACCGGGGCTGTCGCACATAAATGAGCGGTGGCGGCTCGGGCTTGGCGATATCTTAATATCGCTAACGGACAATAAAAAAGGGCTCGTGACGGGTATGCTCCCGAAGCGAAATGCCTTTGGTGGCATTCTCGCTCGGGATGCTGCCCGGACAGAGCCCTATAATTATTTCTTCGAAGATTTCTTAAACTTTGCTTTTCCGGCACTTGACCAGCCGGTATATATCTTGGTGTCACCGAAGTTGACAAAGCCTCTTACGCGGACATAATAGGTTTTCTTATTGACACCATTGGTGTAGCTCCAGGTGAGCTTATCACCGGGTTCTATGGTTACTACTTTTACGGTCTTGTAGGATTTTGTTCCTTTACGTTTTACCTGGATCTCATAGCCGTCTAATGCAAGGTCGTTTTCCGAATCGGGATTCCATTTGATTACAAGTTTGCCGGCCTTCTGGGTAACGGTGAGATTTACGCCGGAGGCTTTTACCTGCTTTTTATACTGCTTAGCTGTAAGACCGCCCCATTCTGCTTCTTCGGTAGGAGTAGGTGCAGCTGTGGGCTTCGGAGCCTTGGTAGGCTTAGGTGTAGCGGTAGGCTCGGGTGTAGTCGTGGGCTTCGGAGCCTTGGTGGGCTTGGGTGTAGCGGTAGGTACAGGTGTAGCCTTGGCTACGTCGGCGTCCTTTACGATAAGTGCACACTGTGAGGAGTTGCCGTACTTATCGCTTACGGTGATGATGGTCACACCGGGTTTCTTTACGCAGAAACGGGCAAATGTGGTGGTAGTGGTAGCGCCTGCTACGAATGCGACGCTCGTGTCTGAGCTGTTCCAGTTAAAATCATATGCATATTCGTACTCGTACTCGAAATACTTAAGGTAAAGAGTGATATATCCGTCTCTTCCGGACTTTTTCTCCACTACATACTCTGTTTTCTCAAAATCAAGAGGTCTGCAGAATACATTTACATTCCATTCTTCGGTAAAGGCTTCTGAGCTGGTACCGAAGGTAAGTGTAGCCTGGCCCGGTTTGTTGGCTCTGGCCTCGTATTCGATATTAAATGAGCCGGTAGCCAGTCTCGGATCGTTGATGATGCCGGTATTGGAGGATTTCCTCGTATCCTGGGTGGGCTTTTCGGGCTTGATATGTGCAAGACGGCCGACTTCAAGGTCGACATCATAGGTTTTCTTTTGAGGAGTCCTTACCACGGGGGTAACATAGATCACACCCTGGGGATCGGGCTTCTGTATCGGAGTTGTGACGGGGTTCTGATAAGGTGTGGGTTTAGCAGTGGGTATCGGAGTCACTGTCGGGTTCTGGTACGGTGTAGGCTTAACGGTGGGCACCGGAGTGGGGGTATTATAATACCCGCCTGAGGGCTCGTCGTATACGGTGGGGGTAGGAGTGTTGTAATATCCGCCCGAGGGCTCGTCGTATACGGTGGGAGTGGGTGTGGTGTAGTATCCGTACGAGGGTTCAGTATAATAGGTAGGGATAGGAGTATTGTAGGCCGAGCCCGATACTTCTTCAAAATCGTAGTAGGAGCCGGATACATAATCATAATCCGATACTACGCGGTAGGTGATATTGGTGGTCGGTCCTCCTGAGATCCTTTTGTCGCCGGTGGATGCGGTGTTTGATGTGGAAAGATCATCGGTGGTCGGGTAATTATAGATGATACCGATATCTTCGTTTGCAGCACGTTTGATTTCCACGAGATTGCTATCGTCTGCAGAAACGCTTATCGCAGGTACGAGCAATGCAAATACGAGCAGCATGGCCCAGAGTTTCTTAAGTGATTTCATGGTTTGCCTCCTTTTTTCGTGTATACTGACGGTCATTATCACTTCGTGTAATGAGGGTCATCAACTATTCAAGTTAATGACATCTACCTTATATTTTAGCACCCGGGAGGGCAAATGGCAAGATTATAGAGGGTAGTGGACAGAAATTTATTAATATTAATAGTCATAAAAGGAAATCTGATTGACAAAGGAGTCTTTTCGTAATAGTATCGATAGTGTAAATGGTGTTTCAATTATTTTGATAAGGAGGGTTTATTATGGCTAACAAATATGCAGGTACACAGACTGAAAAGAACTTAATGGCGGCTTTTGCAGGGGAGTCGGAGGCAAGAAACAAATATACTTATTTTGCTTCAAAGGCTAAAAAGGACGGCTTTGAGCAGATATCGGCCATGTTTTTAAAGACAGCCGACAACGAGAAGGAGCACGCTAAGCTCTGGTTTAAGGAGCTTGAAGGTATCGGAAGTACGGCCGAGAACCTGGCAGCTGCGGCAGCAGGTGAGAACTACGAGTGGACCGACATGTACGAGGGCTTCGCAAAGACCGCCGAGGAGGAGGGTTTCCCGGAGCTTGCAGCCAAGTTCAGAGGTGTAGCTGCCATAGAGAAGCATCACGAGGAACGTTACCGTGCACTGCTCCACAATGTTGAGGCACAGGAGGTATTCGCCAAGTCGGAGGTTAAGATATGGGAGTGCAGGAACTGCGGTCATATCGTAGTCGGCACCAATGCTCCGGATGTATGCCCTGTATGTGCTCATCCCCAGAGTTACTTTGAGATCAGCGAGAAGAATTATTGATCGGGAAGAGATTTTGAAAAAGACATTTTTCAGGAGACAATCCTTGAAGGGTGTCTTTTTTTGCGCCAGTAACATTATTAAAATGCCAAACCACCGAATGAAAAGCCGCCAAAACCATCAACAAAAATATGCCAAAACCATCAACAAAAACATGCCAAACCCATCAACAAAAACTTGCCAAAACCATCAATGAGTGCTATAATATAACAAAATAGTGATGTTTGGGAGAGTATTTATGAAAATTTATTACAAGAGGATTTGTGATCAAATACTTATTGATAAATTAGAGGCTAAAGGAGCGGTGTTAATTAAGGGAGCGAAATGGTGTGGAAAAACTACAACGGCGGAAAACATAGCTAAATCTGTTATATATATGGAAGAGCCCGCTAGAAAAAAACAATATTTGGAAATGGCAGAGATGAATCCGGCACAGTTGCTGCAAGGAGAAGTCCCCAGACTGATTGATGAATGGCAACTGGCTCCCAAATTATGGGATGCTGTCAGATTTGAAGTTGACAGGCGTGATGAATTTGGGCAGTTCATACTTACAGGTTCCGCAGTTCCTGCTGATTTTTCGGAAATATCCCATACGGGAACAGGGAGAATAACTTCCCTGCTTATGCGTCCGATGTCGCTTTATGAGTCGGGAGATTCAAATGGCAACGTTTCTTTGGGAGCTTTGTTTTTAAAGGAACAGGATGTATATGGGAACGACGAACATAATCTGGAAGATATTGCATTTTTGATATGCAGGGGAGGATGGCCAAAATCGATTGGAAAAAGTATAAAAGTAGCTTTAGCTCAAGCCCCTGATTATTATGATGCAGTGGTAGAATCGGATATATCAAGAGTAGATGATATTACCAGAGATGCTGAAAGAGCAAGGCGTATTATGAGGGCATATGCCAGAAGTGTTTCTTCAGAAGCCACCATTACATCAATTCTACAAGATGTTCGGACAGATGAACAGGATTCGTTCAGCGAAAATACGTTACGTTCATACCTTTCAGCATTAAGAAAGATATATGTTATTGAAGATAATCCGGCATGGAATCCCAATTTAAGATCAAAAACAGCTGTAAGAAGTTCAGATACGAGGTATTTTGTGGACCCTTCCGTAGGAACTGCAGCACTTGGTGCAGGGCCTAAAGATCTTATAAATGATCTGGCTACTATGGGATTGTTATTTGAAAATTTGTGTGTAAGAGATCTTCGTGTATATGCCGAAGCGCTGGATGGGAAAGTATATCATTATCGGGATAAAAGCGGGCTGGAATGTGATGCTGTAGTTCATCTGAAAAACGGGAAATATGGTCTTATAGAAATAAAGCTTGGAGGCGACCGGCTTATAGAAGAAGGGGCACGAAACCTGTTAAGATTTTGCGACCGGATCGACCGTGAAAAGATGGGAAAACCTGCGTTTATGATGGTGTTATGCGGTGTGGCTCCTTATGCTTACAAACGAAGCGACGGAGTATATGTGGTACCGATAGGGTGTCTTAAGGATTGATTTTTGGAGAAAGACGGATGAAAAATTTATTTGGAGTGCTTCCGGAAGATTTCTTTAAACCGTTAACCGGAAAGTATCGAAGGCAATATGCGGATTGTATCCTTATGATTTTTAATACTTTCAAACCGGAAATATCATATGGTGTTAACCGGGATACTGTTGTCCGGACATTAGAGAGTTACTTTGATGCGGATAATGATGAGGAGATGACTTTTGATGAGCAAACATATCTGAGAAACGCCAGGGATAAAGCTAATGCAATGATAGCTTCATTAAAGGCATGTGGCTGGATAGAGTATGAACAGGAAAGAAATCATCAATTAAATGTTGTTCTATTTGAATATGCCGTTCCGATCATAGAAAGTATGAACAAAGTGATCAGGGAAGAAGAAGCAGAATATCAGGGTATTATTTCTCAGATTCATGCCAGTTTGCAGAATAAAGATCTGTATGTGAAACCGTATGAGCTTATAATCAAAGGTGTAAAAGAGAATTCCGAAAGACTTATATCAGAACTTAAGAAACTAAATGCCAGTATTAAAAGACATATGGATAAGCAAACTGCGGATATGGAAGCATCAGAGATTTTGGAACATTTTTTTGAATATCATAAGAATATTGGCTCGAAAGCTTATCTTCGCATGAAAACCAGTGAGAATATTTCATATTTCCGTAGTGCGATTATTTCAAAGATAGAAGAACTGATGGAAAGTAGTGAACTGATGGATCGTGCGGTAAACGGATATATGGAAGTTGAACAGGAAGAGAACCGGGATCAGGCCTATGACAAAATTGTGGAGATTCTTTTGGATATAAAGACGGTATTTTACAGATTGGATGATATTATTGAAGAAATAGACAGAAAGCACAGTACGTATATGAAAAATGCCGTGATGAGAGCACGTTTCAAACTGGCAACCGGAAACAATATAGAGGGAAAACTTTTAAAGATATTGGACCGGATCACAGAAAGCATCAATATGGATGATATGGAAAAGGAGGAAGGTTTATTTGCCCTTTTTTCTCAAGGATACTTGTCACCGGAGTCATTCCGTCCTATCCCAATAAGAAAAAAGGAAGGAACTATCAGTGCTCTGTCAGGGGGAATGTCTATGTCCGAGGAGGAAAGAGCATTTCGTAAGGAAGTTTTACGTATGAAAAACAGAATGCGATTTACCCGTAAAAACATCAATGAATATGTTTGTAATCTGCTGAAAGACAGGGAGAAGATAACAACAGAAGAAATCCCGATTGAATCAAAAAAAGATTTAATCAGGGTTATATATATTAGTATTTATGCAGGAAACCATGCGAATAATTATATAATAAGGAGGGAGAATCAAAGAGATAAAAGGATAAAGAAACTAGGCTATGAATTTCCGGCATTTGAGATTATCAAAAAATAAAAAGGAAGGTTCAGGATATGTTTGAGACAATCTACCAATCGGTGGCAATGAAAGAAAAATTTCGCATAGCTGCAAATAAACTTTTAAATCAGTGTTTTCTTTTAAAACGAAGGGATGATACCAAAAAAGACTATTCGTTTGTTAGAGAGAACCGGGAATTATTTTCAACATATTTTGATCTTCTGGGGTATGAATTGAAGATAAATGAAGATCAGGGCGTAATAGGTCTTGTAAACCAATTTGGCACTGGTAGAATAGAACTATCAAAATATGACAGTATTCTTTTGCTGATCTTAAGGTTATTATATATTGAAAAACGGAAGGAATTATCTACGTCTTCAGAGGATGTGACGGTTCTCATGGAAGAAATCCGCGAGAAGTATGCTATGTTGAAGATTAAAACAAAACCCATTCTGGACAAAGGAATGGAAAGAGGGATGGTTAGGCTTTTTCGAAGATATAATATCATACAAAATATAGATACGGATGTAAGCCAGGCGGATGCGAGAATTGTGATATATCCATCAGTAATAATGGCAGTTCCGGTAGAGAATATTAATGAATACTATGAAATGACGGAACGAAAGCTTGAGGAATATGCAGCCAACAAAGATGTAGCAGAAGATGGAGAAGAATAGAACATGGAAGAACAAAAGAAGGTATTAACCAGGGTTCAGTTGATAAATTGGCACTTTTTTGAAAATGAAAGAATAACTATAAACGGTTCGACGCTTATCAGTGGAGAAAATACAGCCGGAAAATCGACAATTTTGGATGCTATCCAATTGGTTCTTACGACAAACACCAGGAAATTCAATGTAGCTGCTAATGAAAAAGGAAACAGAGATCTTCGCGGGTATGTTCGTTGTAAGCTAGGTATAGTTGGAGAAACATATCTTAGAAAAAATGTAGTCTTGGCTAATGTTGCATTGGAATTTTACGAAGAAAAGGGAGACCGTTATTTTGTTATAGGTGTACACATGACGTCACAGGATGATGAGAGTCCGGTGATAACAAAATGGTATGTGGCAGAATGCAGATTGGAAAACCTTTCCTTTATAATAGATAAGCACCCTGCGACTCCTGACGAATTTCGTCAGGATGGAAAGAAAATAAAATATATTGACCAGAAGAATTATGCCAAGGATGTTTTTAAGAGAAGATTGGGAAATCTTGAGGATAAGTTCTTTGATATTATTCCTAAATCGCTTGCTTTTAAACCGATGGACAATGTAAAAGAGTTTATTAACAAATTTGTCCTTTCAGAATCCCGTATTGATGTTGCAGCACTTCGTGAGAATATAGAAACTCTTCAGGAGCTGGAAATGCTTCTTGAAAGATGTGAGAAACAATATAAGTCTTTATCAGAGATATTAGAGATTTTTGAGAAGATAGAAAAAAAGGATTATGATATAGCTGTCAATGAGGTGCTTTTAGCCAAAGCAAACCATGATGCTCTTGTAAATGATATAGAAGAGCTTGAAAAAGCTATTCGAATAAAGGGATTATCTAAGCAATCCGGAGATGAAGAAATCAAAGCCTTAAATCTCAAGATAGAAAATATTTCAGATCAAGAGTTGGCATTGAATGTTGCTATCGCGAATAATTCTTCTAACAAACTTGTAGAAGAAGTTCAGAGAAGAATAAAAGAATTGGACAGTAACATAAGCCAGGCATCGGACGAGGAGAAGGAATTAAATAAACAGGTAGATAATCTTCGGGAATATGCAAATAAACTTAAAAACATTTCGTATCATATAGCCAGAGGTGAAGAAATAACGAGATTATCTTCCAGCGAAAAATCGGTTGACAAAAAAGAAATTTTGGAAGCAATTGAGATATTCCAGAAGGAACAGTTAGAAAAAATACGAGAGAACAGGTCTCGCCTTGAAATAGAAATAGATACTGTAACCCAGAGAATTAATAAACTTCAGGAGAGATTAAGAGGATTAGAGAAGAAAACGCTTAAATATCCGGATAATACCGTTGCTTTAAAGACAATAATAGAAAACGAGTTTAAAAAACGGGGCATAAATTCAAAAGTATACGTTCTAGCAGAGCTTCTGGAAATAACCGATGAGAAGTGGACAAATGCAATAGAAGGATATTTTAATAAACAGAAGTTTTACCTAGTGATAGAACCGCAGTATTATGATATAGCTCTGGGGATATATACTAAAGAAAGGAACAGAATACATTCTGCAGGCATAATAAATACCGGTAAGCTACCTTTGGATAAAACGATAGAGAAGAATTCATTGGCATATATTGTAAAAAGTGAGAATAGATTTGCAAAAGCGTATGCAGATTATATTTTAGGGCGTGTAGCCTGCTGTGAAAGCATTAAAGAGTTAGAAAAACATGATATTGCGATCACACCGGAATGTATGTTGTACCAAGGCTATGTAGTAAGGCATTTAGATCCAAACACATATCAGGATCCTTATATAGGTCAAAATGCATATCGTACACAGATAATTAATGTCAGAAAAGAACTGGAGGGATTAAGTCAACAAAGAAAAATATTAAGAGAAGAAAGCCAAGGATATAATGAAGTGCTTGAGGCCGAGAGAAGATTTGATTTTTCATTTCTGAAACTTTATGTAAATGCACCTGTTCAAAAGAAAGAACTATTGAGTATGCGGGTACAGGCAGAGGTAGAGCTTAAGCAGGCAACTCAGGATCCTACATTGATTGAATTACAGATAAAACTTTCCGAGTGTAAAGAAAACAAAAGAAAGTTAACAGATGAAAGAGACAGGATAAACCGAGAAAACATACGGTTAAGCAATCAGATAGAACAGCATGAACAGTCGGTTGGTCAAAAGAAAGATGCACTCAGTATAAGCGGACAAAGATTAAACAGAATGCAGGACGAAAACGGCCAGGCATTTCAAGAGGGCGTCGGAAAATATGAAGTTAACCGAAAAACCAAATCAGCAGCAACTATTGCTGAAAACTATGCTCCGCAGAGGACGCAGTTCGAAAATGAAAAAGAGGTGTTAAAAAACAGACTTGTGCAGAGTCAGTCCCGATTTAATACTGATTTTACGCAGGATTTTATGATAGGCGTGAACGGGATTTCCGAGTACCGGGAATATGCACGAAGACTTCAGTCTGTTGAAATAATACGATATGAAGAGAAACTCAGAAAAGCTAAGGATGATTGTGAACAGATTTTCAGAAGCGATTTTTTGTCGAAAATGAAGGAACTTATAGAAAATGCCAAGACAGAATTCAGGAACCTTAACAAGGCCCTTGGTCAAATTTATTATGGAGAGGATAGTTACCGGTTTAAGATAACTTTTGACAAAAAGAAAGAAGGGTTATATCGTATGATCACAGCAGAAACCAACGTAGAAGGTTTTAATCTGTGGACAGCTGAGTTTGAAGCACAATACAAAGATGAGATGTCGGACCTGTTTGACAAGTTGATGACCAGGGATGACAAAGGACAGAAAATTGTTGAAGAGTATACGGATTATAGGTCGTATCTCGATTATGACATTGAAATTCATAAAAAAGACGGTACCTTTCAAAGATTTTCCGATATATATGGTGAAAAAAGCGGTAGTGAAACACAGGTTCCGTATTATGTGGCTATTGCAGCATCGTTCTATCAATTATACCGTTATGGGAACAGTGTAAGGCTAATGCTTTTGGATGAGGCCTTTGATAAGATGGATGATGAGAGGATAGCTTCAATGATGGATTTCTTTAATGGGTTGAATCTTCAAGTAATCCTGGCCACTCCACCAGCAAAGATAGAAATTATCGGAGAAAAAGTGGAAACTGTTTTAGCGTGTATCCGTGAAGGACAAGCCAGTATAGTTGAAGAATATGAGATGTAATGAAAAACAGGGGTAACAATGGATATAGAAAAGATAAAGCAAAAAACACTGAATAAACTGATTGACCAGTATGAGAAAAGCAAGACCTTTACAGGGGATAATCAGGTAAACCAAACTTTTTCAAAAAGTATCGGAGATTTGTTCCCCAAATATCAGGATGATGCTGAGTACGAACTTTTTTGCGATGTGAATGAGGCAATGAAGAATTTGGAAATGCAGAAATTGGTCACATTGAAGAAAAAGCGTGGAAATGTTCTGGACAAAGTATATTTAAATACAGAAAAACTTCCTGAAAGCTACCAATATCTGGCACGTCAACCAAAGAAAGATTTAAATGATAGTATCACAGAGTTATTTGATAAATATTCGGGTACCACTTTGTTGGACCACTATTTTGAAGTTCAGAGAATTAATATTGAAAACAACAGAAGAATTGACTTTTATGACGGGAGTCAACAAGAATATGAAGATTTATTATATTTGTGCAGAGAAGTTCTTTTAAATGAAGAAGAATTGTTTATTCGTGATTTTTCAATGAGATGTTTTGGGGATTCTAAAAAGGTGGAGAGCTTATTAAACAAAGCGCAGGCGCTTCTTTACCAGTATGGAGAAGACTTTTCTGTGAAGGAAAGTATTTTTGAAGAATGTGGAATAGTGCGTACTCCGACGTATGTATATATGAAGGGGAAAGCGAAGCTCTTTATTGGAAATCAGAGCCTTGATTTATCCCAAATTAAAGGGGATATTGCACTTTCAACGGCATCTATAAAAGAAATTACGGATATTAGTATTTCTGCTTCAAGAATTGTCACGATAGAAAATCTTACAAGTTTTCATGATATTGATGCTAAAGATATGTTTGTAATTTATTTGGGAGGATTTCATAATCGGACAAAATGTGAATTCTTAAAATTCATTTTTTTAAGGAATCCCAACAAAAAGTATCTGCATTTTGGTGATATTGATGCCGGTGGGTTCTATATATTCGACCATTTGAAACGCAAGACCGGTATCCCCTTTGATACTTTTTATATGGATATCCCAGTACTTGAAGGTCATAAGGAGATGTGGAGAGAATTGTCCGAAAGCGATAGGAGAAGATTAAAATCGTTGTTAGGGAAAAAAATCGGGGAAACCAATAATTCTTCTTCTGATGAGACCTGTGTTAGCACCATTATGTATATGTTGGACCATAATTGTAAACTTGAGCAGGAAGCAGTAAAGATTTAAAATAAATGGTTTGCCAAAAGGGATCTCCAAAGTTTAGTGGAGGTTCCTAAAGTTAAGCGGGGGCAGTCCGTGAGGACTGTCGCCTTTCTTTTTTATGATTTCGTTGAATTTAAATTCAAAAAGTGCTTGACAAAGTAAAATTGATATGATATATTGAATGCACATTCAATGAAAATAAATTCAAAGGAGATAAAGATCATGCAGACATCAAATGAGAGAAAAGAGAAAGTAGTAGTTATCGGAGGCGGTATCGCAGGACTCAGCGCAGGAGTATACGCATTAAATGCGGGCTTTGAGGTTGAGATTTTTGAGAAGAACAGGATCCCCGGCGGCGAGTGCATCGGCTGGAACAGGAAGGGTTACCACATTGACAACTGCATCCATTGGCTTACAGGCACCAGAAAGGACACCGAGCTCTATGATGTCTGGAAAAAAACAGGGGCTTTAACTGACGAAACCGAGTATGCACCCCTTGACGCATTCTATACTTCCACTTATAATGGAAAAAGAGCTACATTATGGAATGATCTTAAGAAAACAGAAGAGGAGCTGATAGCGATCTCACCCGAGGATGAGGCGGAGATCAGAAAATTCATACAGTATGTGGAGTATTCGAAGCAGTGCCTTTTCCCGGCAAAGAAGCCCATGGAAATGTGGGGTATCAAAGATTACATCCGTATGGGAATGAACATGAAGGATTTCCCCAAGGTAATGAAGGAGTTCGGAAAGATCTCTTTGGAGGAGTATGCTGAGAGATTTAAGTCCCCGCTGCTTCAGAAGCTTATGTGCGATTACCTGCCTAAGGAGTATTGCACTTATTCATTCCTCCTATCCTATGCGACCATGGCTGACGGTAACGGCGGTATACCCATGGGTGCATCCCTGCCGATGTCTCTTCGGATGGAGAAGAAGTTTAAGGAGCTCGGCGGCAGGATCCGTTATGGTTGCGGCGTGGAAAAGATCGTGGTAGAGAAAAAGATGGCCACAGGCATAGAGCTTGAGGATGGAAGTTTCGTAGACGCTGATTATGTGATACCGACCGTAGATACAGGACTTCTGTTCGGAAAACTGCTCTCAAAAGAGTATATGCCGAAGGCTCTTAAGGCAGCTTATGAAAATGAGAAGGCATATCCCGCGACAAGCGGATTCCAGGTAGCTTTTGCAGTGGATGAAGCTTTTAACAGAGCACAGGACATGAGCGAGACCGTGTTCATCGATATCGAGCCTTTAAAAGTCGGAAACAGGACATTTGACAGAATGTATGTCAAGGCTTACGGATACGATCCGGTGTTTGTGAAGGACGGAAAACAGGTAATCCAGACCTGCATCAATCAGACAGATGAGGATTATTATTTCTGGAAGTCATTGAGTAAGGAAGAGTACGAGAGAGTAAAGAGCGAATTGGCGGGAGAAGTTGCAAAGCGCATAGAGAAGGCATTCCCTTTAGTTAAGGGCTCCATGGAGTACCTTGATGCCTGGACTCCTCTTACCTATGAGAGATACTGTCACGCATACCACGGAAGCTACATGAGCTTTGTGACCACCCCTTACGGAAAACAGATAAAGATGAAGGGTCAGCTCAAAGGCATAAAGAATCTGTATGTGGCTGGTCAGTGGACCAATTCACCCGGAGGACTTCCCGTAGCTGTAGCCAGCGGCAAGTTCGCAGTACAGAGGATATTGAAGAAACAGCACAGAGATATTGAAATCTGAGAAAATATTAGAATAAATTTTGTCATGCTGAGCGAAGTGAAGAATCTTAAGCTCCTTCGTTATCTCCGGCGCCTCAGGATGACAAAGAAAGGAAGTACCTATGACCAGGAAAGAACAGAAGGAAGAGCGCAGGCAGGCGATACTTATGACGGCTCTTAAGCTTTTTGTGGAGCGGGGATATTATGATACGAAGATAACGGACATAGCTGAAGCTGTGCCTATGAGTACAGGACTTTTGTTCCATTATTTCGAGTCAAAGGAAGTGCTTTTCACGGAGCTTGTGAAGATGGGAGCTCAGGCAACTGCGGCGTTCGGGGGGCAGGCAAAGGATGAGTCCGGAGCCAAGGGGCAGGAGAGCCCTCAGGCAAAGACACAGGAGAATGGGGGGATACAGGTTCCACCTGATATATATTTTACCAAATTTCTGGAAGGTCTGTTTGCATATACCAAGGCGCAACCTTGGGTGTTTAACATGTTTGTCCTGATGGGGCAGGCTAGACGTGCCGGGATGCCGGAGGAGGCAAGACGGGTCGCACTTTCCGTAAGTGCTATTGATTCGTCGGCTAAGCTGATTGAAGCAGGACAGAAGACGGGTGTGTTCAGAGCCGGGGATGCGAAGCTGCTTTCCACATGTTTTTGGGCTACGGTCCAGGGCATTATGGAGGAAATGGCGGTAAATAAGGAGCTTCAGGCTCCCGATCCTGAGTGGATAGTGGCAATATTGAGGAAATGAAATTAATCAGAGGTTGATGGAATACTAATGAGGTAAAGGAGCACGACTAAAACAAAAGATAAGGAGAGAAGATATGCGACAGATAACTTTGGGTACAACAGGCATTACGGTTCCGCAGAACGGGTTCGGAGCGCTTCCGGTGCAGCGCTGTGATACTGACCTGGGAGTGAAGATACTGCTCCGTGCTTACGAGGGCGGGATCACTTATTTTGATACGGCGAGAGCTTACTCGGACAGTGAGTTTAAAATAGGTAAGGCTTTTAATACAAAGGAAGCCAGAGAGAAGATATATATAGCGACTAAGACACAGGCCAAGACTCCGGAGGCATTTTGGAAGGATCTTGAGACCTCTCTTACGACTTTAGGCACTGACTATATAGATGTGTACCAGTTCCATATGGCAGGGCAGGTATACGGCCCGGGTGACGGGACAGGTATGTATGAGTGTATGCTCGAGGCTAAGAAAGAGGGTAAGATCAGGCATATCGGCATTACCGCTCACAAGATAGGTGTGGCTAAGGAGGCTGCAAAAAGCGGACTTTACGAGACGCTGCAGTTTCCGTTCTCGTATCTGTCGGGAAAGCAGGAGCTTGAGCTTGTGGAGATCTGCCGTGAGAATAATGTGGGCTTTATAGCTATGAAGGGATTAGCCGGCGGACTTATCAACCGCTCGGATGCGGCGATGGCTTATATGACGCAGTTTGATAATGTGCTTCCCATCTGGGGCATTCAGAAGGAAAGTGAGCTTGACGAATGGCTTTCATATATGGAGAATACTCCTTCCATGACGGAGGAGATTACGGCGTTTATCAAAAAAGAACAGGATGAGCTGGCAGGGGATTTCTGCAGGGGCTGCGGATATTGCATGCCTTGTCCGATGGGGATCACCATCAACCAGTGCGCACGTATATCTCTGATGCTCCGCCGTGCACCGTCGGCCGGATGGCTTTCGGAGCACTGGCAGAACGAGATGAAGAAGATTGAGACCTGCATCAATTGCAGGCAGTGTGTAGCGAAGTGTCCGTACGAGCTGAATACTCCGGAGCTTTTGAAGAAAAATTATGAGGATTACAAGAGGGTGCTGGCAGGAGAGGTGAAAGTGTGACAGGAGAACCGTCCCCTTGTCACTTGTTCCGTTTTTTACTTAGATAACTTCATTACCTTCTTATAACACAGCCCTGTGAGCAGTGATACGATGAGTATCAATGCTAAAAGGATGAGGTTAAGGTTCATGTGCATGCCGAGGATTACGACCGGCACTATGAGGATCATGGTGGCAAACATGTTCGGGAGCATGTAGATGGCTACCGCGGAGCTCTGTTTTATGACCTCGATCTCGTTTTCCCAGTCAAGACGCATATGTTTGATACCGCATACACAGCCCCAGGCTGTGGAAAAGGCGCATAGGGCTACCATGAGGATTATCTCAAGTAGAGAGGTAAGTACAGGGACCTTGGCGGATATGCACAGGCATATGGTCCCAAACACTGCAAATGGTACGGTCAGGTACATGTTAAACAGCATTTTCCCGCGATACAGGGTCTTTTCAGGGATGGGCAGGCTTTTCACTATCCAGTAGTTTTTGCCTTCGAGCGAAGGTGAGATAGCGGTGGTGGCCACCATGCCGATCATAAAATATATGATGAGCGGAAATGCGGGATAGAGCATTTCTTTGCTTACGGGGGCATCCTGCAGGACCTTGGCTATAATGCTTTCGATATCGAAGATAAGAGCGGCAACGCCTATAAGTACTGCAAATATCTCGCCCAGACCGCCGTTTACCATGTATGTGGGTGAACCGGTCATGCGCTTAAATTCTTTGTATGCTATTGCATTTTCAATGCTGCGGCTTTTTTGCGCCGTCATCTTGAACTTCTTCGATGCGGCGTGAGACTTGAGCTTCGAATTGATGCTGCGGTAGGAGCGTCCCACGGGGATGAATATTACAGCAAACAAAAGGATGGATACACCGGTAAGAAGCAGGATATCCGATATGGAAAAACTACTTACGGCCCCGTCAAACCATTTAGCCGGAAGATAGATACTTTCGGCTTTTTTTATTGCCTCGGAGGCTGAAAGCAGGGCATCGTTTAGCTTCTCTTCGTCTTTTGCGAAAGCTTCTATCCCGAAACGCAGGGCGAATACTGCCAGGACAAATATAAAAGTAAGGATTGTCTGGAGGATGTTCTTTTTCCTGAATCCGGCGCTTACTTTAGCTATGAGGAAGCCGATAAATGCGGCTGCCAGCATGGGGATGACGGGCAGGAACAGCGAAAGTATGAGCCATACGGGGTATACCCATATTTCCGGAGCCGCGTAAATGGCGTACCCGATCAGCATGGCGACGGAAATGCTTACGTTCCAGGGGAGGCTCTTTACATACATGTACATGAATTTGCAGCCTGCGACTGTGCCGGGGTTAAACGGCAGGGACATCAGCATGTCGTATTCCTTGAAATTGAACAGATAGCCGTTGGTCTTAAACAGGGTAAATATAAATGCCAGTGCGGAAATGGTAAGTGCACAGACTGCGGGCATTATCCCGACGAGCCCCATTTTTCCGTATCCGATGCTCATGCCGATACAATAAGCGATAAGGCATAAGTAGAGAATGCAAAAGCCTATAAAACCGCCTATGATACGGCCTTTTTTCTTTTTGTCTTTGCAGTTTTTATAGATATTCCACTGGCTGGTGGACTTTAGCAGAGTCCTTAAGAGCACAATGCTATTTTTGTTCATCCTGTACCTCCAAAAAGACTTCCTCTAATGACTTTTTGCCGGTCAGTTCTTCCATGGTACCGGTGTCGATGATCTTGCCGTTTTTGATGATGGCTACTTTGTTGCAGAGTTTTTCGGCTACGTCAAGCACGTGTGTTGAGAAAAAGATGGCGGTGCCGTTCGCACACATTTCGTGCATGATTTGCTTTAAGGTGAAGGCTGCCTTCGGGTCAAGGCCTACAAAGGGCTCGTCCATGACCATGAGCTTAGGGTTGTGGATGAGGGCCGAGATGATGGCGAGCTTTTGCTTCATGCCGTGTGAGTAAGAACTGATAAGGTCGCCAAGAGAGTCCGTGAGCTCGAAAAGGTCGGAGTATCTTTTGATGGCGGCTTCACGTTCTGCCTCGCTTATACGGAATACATCGGCTATGAAGTTCAGGTACTGGATGCCGGTGAGGTTCTCATAGAGATCCGGGTTATCCGGGATGTAGGCGGTTATCTTCTTACATTCTAAAGCGTCGGTTTTTACGGAATGTCCGTCGATAAGTATCTCGCCCTCCGTAAAATCAAGCACACCCACTACCGCACGGATGGTGGTGGATTTGCCGGCTCCGTTATGTCCGATAAAGCCGTATATATCACCGCTTTCGACGGTGAGGGTTACGTTGTCTGCGGCCTTCTTTCCTTCGCCGTAGACCTTGGTGTAGTTCTTTATCTCGAGGATTTTTTTCTTTTCCATGATCTCTCCTTTATTTGTCCCATGTCACCTTTTTTATTTTACAAGTGTTTCGTATATCGTCTTGGTTTCTTTGGCGGTGGCGGCGCCAAGATAGTAAGTTACGCCCTTGGATACAAGCTTTATGTAGTTGCCGTTTTCAGGGTTCAAAAAGACTTTGCAGCCGTTTTCACCGTTCACCGAGAAAGATCCTTTCAGTAGATTCGGCATACCGAATCCGGCCACTTTTGCAAATGTCAACGAATCAATATTTTCATCGTATGTTATGCTTTCGATAGAATCTATCTCTATCTCGTAGTCATTGCTTAAATGATGACATATGAGCGTGTTGTCTTCTATGCTCATCTTGATGGGCGTAGCTTCCGCCATTCCGACGTATACCATTGAACCGAAACAGAATATGAGTATCAGCACGATCACTGCAGCGACTATCTTTCCTACAGGATGAGCCATGTTTATGGTACTGCCCAGTCCCATTCTTTTCTTGATATTAAACCTTTTATTCTTGGGGTTGTAATAAAGCAGACCGCCTATCCAGTAGTCATCTTCGTCTTCCGTTACCGTCATCTCATTTATGTAGCGGCTTTCTATCTTACGGTCCCTTCTTACAAATGCCAGCATCCCCAGGATCAGCATTACAAGATATCCTAAAACGATCGCCATCATGACGATCTCGGAATAAAACAAAATGTTAAATACCAGGACTCCCGCCAAGAATATCGCATGTATCCAGAGGAATTTTACCGTAAAATCAGTCAGGTTCTTTTTCTTTGCCCTGTTGTAATTGGCGTTTATATCTGAATCCGTCGATATTACTTCGTTTTTGAGGCCATCCATGATATATGCCGCAGATGTGATGATGAACTCCACGATCAGGAATAGCGCAGTCAGACCCGTGCTTAAAAATGTGCCTTCAAAGACGGTATTTGCTTGGATCACCTTTAAGTCTATGAGCAATGCGCAGATCAGTACCAGAAATCCTAATACGTTTGGCGGTAACACACTTGAAAACTTTAATGTTCGTATGGCACCGACATTTTTTATATCGATGAGTGTTTCTTTCTTTTCTGTTCCAAGCCCGAGGCTTTTTTTCAGGCTTTTCATCTCCTTGTTTCCAATCACGAAAGGAAGTGCGATGCCTATGAGTGAAGCGTATGTGAGGAGCATCCAGCAGGTGGTCTGAAGGATAACGCTTCTGATCAGTATCAGGACGCCTGCCAGCACAAAGCTTGCGATAAGCACCTTAACCGCCTGGCTGCGTCTTTTTTGGACAATGCCGGTTACGGTATCCCCTGTTTCACCTTCCGTGTATTCTTTTCTGGAAGTAACACCGAATATCAGCTTACTCTTTTTCCAGTTCTTCGGATACAGGATGAAGAACATGATGAGAAGTACCGGCAGCAAACATACACACATTACTATACTGAAAATTAATCCCATAGCTTAGTCTCTGCCTCCTTCCCAGTATTTTTCTACCAGACTGAGAAGCTCCTGCTTTTCCACACCTGAGATGCGTGCTTCGGAGACTATTCTTTTGAGCTCGCTTTTGTTGGCGTCGGATATGGAAGCTTCTTTATTTATCTCGGTCCTTATACGGGCACCGTTTTTGCGGTCAGTCATGATGTAGCCTTCTGTTTTAAGGAGCTGATAGGCTTTGCTTACGGTCATGGTGTTTATCCCCATCTCCAGTGCTAAGTTGCGCACGGTGGGGAGCTGCTCGCCTGATTTAAGTTCACCGCTTGAGATGCCCATTACTATCTGGTTTCTCAGCTGTTGGTATATCGGCACGTCCGATAATTCATCGATTCTTATGATCATGCTGTGTCCTCGTTTTACAATTTCCTCCTGTCAAATATCACTACCCCAAGTATATCACATATTATGATAAGAAGAAATGCTATTATTATCGCTGTGGTAAAATCTGCCGGCACGGCAGTTCCGTTAGAAAGGCTTAAGCCTTCCATGAGTTTGGAGGGGAGGAATTTCTGTAATTTGGGGATATAGCCCAAAAGTATGGATGAGAAAAATACCGCACCTGTACCTAAAAGCACCTGACCGCTGTTATCGCAGACCGTGCCGAACAGCATAAGCGCGGACATCAAGAACATGCCGAACAGCCAGTACATCACGATCCCCAAAGGAAGGTAAGATACTTCATCCTCACCCCAGAAATACATGGTGTAGCCGAGGGTGATGCCGGTATATACAAGATAGAGCAGGGTCCAGGTGCCGTATACGGTAAGGAGTTTTGAGAAAAAGATCTTTTTTCTCGAAAGGCCCTTGGTCACTACCTGTATCAGTGTACCCTTCTGGTATTCGCCTGTGAGTACGGAACTTGTGAGCAGTACCAGCACGATCAGTACCATGGGTGCGTTTTTATAGAACTGCGTCCAGCTGGTCATGGCTGTGACACTCACTTCGCCGATATTCAGGCCTGAATCGGCTATCTGGTCCTGCAGCAGCTCATACAGCCAGGGGGTGAGCTTGGCTATGGCGGGGTTTAAGATGCCGAAAAATATAAATATGATCCCTAAGATAAGGAGCCTGCCCGTGCGGGTAAGTTCCATACATTCTTTTTTAATAAATGCTGTCATATGTTTTCCTTGTCACATTATTGCTTCAATAAATATATCTTCTAAGGTGGCTTCCTGTTTTTCGATACGGATAAACGGGATATTGTTGTCCGCTAAGTAGCGGAGTATATCGGGCAGCAGGGCTTCATTTTTAAGGATGATGCTGCCGGAGGGTGTTAACTCTGCAATGCAGTAAGAAGAGTGTTCCTGCGGAGAGTGCTCAGCTTTTTCTTGGGGAACGTGGTGGTCAGCGGCATGAGATTTTGCACCGGATGCGGGGGTGAGGTCGTTGATATAGCTGTAGATCAGCGCCGCATCGTCCTTTTTCTCCGGTACTATCTCCAAGGTATTCCCTCTGCGCCTGCTCTTTACTTCTTCGATGCTGCCCTGCATGATGACCTTGCCTTCGTTAAGCAATGCCATCTCGTCGCAGATATGCTCGACGTCCGAGAGGATGTGAGTGGAGAAGATGATGGTGGTCTCTTCCTTGGCTGCGACCAAGATATCGAGGATCTCCTTGCGGCCTACCGGGTCCAGGGCCGAGGTGGGCTCGTCACAGATGAGTAACTTCGGTTTATTGAGCAGAGCCTGGGCGATACCGAGCCTTTGCTTCATGCCGCGGGAGAAGCCCTTTATGCGGTGCTTTTCGGTGCCTAAGCCTACTTTTTCGAGAAGCTCTGCGCTTCTTTCTTTGATGGTTTTTTTGTCCATACCGGTTATCTCGCCGCAGAAATTAAGGTACTCTTTGGCGGTCATGTAGGGGTAATACTCTGGGACATCCGGCAGATATCCGATGAATCGGTTTGTCGCGGTATTTCCGCAGGTGACCTTTTCGCCGTTTACGAGGATATCGCCTTTGTCGGCTTTTAAAAGCCCTAAGATGAGCTTCATGGTGGTGGTCTTTCCGGCACCGTTTCTGCCTACAAAGCCGAAGACTTTGTTTTGCGGGATTTTTAAGTCCAGGCCCCGGAGCACCTTTTTGTCTCCGAAGCTCTTTTCTAAGCCGGTTATGCTTAAGATGTAGTTGTTTTCTTTCATTACGAATCCTCTTTACCAAGCAGGAAGTACAGGATCGGACCTATAAACTCCATGCCGATTATGGCTACGATAACCCAGATGGTACGGTTGCCGCGTTTGTAGGTATTGTGGGTAAATATGTGTCGAAGTGTCACCGCCAGCAGTATGAACTGTACTATGATAAGCGGGATGAGAAATGGTAATAGTTCATTGATATCGGGCATTTTATGGTCCTCCCTCGGAATGATCAGTTTACAATCCTGTCTGTTTTTCACCGGTGAATAAAAAAGATTGTATCTTTTGTATTAGTTATTGTAATACAAATAATACAACCTGATCTCTGTTTTGTCAAGATAGTTTTGAAAAGATTTTTAACAAATTAGAGGGAGTTATTTTGCCACAGGCGCAAAATAAAAAGCCCTCTCTTTGTTTTTTGGGATTTTCCAAGAGAGGACTTTTTAAGTTGTTTAGCTCATTTCAGAGTCATTTATCCCACGAAATATCGGTGGAATAGCATTTGTGTGCGCCTGTCAGCTTACCGAAGATATACTTGTTGGAGGCGGATTCGCACATGGTGTAGATCTTGCCGTCCATGCAGATGATCTCCTCGGACATAGGAGGATACTTATAGTCCGTTACAAGGGATGCCGAATCAAGCTCGATGAGAGGAAGAGTAAGGCCTGCCACCTCAAAATTCTTTTTGCTTACGGGCTTGTCATATACATATATATGGGAAAAAGCTACTCCGTAAGAGGTTGAAAGATAGATTTTTCCGTTGCAGGTATCCATACCCTGGACGAGGTCGGTCACCGAGTATACTTCAAAGGGTTCGGGTTCGATGCCGAACAGTGCATCGGGACTGTTTGAAAAGCGGTAGGCAAAAATGAGGGCCTGGTTGTAATCTCCTGCGGAGGTAGTCATTTTATGGCTTTCTTTGGTCTTATAATTTTCCGCCCTGTAAAACTCTCCGGCATAGATCACGTTTTCATCGGAGGAGGTAAAGGCTACGCTCATGTCATCGGGCATGGGGAAAGTACCTATGCTTTTTATGGTGCTGCCATCGCCCGCATTTACGGCATCGGCATAATCAAATACATAGAGGCACGAGTCACTGCTGCCGGCTACATATATGTAGTCCCCGTGCACCGTCATCCCGCCGGCATGTCCGTGGAATTCACTTCCGTCGGGGTTCTGCATGAGGAGCTTCTTTACATATTTATTGGTTGACTTTTCTACCATATATATAGGAGAAGAGCTTTTATCGTTCATGTAGCCGGTCATGAAAAAGCAGTCGCTCTTTTGATCATAGGAAAATCCCTGTGCTATAAAGCCGCTGTTGATATCGGGGATGGTGAACTCTTTTTCGGAGTGGCTGTAGTATTCTGATACCGGTATCCTGAAATACAGGCGGGCACCTAACAGTATCACCAGCACTGCCGCCAGGATTATGGCAAGAACCTTTAATATCTTTTTACTTAAACTTTTTTTCTTTTTGGGAGCGTTAAGCTCACCGGTTTCGGTTTTATCGGTTTTCATTATCATATCTCTTTTCATAAGTATTCGTATTGTGCGTATTTGTAAGAAAAACGTACAATAACATTTCTCACATTGTATCAAATTTTTATTCAAAAAATCAAGATTTATTCTAAAAAAACTGTTATACTGTAAATGCAATCGATTGTTTCCCGGGAAATACCGAAGGAACGCTTAATACGTTTCGAGGTGACATTGACAAGAAAAGGAGGACCATATGAATCATCTGGAGCTTTTAAATGATGCGCTGGAATACATAGAGCAGCATATGAAGGAAGATATCCGTACGGAAGATATCGCTCTGTCCTGTTATTGTTCCAAGTCCTCTTTGGAAAAGCTTTTCCGTAACGTAACTCATATGTCCGTGCATGAGTATATCATCCGCAGGCGTATGACAAGGGCGGCCAGGATGCTGATAGAAAACCCCGAGATGAGCGTGCTTGACGTGGCACTGGAATACGGCTATTCCAGCCATGAGGCGTTTACCAGGATATTTTATCAGAGGTGGAACTGTCTGCCTTCGAAGTATCGTGATAATAAAAGAGTGCGTGAGATATTCCCGAAGATCAATTTAAATATGGAGACAGGAGGTTACATAATTATGGGTAGAAAATTTGATATAAGCGAATTATATGATCTGTTTAAGAGCAGAAAGGATTGTTATTTTGTATGCGGAGATATCGTGGGGCTGATCCCGATAAATGAGATATCCCATAAGGCGGGAGACCTGGCTATCCTCGAAGCATTAAAGAGGATGGAGGATGCGGCAGGAGAGGACGATGTGGTATTCCGTATAGGCGGAGATGAGTTCGTGATATTAACAGGCAGTACCGAAGAGGCTTATGCTAAAGGGATCGCAGATAAGATCTTAAGCCGCAACGGAGAGCGCATAACCTCGGACGGCAGGGAAATCCCTCTTTCGCTGTATGTTTCGTATCTTAAGGTCTCAAACAGGACGCCGAGGTATTCGGAGCTGTTTGTGGAGTTAAATAAGTCATTGCATGATGTTAAGAATGCTGAAACCGGAAAGTAATGTGACAGAAGGACGGTCTGAAGGCACAAGGCATCCGTTATCTGCGGATCCACCTTGCGGCATATATTGTCACATTTTTAGAACGAAAATACCCCGAAATATTTGCATGATCGCAATATTTCGGGGTTCTTTTTTTATCTTAATGCTGTGTTCCGCCGGGGGTGTTATGTAATATAACATCGTGGTAGCCGCCCTCGACGATGGAGGTTGCGGAAACGAGAGTGATCTTGGCATCACGCTGTAACTCGGGGATGGTAAGTACACCGCAGTTACACATGGTGGACTTAACCTTGTATAGGGACTTTGCTACGTTGTCCTTTAAGGGACCTGCGTATGTAACGTATGAATCAACGCCTTCCTCGAAGCTGAGCTTAGCCTTGCCGCCGAGGTCGTATCTCTGCCAGTTACGTGCTCTGTTGGAACCTTCGCCCCAGTACTCTTTTACGTACTGGCCGTTTACCATGAGCTTGCTTGTAGGGCTTTCGTCGAAACGTGCAAAATAACGTCCGAGCATGATGAAGTCTGCACCCATCGCAAGAGCTAAGGTCATGTGGTAGTCATGAACGATACCGCCGTCTGCACAGATCGGGATATAGATACCGGTCTCTTTGTAGTACTCGTCACGTGCCTTAGCTACTTCGATAACTGCTGTAGCCTGGCCGCGGCCGATACCCTTCTGCTCTCTGGTGATACAGATAGAACCGCCGCCGATACCGATCTTTATGAAATCAGCACCTGCTTTGGCAAGGAACATGAAACCGTCACGGTCTACTACGTTTCCTGCACCTACTTTTACGGTGTCACCATACTTTTCACGGATAAATGAAAGGGTCTTTTCCTGCCAGCAGGTATAACCTTCTGAGGAGTCGATACAGAGGACATCTGCGCCTGCCTCAACAAGGGCGGGAACTCTCTTTTCGTAGTCGAGGGTGTTGATACCTGCGCCGACCATGTATCTTTTCTTGGCATCAAGTAATTCGTTGGGGTTTGATTTATGTTCCGAATAATCCTTACGGAATACCATGTATTTAAGGCATCCGTTCTCATCAATAAGAGGAAGGGAATTAAGCTTGTTATCCCAGATGATATCGTTAGCTTCCTTTAATGTGGTAGTATCGGGAGCTGTGACAAGGCTTTCTAATGGAGTCATGAATGACTTTACCTGAAGAGTTGTTTCCATACGGCTTACACGGTAATCACGGCTGGTAACAATACCGAGGAGCTTTCCGTGTGCTGAGCCGTCACTTGTTATAGCGATGGTATTGTGTCCGTTCTTCTCTACAAGATCAAGTACGTCCTGAAGAGTGTCGTCTTCTTTTAAGTTAGAATCGCTTACTACAAAACCTGCTTTGTAGGCTTTTACCTTTGCAACCATAGCGGCTTCATCCTCGATGGACTGTGAGCCGTAGATAAATGACATTCCGCCTTCTTTTGCGAGTGCTATAGCCATGGTATCGTTTGATACGGACTGCATGATAGCTGAAACCAAGGGAATGTTAAGGGAAATAGGTGATTCTTCGGAGCCCTTTCTGAATTTTACCAAGGGTGTGCGAAGTGAAACATTTGCGGGAATACAGTCGGGTGATGTGTATCCCGGAACCAATAGGTACTCGCTGAAAGTGTGTGAAGGTTCTTCAAAAAAGTAAGCCATGTCATCCTCCTTTTCAATTAACGCTTTACCATGATAAAGACCTCTTATAATGACAGTTTCCCTGCCCCTAGTGATAGAGGCAGGGATCAAAAATATTAAACGATATTCTAACTTAAATTTATTGGAAAGTCAAGAGCTTTTTAAAATTTAGAGGAAACTTTTTCATCTTAAAAGATGTATTGGAGTAAGATAATTTAAAAATTTCCTTGACAATCATAAATTTTTATGAGATAAGTATATAAACTAAATTGATAAAAGGCAACGAAGGGAAGAGTAAGCCGTAAGGATGTCCACAGAGAGTCCGCGTACGCTGAGAGCGG
>Ga0247608_10002161_pt1 | contig 25306 bp, 19 predicted proteins | sample 176DNAGHGlowgp2_FD_193490 | JGI IMG/M metagenome (GOLD analysis project Ga0247608, IMG submission 193490) | Sheep rumen microbial communities from Palmerston North, Manawatu-Wanganui, New Zealand - 1766 DNA GHGlow gp2 | ecosystem: Host-associated > Mammals > Digestive system > Stomach > Rumen ... | reverse complement strand
AGCCGCTGGAGCTACAAAAGAGGAAATCGCCAGCATCCGACGCCGGGACAGAGAGGCACAGGGTGTAAGCGAAGCTGATGAGAAGCTTGCAGTAGAGTCCATCGACAAGCATCTCAGAAGATTTGGGAGTCTGACGGTAGTGAAATCCATGACCTCACGGTTCTCACCAATATGCGACAGTCTTTTCCCCTACCGCAGTCTGCTCATATATACTGATGCAGAATGGATATTCTACGGCGCAGGGAAGGCTGGCCTCACCCAGCGCTGTGCAGACGAGATACATGCCGGGAAGATGTTCCACGGCGGCGGCGACGAAGGTTACATCGGGACCGTACAGTATATATACAGCCAAGAACAGATCGAACAATTTGTAAAACATATCATCGGGCAATATGAACATATATAGCTACCACAACTTCATGTTTCCTTTCCAGTGGCGGATAAAGGGCTATGAGGACAAGGTGTTTTCAGAGCAGATCAGCCTGAAGAACATAGCCTATGCCCTTGGTTCTAACTGGGAGCGCACCTTAGGACCAGACACCGAAAAGGAGGCCGACAACCTCTATAATGAACGGAACTACTTCTACGAGTTCGTACACGATGCCCTCTATGACAATGGCAACGACAACTCGCTGATTCGCCATTTTGAGCGTTCTGAGACGAAACATAGCAATGTAACTTATGTCATTTCCATAAAGGATAAGACCTACGAACTGCTGGTGGAGGCCATCAACCTGAACCTCTACTCAACAGGCGTTGGTGTGTTGTCGTTCTATCTGAAGAACGACAAATATCCAGAACCAGCAGACGTGTTGAGAATCAACCAGGTCGGGCGTCGCGTCTTCCCTCCTTTTATTGCAAGCGTCAACAATAGAGGCGCTATCGCTGACAGCATCGAGATAAAGGGACTTCATGGGCGGGACACTGGATACAAAGAAGATTTCAGCCGATACACAAACACCACACCAGCCAATACTCCCGCATCGTTCATCACAGATATGATTGGCGAGGTAGCAGAAAACATTATCCTGAAACCGGTAATTGACGACCGAATGTACGTACAGTGCTGGTACAAGAACGACGAATGGACAAAAGAATTCAGCGGAGAGGGATATGAGAAATTCCTGCAGAGTAAGCATTGGTATGAATTTGTGTTTGTGGATGAATATAACGGCATAACATGCCATAACAAACGGATGCAAAGGCAACTGATAAAGAAGGCGACATACGAACGATGGCAGAGCTATTATTCGCTGTACGGCATATCCAGATATTCCATGGTGTATCTGACATCTGCATCCACAGCGCAGGAAGCCCCATTCCTGTTCACCTACTTCGAGTCGATGTATGCCCGTATGGCAGAGTTGATACTGGTGCAGAAGGCATCTGTCCTGCGCTTTTCCGCCGAAGTCACCAACCTGAGCAACATGGAGGTAAGAAGCGGTTTCAGCGGCAAGGTCAGCTCGCTCTATAAAGAGTATATCCGCTTCGTCAATCAGATACACTTCCGCGAGATCTCTGCCCAGGATCAGGGCATCGAGATATACCAGATGCTCTATGACACCATGAATCTGGAGAAACACGTGGAGAAGCTTGACGCAGAAATTGAAGAACTCTACAACTACGTTTCCCTGCGTGAAGACCACCAGAGCAGCAGCACCATGTCGCTGTTGACATGGATAGCCACCATCGCCGTGCCTATGACCGTCATGGCAGGCATCTTCGGCATGAACAACAACCTGCTTGGCCAGACTCCCGATGCATGGATCAACCATAGCAGCGTGCAACTTGGCTTAGTGGTTGGCGTAACGGCATTTGTAATCGCATGTATATTAATCATTAGAAATAGGAGGTTAAAATGAATCTGACGTTATGTAATTTGTCTTGGGAGTGCGTTGTCCTGACAGGCTGGCTATCCACCTTAGTTGCAGTAACGAGTGTCCTGTGCTTCTACTTTTGGCTGAAGTATTCAAAGCAGCCCATGCTGAAGAATAAGCATGAAGAGGACATGAAAGAAAACGCATTTAAAAGAGAGAAGGAATGGTATTTCATCAAGGAAACAGTAAAACCCCTCGAAAAGGAATTAGGAAAAGCGAAAGAGGAATTAGAAACATTACAGAAAAAAGAAAAGGAACTCAATGAAGGAAGACAATCCCTGAACAATGAGAAAAACGAATTTGAGAAAAATGTTCTAAAGACCAAAATAAAGGTATACGAAGAAATAATAAAAACAATCAACAAATGAATACTCTGACGATTAAACTCAAGCAACACACCCCCCTGATTCATTTCCAGCATGACCAGGAGGGCGCAACCCTTCGAGCCTCGGAAGTCAAGCCGAAGCTGGATAAATATATCTTGTCCAAGTTGTCTTCTGAAGAGAAGAGCCAAGGAAAGCGCGAAGGCTGGATAAAGGCCAAGAATGGCAAAGAGTGGCTGGATTACAAAATGAGGATACAGAATAACTGTAAACCGATTACCAGTAGCATGGAAAACGAAAAAGGGAGAAGCCTTTATCCTTCTTTTTTTGGAAATCAAAATGCGGGACCTGGAAAAATCAAGGAGATTGTTTTCGTCGGACATTTCAAACAAGACGAAACAGATGTTACTATTTTAATTCTAACATCGTACGAAGTTCTAAAAAACAAAATAGATAGTTATAAGGACTATTTTTTCTTAACAAATAATTTTGGCACTAGACAGACAAAAGGTTTTGGTAGTTATTTCTTAGCTGATAATGCTATTGTTGACATCCATGATGAGCGAATAAAACAGTATTATCGTTTCAAAATTTCAATACCTGACCAAGACCAAGGATGGGAAAGGGTATTCCAAAAATTAGATGAGCACTTGAGTTTCTTCTATAAAACATTGCGTAGTGGAATTAATATAGAACCATTTTATTTTAAATCTCTAATGTTCTTTTATGCAATAAAAAAAGAAAAATATTATGACAAGAGGAGGATAAGAGAGCATTTTTCGCTATTCACTGATGAGAGAGCCAAGTATTCTACTACAATCAAGATGAAAGACAAAGGGGAAAAATATGAAATGGCTTATACTTATAATGCAGATGATGCCCGTCTATATCGTGATATGTTAGGCTTATCATCATCGCAATCATGGCAAAAATATAGAGCAACCATATCTAAGGAGAATGATGATATAGCAAGATTTAAATCCCCTATTTTATTAAAACCTTTTATTTCAGCAAAAAATGAGAAAAAAGATGGTGATAAGACAGAGTCATTTATAGACTTTATTGTATTAGTTATTCCATCTGAGATTCCCAATGACTATTACGAACAGGGGTTCATCATAAAAAAAGACGGAAATAATAGAACAGCTTTTGAACTTAAAACTCCTGAAAAGGAAAATTTTAGTATAGATGAATTTCTAAAGTTCTCTTTGTCTAAAACAGGGCAAGGTTATCAAAAAGCGAAAGAGCAGTTAGACAATAGGGATTATGCACAATGGAGTAATTCTGTAATTATTAGTCAAAGAGAAATAGATATTTTGAAGCAGAAATTAGAGAAAAAACCAAATAAAGTATTAACAGATGACGAGATTAAAGAAAAAATAAAGAAACGAAAAATCAGAAACGCAGATAATATTTCTGAAATATTGAAGAATATCTACGACAATATTTTCAGTCCTGATTCTTTAGACAAGTAATGAATCTGATGGCAGTAGCTATAAAAAATACGTGAATATTTATGAAATATACAGGAATAAGCATAGGTCCAATCATAAAGACCTTCGGCATGGCGAGAAAGCCACGTGAGGCATGGGCGGCGAGTTATCTTTTCTCGCATCTGATGAAATGCATCTATGAAGAAGCAAAGAAGATAAAGGGTGAGAATACAGAAATTATCTCACCCGCAGACCCGGAGGATGTGCTAAAAGAGAAAGAAAACTACAAAGTTGGCATTTACCCTGACAGACTTTATGTTAGGGGCGATTTTGATGTAGAAACAGTTTTAAATAACTCTTATCACACATTTCTGTCATCTCTTTACAACAATGACTGGAAGCAGATTGACTTGAGTTATTTCAACTTAATGAGTGCTACCTGCGAAGCAACCAAAGACTCCAACGCTATAAAGATATTAAATCAGAAATTGGATGTCGTAGAACTTTGCCAATTCGCTAATATCGGGAACCCTTCTGTTTCTATTTATAGTTTTATTTCTGACTGGAAGAAATCTCCATTATTCAAAAAGGTTGAAGACAAGAACAGGTCATTCCCTTATACGGTTAATACTCTGGCAGAAATAGCAACGGCAGAGTTGAGGATGATTGACGAAAATAGTTGGGATGATGCCAGCAAATATGCCAAGAAGAAAGAAAAAGAAAATGAGGCAAACAAGAAAAAAGAGGACATAAAGGGTCTTCCTTTTGAAGATTATTTCTATAAAAGTCTTGGTGAAAAGGAATCTTTCGAGGGCAAGATAAAATCGCATCATAGATATATCTGCGTGGTACAAGCCGACGGAGATAATGTGGGGAAGACCGTCTCACACGATAAGCTGAAGGATGAGGATCTTAAAAAAATATCAGAAGCCTTAGTAAATTTCGGGAATGAATCTGCGGGGATGATCTTGGAATATGGTGGGCTGCCTATTTATGCCGGAGGGGATGACCTCTTATTTATTGCCCCCGTCATCGGTAAAGACCATCAGAACATCTTCGATCTTCTCAATAAGATAGAAGAAGAGGCTTTCAAGGGAGTGCATGATGCTGTGGATGGACCAAAGGGCCTTACGGATGACAACGGGAAGAAGATTGAAGCATCCTTGTCTTTTGGAGTGTCTATCACTTACTATAAATATCCTCTATATGAGGCTTTGGAGTCGGCTCGGCATCTGCTTTTTGATGTAGCGAAAACAATAAAGGACAAAAAGGCCATTGCCTGGAGTTTCCGCAAACATAGTGGTGGCACCTTTGATGTCTCATTTACACGTAAGAACGATGCTAAAACTGACAAATCAGAAAAATCAGAAGAATCAGAAAAGAATCCATTGTCTGAGATCTTCAAAGAATTGATCTCCGTATCTAAAGACAGCGACATGGTTTCTGCTGTTGCTCATAAGGTCCGTCAGGAAGACACTTTGGTTGGCATAGTCTTGGATAGCTACGACGAAAACCACAAGGAGCGTCTGGATTCATTGTTTGAGAATATACTTGGGTTTGATGCCTCTAAAAACGCTTATTACCAAGTTGTAAAAAAACTGATGCCGATTCTTTACAAGACTGTAGGCAAAGAACAATTCCCAGAGGCTCTATATAGTACATTACGAACTGCTAAATTTATTAATGGAGAGGAATTACGTGATGAGTAAAAAATATCAGATAACATTAACACCTGTCGATAAATTCTTTTTCGGCGGAGATATGAAATTTAAAGTTGGCAGCAAGGGTGAAGAGGAACATTACGCCAGTTACATTATACGGTCTGAAATGTTTCCGCAACAGACTTCTTTACTGGGGATGCTGCGCTTCCTGATTCTCAAGAATGGAGGAAAAGAAGTATTCACTGAGGGAAAGATACAAGACCCTGAAAAGGCTAAAGACTTAATCGGAGAACAAAGTTTCGTAGTGGATGAAACTAAGCATGAAAAGAAAAACTTTGGCAAGATTTTAGGTCTATCTCATGTCAAGATAAGGCGTATGTGCGGAGGACAATGCATTGACTTGGACTTTGCCCCTCTCTTTAAGGAGATCGATTTCAGCAATAGTTCATCAGGAACATACAATCTTAAACCTTTCTGTATCCCAGATATAACAGAGAATGATTATAAGGCAAAGGACGGACTCTCTACGCTGTTGACAGATGGTGTGAAGACCTATCCACTTGACGAGATATTTAAGGAGAATCGCCGAATGGGGATTGACAGGAACATCAATACGGGCAAGACGGAAGACAATGCTATGTTTAAGCAGATATCATATCGCTTCAGCGACAAATCCCATTATTGCTTCGTGTTTGATGTTGAGGTTAGTGAAGGTTTTGCTCTTGATAAATATAATGGTCAAATGGTATCTGTGGGAGCTGACAATTCACAGTTCATTATAAGCATTTCTGATACTATTGTAACTAACCCGGATATTAAACCCGTTAACAATGCGGTGTACTTGCTTTCCCCGGCATTCCTGACACAGGAGGATGTCCGCCTGGCCAAGTTCGCCATCACGAATCTGGTTCCATTCCGTTTCCTAAAGTCCACGTTGGCTAACACCCCCGATTCATATCGGATTACAAGGGGGGGGCTTGGTCGCAGTAAGAGGTACGAACTCTATGCCCCCGGTTCTGTGTTTTACTTTGATACAGAAGAAAATAGGATGAATTTTATCAATAAACTTGAGGAGAAGCAAGAGTTCAGGCAGATAGGTTATAACGAATACAAATAATAAAAATAGACAGATATGAATACACATGTGTTTTTAATCACAGCAAAGACGAATTTGCATGTAGGTAATGAGAGTGGTGGTGATTTCTCTATCATCGACAAGGCTATCCAACGTGATCCGCTGACAGGACTGCCCTGCATTAATTCAAGTTCGCTGAAGGGCGCTATTAATGAGTTCTGCAGCAAGCGGGCAGACAGTTGCTTGAGGGGGGACGAAAATGCAGAACTGCGCAAAAGGCTCTTCGGCTCGGATAAGACTGGAAAGGAAAAGGATTCTCAAAAGGGAGAGGCCATATTTTTTGATGCAAAACTGCTATTTCTTCCGCAACAGTCAGACAAAGATGAAGGAGAGCCATACACCTTGAAAACATCTAAGGCTGTTATAGACATGATGAATGAAAGGGTTGGTCTTTTCTGCCCAGGCTTTAAGTATGAGTGTGAGAAAGAAAAACAAATTTCCCATGAGTTGTTCAAGTCCATCTGCAGCGACGACAATCTTCCTATCATTGCCCGTAACGTGCTCGATAATGGCGAGAGCAAGAATCTGTGGTATGAACAGGTACTTCCTGCTGAAACTGTACTTTATACAATCATCCAAGAAGAAGGAGAGGTTCTGGCAAATGCTCTTGATGGAAAGATTGTGCAGATTGGTGCTGGTGCTACTATTGGCTATGGCTATTGCAAGTTCAATTTATATGAAACAATCGAAGGCACAAAGGAGGATTGATATATGGCTATCACTAAAGAAAGAAGAAATCATCTGATTCGTTTGGCCGATAAGGCCTTGAACGAGCAAAAGATTATACTTAGGCACAACAAGAATGACGAAGGCAAGACATCGCTGGATATTCTCGAGAGTTATAATGGTCAGGTAGCGTCGTTGAGCGTCTCTATCGCCATGACTGGACTATTAACGACACTGGCCATCTTCTATCAGGACAAACCAGATTCAAATACAAAAAAAGCATATCGACGCAATGTTCTTGATGTAGTGGCAAGGATGATAACGGCAGATGGTAAAGATGAAGACTGGAACTTCTCAGAAAACAACAGATTTGCCGAGAACTTGATGGCGTATGCTGTCGACCCTTCTAACATCAACAAACTGGATGCTTTAAAACAAGAAATGGTGGAATGTGCGATTGCACTAAAATTAGTGGTAAGAACATATAATTTGGTGAAATCATGATAAATCTACATAAGTTTTACTATAAAGATTATTTCTCTGGTATAGACTTTTCCTCTATTACTAAAAAGGAAAAGATAGAGGAGAAGAAAAAGCAGAGGAAAGAGCTTGAGTCCAAAAAAGACCCTGTGACGAGGAATGTCACAATTCCAAACTTGGATAAAGAGGTCAAGAGACTTGGGGACGATCTTGAAAGGATAACAAATAGTAACGAACAAAGTATCTCGGAAAGAAACAAAGTCCTAATTGCGGATAAATATACAGAAGAGATACTAAAGCCTTGTAATCCGCCCCGGATATATAAGGAAGATGAAGAGAAAACGACACCTATTGAATTGAAAATCCAATATCCTGGTCTCGTGACAGGAGTCGGTATTGACCACGAAGCCAAAATCGAGGGTGAGTTCAAGCTCGGTGTGCATTTCGATTGGACATACGGCATGCCCGTTATCTATGGTTCTTCGGTAAAGGGCGTTCTGAGAAGTGCACTCATAGCAAAGACGGAAAAAGGGAAAATTGTCGAATATGATGATTATTTCCTAAAGCAGGCAACAGGAAAGGAATGGAGTCAGGAAGAAATGGAAATTCTTTTTAACGATATCTTCAATGGCAAAAGTTTTGTCAAGGAAGTGGAGAATGACGGTAAGAAGATAAGAGAATATCAGAATAAATCCATCTACGAACGAGACATTTTCTTTGATGCTGTCGTAAAGACGCCAGATAAGAAAGGACGCATTCTGTGCTCAGATTCTATCACTCCGCACGGCGATAACCCATTAAAGAACCCAACTCCACTGACCTTCCTAAAGATTGCGCCGGGATGTACAATTGAATTCCGCTTTAAACTCACTGACTCTGACTTTGGGGGCGATAAAAAACTGACTGCGGCTCAGAAGAAAACACTCTTTGAAGATATCTTGAAGACCGTCGGCATCGGTGCCAAGACGAATGTCGGTTATGGACAGTTGAAAGATCCAAAAGATGCAAAGTAATCATCGAGGAAAGCGGAGTTCCAAACGAAACTCCGCTTTTCTGTTTATTTTGTGGTAAGGACACCGCAGCCGATGCTGGCATTCTTGCCGATGCCGATATATGAGGGCAGGGAGATGTTGGCCTTGAAATCGATATCAAAGGCCATCAGCCTCACATTCTTATACCTGACAGTCTTCTGATTGATGATGTCCGTGATGTGCAGCTCGAACTTCTCATCAAGGCGGATGTCCATCCCTTTCAGGAAGGAAAGGATGTTGCCAGCCAATACACTTTCCAGGATACCAATCTTCTCCACCATACTTTCTGCCTTCTGGTACAGCTGATAATTCTTGGAGTTGAGCGGCAGCCAGTGATACAGATGATATTGGGCAGACTCCTCCAGTATCCTGACTGTTGTCTTGTCAGAGAGCACATGGGCCACATCGCAGTTAGTCTCCCGCTCACCGATCATAATAGGGTCGGAAGCCTCCGACAAGAACTGTCCGATGATCTCCGCCCCCTCTTCCACACAGGTGATGGCGGCCTTGCCGTTCAGCCGTTTGTATTGGATGAGCGGATAGGCATAGCGGTAGGTATCATCGCCGGTATGGTTATGGTAAAGCAGGCTTACCTTTTCGCCGACGGTCTTGATCACCGCCCCCCGGAAAAGCGGTATCTCCCTGGGGCTGATGGCTATATCATAGAATACGGTCAGTGTTCGAATCGATTTTTCCATTGGACATTCGTTTGATGTGGCAAAGATAGGTATTTTTACGGAATACGGATGACAATTTATCGTAAAAAATTAAAAAGGAAGGGATTATTTAGTTACGACAGGAAATATTTCGTAATTTGCGCAGCGCAAAACATGAAGCATGTCAGCAAGCTTTTTCTACCGAAAATTTGTATTATTACAATTAATTTCGTACTTTTGCAAAAAATCCGACGAGTCCATGTATAGTCAATTTGCAAGTTTATGCAGGGAGTCTACACTCTATAAGGCTTGGAATGAAGTCAAGTCCAAGGGATTGCCGTAGTATAGCCGTAATTTGCCAATCGTTCTTTGACATATTGATACAAAATCATTTGCGAAAATTTTAAGCTACGAAACAGCTTGAAAATGAGACGATTACTAAAATAACACCCTTTGAATTGCCACATTTGACATAAAATCTGAGGGACGTTTGCGAAAAAACGCATCCTTAGAAAAGGTAAAATGCCAATTAACAGGAAGGAAATGAGTGATTAAAAGGAAACGAAATGAGGAAAAAGATTATTGAAACAGTAGGAAAACAGAAAGTTTCCAAGGTATTCCATCAAAGCAAGGATCAAGACAGGCGTTGCGGCGATTTCTGCCAATGTCATTTTCGTTTCCAAGGCATTCCATCAAAGCAAGGATCAAGACTTAGTGGTTTTACTATTGCCATAAGCGTATCTGTTTGTTTCCAAGGCATTCCATCAAAGCAAGGATCAAGACAAGATACCGTCCATAATAGTAATATTAAGGGTTAATAATGTTTCCAAGGCATTCCATCAAAGCAAGGATCAAGACATAATTGAATAAACCAGTTCATAATATTTAGGTATTTGGTTTCCAAGGTATTCCATCAAAGCAAGGATCAAGACAATCGGACGGAAACGACTCAAGATGTACTCATTATTGTTTCCAAGGTATTCCATCAAAGCAAGGATCAAGACAATCGGACGGAAACGACTCAAGATGTACTCATTATTGTTTCCAAGGTATTCCATCAAAGCAAGGATCAAGACCTTAAAATTTTTTGTTAATAATTGAAGTGATATAATGTTTCCAAGGCATTCCATCAAAGCAAGGATCAAGACAAAATAAAAACAATAAGCAAGGAGTAGTAATCAGTTGCAGAGGCATTAAGTTTTTCTACCGTAAATTTGCATTATTGCAATAAATTTCGTACTTTTGCAAAAAATCCGACGAGTCTATGTATAGTCAATTCGCAAACTTATGCAGGGAGTCTACACTCTATAAGGCTTGGAATGAAGTCAAGTCCAAGGGAGCTGCTGGAGGTATCGATGGTATTACTGTCGATGATTTTAACAAAGACAAAATCCATCAGATAAAAGGAATACAACTGGAATTGACAGAGGGTTCATGGAAACCTCAGCCATATTTGCAGATAGCAATTCCCAAAAGGAAAAATCCCGAAGAGATGCGTATTCTTGGCATGGCAGCTATTAAGGATAAGATCGTGCAGCAGGCTATAAGGCAAATCATAGAGCCACGACTTGAAAGATTGTTTGTGCCAAATAGTTATGCATATAGACCTGGCAAAGGGGCACTCAAGACCATTCGATATGTTGTAAAACAAACAGGCAACAGCGTATTTCAATATGCTTTAAGACTAGACATTGACAACTTTTTCGATGAGGTTGATCACGAAATTCTGCGAAAGCGCCTGATTTCAATAGGATTAGAGGATGAGATTGTTCGGCTTATCATGCTTTCTGTGAAAATGGGGAGAGTGGAGACTTCCGGGATATGGACGGAACCCTCCAAAGGTATTCCGCAAGGGGCAGTGCTGTCGCCGCTTCTGGCGAATCTGTATCTTCACTCGTTTGATCAGTTCGCGACAAGCAAGGAGCTGCCATATGCACGTTATGGAGATGACTCCTTCATCTTATGCAAAACCCAAGAGCAGGCAACTGATATCTTAGATAAGGCCCAAAAGTATCTCACGACTAAATTAAAACTATCACTCAACACCCCTGCCATATCGGCTATTAACGAAGGATTTGATTTTCTTGGTGTCACGATAAAAGGGCAAAAAGTTTTTATCACTGATGAAAAGAGGGCAGAATTAGAAACGAGGATTCACAATCTTTACTTAAGCCCTGAAGGCTTTGTACCCAGAAGTCTTAAAACATGGGACGGGATGAAGAACTACTATGCAAAACTTTTGCCTCAAAGCGACTTGGAGTTTTTTGACACCACTCTTGTCAGACGTATAAATTTTGCTATCGAAAATACGGATGTATTCAAGAATAAGGCTACCCTTCTGTCATGCCTCAACAACATCCAATTCCTTTCCAAGCAATTTAATAAAGAGCGTAAGAAGTATACAGAAGAACTGGTTGGAGCTTTCCTTAACTTTAAGAGCAAGGACAAACAACTTATTGATGAGAAGACCAATAAAAACATCATTCAAGAGCGAAAAAAAGAATATCGAAAATTAGAAAGTGAGACAAGCGGATTGCTTGTTGACAAACCTGGGACATTTATTGGATTGTCTGCCAAGGGTGTCACAGTATCATATAAAGGAAAAATCATCGCACGCCATCATAAAGGCAATCTATCTCAGGTCATAGTAACAGGCAAAGGTGTATCCCTATCAAGCAATCTCATAGATTTTTGTTTGGCAGAGAATATCCCCATTGATTTCTTTGACCATCGGGGGCAACACCTCGGATGTGTCTTGACAGCAAAGTCCATTCAAGGCACTTTATGGGGAAAACAGAGCATGGCAGATGAATTGTTTAAAAACTCGTTGGCCTTTAAGATTGTCACAGGTAAAATCAAAAATCAGCATAACCTTATAAAATATTTCCACAAATATCATAAAAATCACTATCCGAATCTGCAATCGAAGATGGATAGTATGGAGAATTGTGTTTCAACATACAAAAAGTGGAAGAAGAAAGTAAAAGTGACAAGCACTGACTTTATGAAAAAGTTGGTAGGCCATGAAGCACAAATAGCTATTCACTATTGGGCCTACATAAGAGAACTCATGTCGGACGACAATGTTGGTTTTGAACGCCGTGAGCATCAGGGAGCCACCGATATCGTAAACTCCATGCTCAACTATGGCTATGCCATTCTGTATACTCGTGTATGGCAAGCAATCTTAGCCGCTCACTTGAATCCATTCAACAGCCTGATTCATTCGCGCCAGCCTAACAAGCCGACATTGGTCTACGATATGGTTGAGATTTTCAGGAGTCAGATTGTCGACCGCATTGTTATCAGCCTTGTCCAAACAGGACAATCAGTAGAGGTAAAGGATGGCCTTTTGACAGATCAGACAAGGAAGCTGCTTGTGAGTTCTATTATGGAACGACTAGCCAGATATGAGAAATATCAAGGTGAAGAGATCAGAATGGAGCAAATCATCCTCAAACAAGCCAAACTATTAGCTGCTGCATTTTCTGGAGATGAAGAATTCAAGCCATACGTGGCAAAATGGTAACGGCAATAGCAAACAGATAAGGATATGAGACATAAGCATTTCTATGTTGTCACTTATGACATCGGCGATACCAAGCGTCGTAACCGAGTGGTTAAGATTATGGAATCTCTCGGTACACGAATGAATTATAGCGTTTTTGAGTGTATGCTTACAGAAGTACAATATAAGAGTATGTGTAAACGGCTGGCTAAGATACTGGTCCGTCGTGAGGATTGGATAAACATTTATCCTATTTGCTCTGAGTGTTTCGCTCGAATAGAATACATCCCACCAATCAAGAAAAAGGAGCCGGTTAAGATTGCCGTAGTATAGCCGTAATTTGCCAATCGTTCTTTGACATATTGATACAAAATCATTTGCGAAAATCCATTTTTACGTTATAATGCTTATAATGAGACACTTATGTGCTTTTAACAAATTCCAGCATAATCGCAAAATTATCGAAAACCTAATTTTTGACCGAATCTTTTGGAGGATTTGCGAAAAATGCGTAATTTTGCACCCTTGAAACGCCCATTTTATGGACGTATTTTTCGCAAGAGTGCGAAAAGACGAGGGCAGCCAAATCATTTGCGAAAATTTTAAGCTACGAAACAGCTTGAAAATGAGACGATTACTAAAATAGCGCCCTTTGTATTGCCACATTTGACATAAAATATGAGGGACGTTTGCGAAAAAACGCATCCTTAGAAAAGGTAAAATGCTAATTAACAGGAAGGAAATGAGTGATTAAAAGGAAACGAAATGAGGAAAAAGATTATTGAAACAGTAGGAAAATAGAATGTTTCCAAGGCATTCCATCAAAGCAAGGATCAAGACTTTTCATAATAAATAATAATTAATTAATAACGTTTCCAAGGCATTCCATCAAAGCAAGGATCAAGACGACAAAAAATTTTTTCATTTTTCTTTTTTTTTTTGTTTCCAAGGCATTCCATCAAAGCAAGGATCAAGACAAAGAAGTTAGAAATTTAATACAATTCAAATCGGTTTCCAAGGCATTCCATCAAAGCAAGGATCAAGACAATTTCTCATATTACTTAAGTTATTAAGTGAATAAGTTTCCAAGGCATTCCATCAAAGCAAGGATCAAGACATTTAAGTTAGACAATAATTTGTTAAAAAATATAGTTTCCAAGGCATTCCATCAAAGCAAGGATCAAGACATCACTGAAAGCATAAAATATGACATAGTCGTAAATGTTTCCAAGGCATTCCATCAAAGCAAGGATCAAGACACTTGTTGTTTGTTCTTTTCATAATTGTATTTGTTTTTTGTGTTTCCAAGGCATTCCATCAAAGCAAGGATCAAGACTTATTTTTTAAAAGGTGATAAAATAAGTTAATAAGTTTCCAAGGCATTCCATCAAAGCAAGGATCAAGACATAATTTTTTAATATTTGTTTTTGTTTTACTATTGTTTCCAAGGCATTCCATCAAAGCAAGGATCAAGACTTCATGATTTTTGATTTTAGTAAATAAAATAATTGGCGTTTCCAAGGCATTCCATCAAAGCAAGGATCAAGACGATAAGACGTTCTTTTTGTTCTTTTTTCATAATACGTTTCCAAGGCATTCCATCAAAGCAAGGATCAAGACAATTTTAGTGTTAGATAATAATTAAATATACTAATTTGTTTCCAAGGTATTCCATCAAAGCAAGGATCAAGACAAATGTCATCTTTTTCATAAGTCTAATCGTTTTTGTTTCCAAGGCATTCCATCAAAGCAAGGATCAAGACAGATACTCCATAGATACTCAATATTTGTTTTGTTTTTGTTTCCAAGGCATTCCATCAAAGCAAGGATCAAGACAAACTCCTGTTCATTGACTGAGAGATACTGAAAAGTTTCCAAGGCATTCCATCAAAGCAAGGATCAAGACTTCTTGAAATCCATAATATATAAAAAATTGAAACGTTGTTTCCAAGGCATTCCATCAAAGCAAGGATCAAGACAGAAAATTCTTCATACGCTAAATTTGATGAAAAAAAGTTTCCAAGGCATTCCATCAAAGCAAGGATCAAGACTAATATATCCATAAAAATTGCATTTAGAGTTAATAATGTTTCCAAGGTATTCCATCAAAGCAAGGATCAAGACGAATAGCGCGAAAAAAATGTAACCATAAACCTTACGTTTCCAAGGTATTCCATCAAAGCAAGGATCAAGACACCGTTTCAGGAAGTTTGTAACACATACTTAATGTTTCCAAGGTATTCCATCAAAGCAAGGATCAAGACTCACCGTATAAGGGCGACTTTCCACTTCCACGCACGTTTCCAAGGTATTCCATCAAAGCAAGGATCAAGACAGCTTTTTTCTGAATTGGATCTTTTCTCATATTTTTGGTTTTCAAGGTATTCCATCAAAGCAAGGCCTGTTTTACTAAATTATCCTAAATAGGATTATCCTAATTTGGATAATATTGATAAATTGCATATCTTTGCCCTCAAAAACAGGAAGATATGGACAATCCATTTGTGACAAAAGGCTATGCAGGAGCCGAATATTTCTGCGATAGAGTAAATGAAACAAAACAATTTGTTGATTTGACTACCAATGGTAATAATATGGCACTGATTTCGCCCCGCCGGGTGGGGAAGACGGACCTCATACACCATTGTTTCCAACAGCCGGAAATCAAGGATAGGTATTACACCTTTCATATAGATATCTATGCCACCAATAGTCTGAGAGACTTCGTAAACGTATTTGGGCGTGCCATACTTGACGAATTAAAACCCAAAGGACGTGTGGTCTGGGAAGGATTCCTGAATATACTCCGTTCCCTTCGTAGTGAGATCACCTATGACATCAATAACTACCCGACATGGAGTTTAGGCTTAGGCGATATCGAAAATCCCGGCACCACCCTTGACGAGATCTTCGAATATCTCAGAAATGCAGAAAAGCCCTGCCTGGTAGCCATAGATGAATTCCAGCAAATTACGAGATATACAGACTCACCCAACATGGAGGCCGCATTGAGAACATACATACAGAAGTGCATCAACGCGACCTTCATCTTCGCCGGCTCAAAACGCCACCTGATGGGAGAGATATTCATTTCTCCCTCTCGCCCTTTCTACCAATCGGTTCTGATTATGAATCTCAAACCTATCCCCGTGGAGAAATATACTGATTTTGCCCAAAGGCAGTTCATGAAATACGGAAAAGGGATTGATGCTGCTGTGGTGGAAGAGATCTACCGCAGATTCGATGCCGTCACCTCGTGCATACAGCGACTGCTGAACGTTCTTTTCCTGAAAACGATACCTGGACAACAATGCACGACAGACATGGTGGATGGGGCTGTCGGCTATATTCTCGATATGTTTACGGAAACCTACTCCGATCTGCTCGACAAGATTCCAGAAAAGCAGCGTGAAGTAATCGTTGCCATTGCTAAGGAGGGGAAAGCGACTGGCATTACCGGCAAGGCGTTTGTTAAGAAATACCATCTACAAACCGTCAGTGTGGTGACGGCAGCTGTACGTGGACTGCTTGACAAGGACTTTATCACACAAGACAAGAACGTATATATGGTCTATGACCCGTTCTTTGCCCTATGGCTTCAGCAAAATGCCTGAAGCTATAAGGGTATTCCATCAAAGCAAGGATCAAGACATTCTGTTTTCTAAATCTGTTAAAGAATAAATTACAACAAGGCGAACATAAAACGCCCCGCATTGTCGTTGCTTTGACAATGCGGGGCTTTGGGCATTTAACGGGGTGCTATCTTCTACCGCTCCTGGAGCAGGTACTTTGTGCCCTGCATGGTGTGGCGGCTCTCGAAACCGAAGTTGTTGCGGTTCAAGGCATTGCCGATCTTCGAGGGACTGGCGTTCTTCAGCGTCGACTTGCCGTAGCGGCGCTGCAGCAGCTCGAGCACCTCGGCGGTAGACCACCAACGGCCCTTCTCGGCGCCCTCGGGCTTGCGGAACAGCTCGGCCAGCATCTCGGCCAGCGAGTCGATGCGCTGGAAGCGCTCGTTCTCCTCGATCAGGAGGGCTATCTCCTCGTCGTCGAGCCAGTACTTCATGCCGTCGGCCACCTCCTGCTTCAGCTGGGCATAGAGCTGGCGGTGGTCGAGCGTGTCGGCGAAGTCGATCATGTCGGTGATCTCCACACAGACGAAGCGGCGCGAGCCTGTCGGGTCGGTGAGCGGCTTGGGCTGATTCGTCGTGCCGATGAACGAGGCATAGCGGCGGTATTGCTTGTAGGCCTTGCCGTAAGGCGGGCGGAACTTCACGTCGGCCGTCGAGAGCAGATACTTCAGCAGCACCTGCTGGCGGGCGGTGGTCTTGTCGAACTCATCGATGTTGATCAGCGCAAACGAGGTCAGCCCGAGGTTCAGGTCGGTCTCGTTCTTGAAGTTGATGCGGTCGTTATAGTAGTCGCGCAGCTCCCTGGGCAGCAGGATGCGGCAGAAGCTGGACTTGCCGCAGCCCTGGCGACCTATTAATAAAGGTACGAGCGCGTTGCCGGTGAGCGACTGCTTGCCCTGCCAGTGGGCCACCATGCCGAGCAGCCACGTGTGCAGATAGTGCTCCCAGCGGGGCTGGTTGGTGGGCACCCTTGCCGCCAGCGCCGCGATGCGGTCCCGGCCGTCCCACTGCGGCAGACGGTCGAGCCAGTCGTTCACGGGGTCGTACTTCCGGATCCTGGGCGACTCGATGAACCGTTGGATGTCCCTGTCCCACGACTTCAGTCCCATCTCCTTAGCCCTCATCGTCATCTCGTTGCGGGCCTCATCGTCGAGGTCTACAAACTCATCGTCCTCGCCGTTGTTCTCCCGATACTGCGCCACGCCAGTCATCACGTTCTTCCGCATCTCGTAGTGGGTGTGGAGGAATATCTCCGTCTTCATCATCAGCAGCGTGTCGTCGGGCACGCTCTTCAGCGGCTTCACCTTGTTGCGCCTGGCCCAGTTCTCCATGTTCTTCACGGCGTAGACGTTGGCGAAGGTGGTCTCCACCAGCAGCCGGTCGTGGTTGAGCACGGGATGGAGCAGCGTGAACTTCAGGCCGATCTCCTGGGGGATGCCCTCCACCAGACAGCGGTTGGCCACCATCGCCACCAGTTCCGCCTCGCGATCCTCGTCGGGCAGCTCGAAATAGCGTCCCAGCACCTCGGCCAGCACGAACTGATAGTTCAGTATCCAGGTGCGCTTCAGCGTGCGACCCGGCATCAGATAGTAGTCCAGCTCGGCCTTCTCCGCACTCGCCGGCTCCGCCTTCGTGGGCTGCTGCTCCTCCGCCATATCGATATAGAAGGGCAGCGCCTGCTCCCGATACCTGAGGTCGGGGTCGGCTGTGGCGTATACCGTCCTGACCATCAGCGGCTTGAGCGCATCGAACGTGATATCGAGCTGGGCATTATAGGCCTGCCGGGCCGTGCGATATAATAATAGGTGGAAGCGCTCGATGTCCTCCTGCGACTTAGGCAGTCCGCCGCCATTGTCGGGCAGCAGTTCTCCTCGGCAGACGATCTTCACCGAGTGGCCCGACGCCCCGAGGAAGGCCAGCAGCGTCTGAGGCAGGCGGGCCGCCCGGTCTCTCAGGGCAATGGCCTCGTCGTAGGTAGATAAGTTGTTGGCTTCCAGCACGATCAGTCCGTTGTAGGCTTTCAGCGACTGCTCGCCCTTCAGCCTTTGGAGTTCAGCCTGGAAGCAGAGGCGGGGCAGCGTCATCCTGTAGTTGAAGGCCGACACGAACTGCCCGTCGTCCGTCTTCGAGGGGTGCATCAGATGCCACACCTCGCGGAGATGCCTGACCTCTTCGAGATAGTCCTCGCCAGCCATCTGACTGACCACCACGCCCAGTTCCTCCCTCACCAGTGTTTCCTTGTTGCCTTTGCGCTTGAATACCGATATTTTCATTGTCTTATGCGTATGTTTTAAGTTTCCGCCTGCAAAGATACACAAATTTATCGGTACAAAGAAATTTTCTCTATGGAAAATTTATCTATCATGTGTCATATTAAAGATAAATCAACTGAAAAATAGATGGTTAATCTCAATAAATTAGCATTTAGAGTGTCATAAACTATCATATTTGGATACGAAAACCACCTTTTTCTGACCAAAAAGTGCCTTTTTATGGTTGCCAGAAGCCTACTATTGGAAATTAGTAGGCTACTATCGTGCGCCAGAAGCCTACTATCTGAGAGAAAGTCGGTATCTGACTCTCGGTTAGTCGTAATGTAACTTATAGTTAGTCGGTATGTAACCCCCGGTTATATACCTTATAACTTTGCATGACACTGTATGACTGAATATGACACTATATATTTTATACAAACATTTGGTTTTCAAGGCAATATATATGAGATATGACAGATGATACTAATATAGTATATTAAATTGCAAAAGAAATAAATTATATAGTACATAAAAGAAAAAAAGGAGAATATTTGGAGAATAGCAGAGAAATGTGTATCTTTGCCGAAAAATCTGACAAAAGGAACTTAGAACCATAAAATATGCGACCTAAGATAATATTCTTCATGGCGATGCTCTGTGCCGTGACGACCTCGTGCAAACAGCAGGCAGTCAAAGAGCCGGACCTCAGCAATATTGAAGCAATCTACTGCATGCCGACAGACCCGGGCAAATGCCTACCGTTAGAAATCGTCAGGACGGCCGACGGCTGGCAGGCGAGATACTCTGGTGCCCCGTCAAACCAGACTCTTCAGCTTAAGCCACGCTATGAAGTGGATGAATATGAGGACAGCACGATCGTCTTAGACGAATACCTGCAAGACAAGCCCAACGGGAAATACGTTTTTGAAAAATATGCAGGAGAAGTTCTCTACACCTACCAAAGGGTCAGCTACATAAGCGGCAGCGGAAAAGACACGATAGACTTCATGGGCACAATCGTCTGGAAGGACTTCATCTTCATCGACCAGCGGAACTTCAAGGAATCTGTCAAGAAGATCGCCAGTCACCACATCGACAACAACCGACTGAAACCAGCAAAGATCCTCGAAGGGAAGTCGTGCATAGAAATCGTCAACTACAGGACACCGGACAAGAAGGAAGTACACTTCAGATATGATATAACGATAAGACCAAGGAGCTGCAAGTGCCCGTTGTACGCAATCCGGCACAAGGATTCACAGGCCAGTATCGGAAGATCCGCTTAGGGAAATAAAGGCAGAAAGAGCTATGAGCACGAGGAGCTACAGAATACTGGTCCCGGAAGAGACCGTCGTTTACAAAGACGACGGCAGGCGGCTGGTGGTTGTCCGACTGGACCCTCAAGATGAAGAGCAGGCAAAGGTCTACGGTTTCTACAGAGAATTTATCCACCATCAGCTCCCGGACATCCTCCTGAGGCTTGACTGCAGGAACAGGGACAGCGGCTACGTCCGTCAGCGTATCGGCGAGGCTGTATCAGAAAGGCTGGGCGTCGGGCCGGCCGCCGACATCAGAGAGACCTTTAGTGACGCCTTCTGCATCTGGGACATGAGCACAGGCCAAGTCGTGCTCGACATGATTGGATCCTCCCAGAAATTGATTGAGTGGGGCAATCCCGGATCATCCGACCTCCTGGCAGGCATTACAAACGGCATCCGTAAGAAGAGATGGCTATTTATCGGTGGAGGCTGCGTCCTGGCGGGTATTCTGATAGGAATCCTGATTGTCCATCTGGCGGGACGGCTCTCAGATTTCATCCAAGGCCAGTCAGAAGACAGTTTCAGCACGCTCTTCTCTCAAAAAGAGACCGGGCACAAGCTCGATGCCGTCTATGACCCCAAGAACTGTAGCGTCTACTATCGTGGGACAGAGTATGAGACTGTTGAGTATTACATAGACTATCAAAATAAGGTGAAGCGTGCCGATGACATCAACTGGCCGCTTCAGGCAAACACGCTAGGACGCAAGGACACGCTGTTCCTCAAAGACAACTGTGTTGTCTACCTGCGAGGGGAAAAGGATTCCAAGACCTCGGAAATACAGATCATAGACGTCAGCTTCTATGATTTCATCACGGAATTGCTGGTCACACAAGACCCTCGCATCAAGTCAATGCTGATCACAAACAGCCTGTTGCCATATGACGACACAACATTCATCGTCGACGGGATATCCAGGCAGGCATCCTATTATCAGTCGCCGGAACTAATTGACTGTATCAAACGAGGGTACAAGGTGACTGATCTGGAGACCATCGGGAGCAATCTCAGTCCGCTAAGCAGACGCTATCCCAAACTATCCAAGATAACGATTCAGAAACAATAAGCAAAAGAATACTATTATGATCTATCATCTCTATTTCAAAAGCGGAGAACGTGCATACAATATGAAGTTGTATGACGAGCAAGAAGACGAGACAACTTGTGAGAATCAACTGCTCGCCAACAGCCAGGGAGGCGTCGAGTTGATAAAACTTGAATATAGAGACCTGAAGCTCGTGTCCTACCAAAGCACGAGTTGTGACAAGAAAGTACACATCAAGTCGTGTCTTGTCACTGACAGGCAATTAGACATCTATCTGTCTGAAGGAATCGGCAAGGCTGAATTTTTTCCAAAAGCCGGTCAATTCAGATTCGTAAAAGACGAGAAATACCTGGAAATATACAATCAAGGGAGTGAAGATGCAGAACAGTTTACCATCCTGTTCCACTATGAGGAGGGGGAGAATCATTACAAGGGTAAGTTCCTGGTAGACTGCATCCCCGACGACGACATCTATGAGGCCGTGCTGGATTTCGGTTCCGAAGCAAGCCAGCTGCTGATTAACCGTGAGAACCCTCCACAGTATTCAGAGCTGTTCAATGAATGTGCCCGCCATTTCTACGACTTGCAGCCAGAGCAGATCGAAGACAGGACTTTCGACCAACAGGAGGAAACCGACAATGAGTTATTCAGAAGCATCTATTTCCTGCCAAAGCAAGAGAATGGCAAAAAGGATATCAGCCAATCCGTTATTGCCAAGCCTGACAAAGATGACCCCTTATTGGGGTTCATTACCAAGAGGGATGATTCTGAAAAAGGGCAGCGGCTGGCTAACATAAAGATTTCCTATCTCTCAGGCGAAAGACCTGGCGATGTTGATCTCGAAAAGCTCCATCAAGGCATCGTGATGCGGTTTATCCATGAGATCGTCCTGGAAGTAGAAGAGAAGAAGGAGCAAAAACAAGGCAAATGCGGCATCCGCCTGTATCTCCTCGTCCCCAATGTGATGGGACAGGGCCAGCTCTCCGATTTCATCAATGCCATCCGGAGATACACCAGTCTCCAGGAATTCCGCCAGCTACTGCCGGAAGGCATGAAAGACGTTGTCTTCGACATCCATTCCTATTCTGAAAGCGATGCCTCCTTCGTATCCTGGCTCACTGATGAAAACAACAATGTAGAGGAAGGCAACTACCTGATTATCGACGTGGGCAAGGGTACGACGGATTTCTCGATCGTCAAAGTCGAAGACGGGCGAAATGCCGTCAGCATCTATCGTTCCGGATTCGTCGGGGCTGGAAACGCCCTGACATACGCCATCTTCGTGAACTATATCGTCAAGATGGGAGGGTTTCTCAATGCCAAGGCCATCATCAGGAAGGTCCTCTCTGAAGCCAAGGAGTCGGAGCTCTACGATCTGGAGAATATCCTTGAGAACTACAAGAAGAATGCCACCCCTGTAATCAACAACAAGGAAACAACAATTGAGGAGAAGCAGAATGTCGATACCATCATTGACAGGATCAGACAGCGAGGGGACATCGGCGACGACTTTCATATCATTGAGTCCACCATCCATCATATCATCAAGAAGATCGTGCTGAATGTCAAGGAGACAAGATTCAGGAAAGTGATCCTGAGCGGAAGGGCTTTCAAGTACCAGCCGTTCCAGACAGCCACGAAAGACATCCTAGAAAAATTCTATCACATGGAAGGCGAGGTCATAACCCTTGAAGACAGGCAGTTAAAGAAAGGATGCCTCACCGGTCCCCTGAAATCTGTCCAAATCAACAAGCAGTCGGACATGATCGGCATCCCCATTGCCGTGGATGTGACAAAGAGAAGAGGCGAGAAAGCGAAACTTGAGGCGAGATTTAAAGAAATACTGTCTGAGACAGCCAGCAACAGGTCCCCCGTCCTGAAAGAGAAATGGCTGGAAAGGTGGCTAAAAAGTCCGCTTCAAGAATTCTTAAGTTGCCTTAAGACTTTTTTCACTAACAACATAGGGGAATCTACCCATCAAGAGAAAAGAGGTAGTCAAACCGTCAATATGGATGCCGACAACGACGACATCAGAAGCATCCTGCGAGGTGAACTAAAGGTTGGGCATTGCGACGAGAACACTCATTTCTACGTATCTGACGATGAATATGAGACCATAAACGACCAGCCACTTGACGAGCACAGCAGCTATCAGCTGTTCTTCGACGGGAATGACTTCTTCGTCAAAGACAAGAGTAGCAGTATAAGGCTGAAGCCTTGTGTCGAGATGCTCAGCAATGACATGCTGTATGAAAGTCTTTTCCCCTATCCTTACAGGATACTGGACAAGAACAGTAATATCCCCGAGATCGACAGTAATTTATAAATCTTAGAACAAGGACAATGAAAAGGACAGGTTATTATTTCCTCATAGCGATAGAGTCATTAGCACTGGTAGCGGGTATGATACTCCCGTTTTTGTATCCCGCAGTTTTTGCAGATTGCTGGCCGATGCTGTTGTGTACAGTCTTGGGAGTGCCCCTCCTGACCTTCATGTGCTTAGGCATAGAATACAGGAATCGTGCAACATCCTTGGCTCTCCCTTCGGCTGACAGCCCAGAGAACACCACCACCCCCGCACCGGATGGAAAAGACGAAGGCGAGAACAAGCCATCGGCTACGGATCAGGCACAAGACGTATGCACCGTGGAGGAAACACCTGCACAAGACGAGGAATCCGTCTCCCTGACAGACAAGTGGAACAAGGCCATGTACGAACGCTATAATGGCCAGTGGGACGAACTGTTCAGGCACATTGAGCGCCCCCTGACTCCTGCCGCCAAGGCGCAGCTGAGCCTTCTGCTTTGGGAGATAGCCTCACAGACCGTCAATTATCTCAAGGAGGCCAATTCAGACATCAACAAAGTCGGATACAATGCTGACGGCGTACGAATGATTACGGAAAATCTGACGCTTGACGATATCGAATTGAAGAAATTGTATGTGGATCCTACGACAGTGTCTGTCAATGCCATCGCTGTCTATGAGTGGCTTCAGGAACAGGGTGTCCAGGCAGACACGTCAGCATTTGGTTACCGACTAAAATTCCAACAGTCATGAGAAAAGAAACAAAAGCCTTCGCCATCATTGGACTATTTTGCATCATCGGCATTGCAGCTTGCATACTTGCCAACATGCAGCTGCCTCTTACCTTCTCCGGGTATTTCGTCATCTGCATACTCTCGCTCCTGTCTATCATATTCATAGAAGACAAGGCCAAGCTCATCATTCCCTGGTCGGTTACGGCGGCAGCATCAATCATCATCACGCTCAATTACCTTCATCCTGACATCTCCGTCTTCAGCAATGCCGACTATCACGCATTAGTCATGCAGGGATTAGACAAGAAGGACTCTGTCCTGCTGATCGGAAAAGACAAGAGCAAATCTCTTTTCGACAAAGAGGGCATGGAAGGCTTTGTGTCCATTGCCCCAAGCAATAAGGACAACACGACCTGCCAGATACGCTATGAACTAACCGGCGCACCGCTCTTCACCGTGGTCGAGGGAAGCAGAACCGGCAGGTTGATCAACAAAAGGCAGCTGCCCTCTTTCCGCAAGCATCTGTCAATCGGGAACGACTCTGTCAGATGTGACATCAATATAACCGACATTGACGACAAGTCCATCCGCGTCAGTGTCGCCTTTAAGCATCAGACCGGCGACGAGACTGCATACCAGCCTTCTTTCAAACGGGCCATCCGGGTAGGGTATAATCTCTATGACATCCTGCACAGCGGTGTTTCTTATCAGCCATCCGAAGAAAGTCTGCTGGCAGCACTGCGGAACTCCCTGATCGTCCGTGATTATGACGAGCAGGACCGCTACTTTATGACCTACTCAGGCAATCTGGGCAGGCTACAGATAGCCTGTGACGGAAATCAATTCCAGCAGAAGAAACGGCAGCAAGTGGCCGAGCTCGGCAAAGACACCTACTTCTGCATCGGCATCGGAAGCCAGGCCACCCGCCCCATGAGAGCGTCGTTCGAGCTGGGCAATGTATGCCTGAGATACAGGTTCCCCTATATCAACAATTTCCCAGGTCTGTCAGATGAGCCAAGCCCCAAGGAAAACAGGCAGAAAATCGTAGCCATCACATCCAGGACGGCTTCGCTGCTCAAGACGAATGTCAAAGAGGCTTTCTACTACCCCCTGTTTGAAAGAGAAGATAATGAATACCATTTCAACGGCAACATCATCTACCGCATCAATAACAGCCAGACCCCGTTTAAGACCTCACTGAGCGATGACCATGAGAGCCAGAAACCCTCTGACAGCACGCTCAT
>Ga0247608_10002159_pt1 | contig 25341 bp, 25 predicted proteins | sample 176DNAGHGlowgp2_FD_193490 | JGI IMG/M metagenome (GOLD analysis project Ga0247608, IMG submission 193490) | Sheep rumen microbial communities from Palmerston North, Manawatu-Wanganui, New Zealand - 1766 DNA GHGlow gp2 | ecosystem: Host-associated > Mammals > Digestive system > Stomach > Rumen ... | reverse complement strand
AAACTGTCCCATGGAATGCAGATCTGTAGTCAGGTCCACGCTTGCAGGGAAGATTCCTTTCTGATCCTTACCTTCGGATTCACCGTAGAGCTGCTTCCACCACTCCGAGATGTAATGGAGGCTGGGTTCGTAATTAGCCAGGATCTCTACGGCCTTGCCCTTTCTCAACAGGATATTTCTGACAGCTGCATACCTGAGTGCATCATTATCTCCAAAAGCATTATTTACAGCTGCTTCTCTTCCTTCTGCGGCGCCCTTCATGAGTTCATCAATATCGGCTCCCGAAACCGCTATTGGCAAAAGCCCAACTGCGGTAAGGACGGAGAACCTTCCTCCCACGTCATCCGGAACTACAAAAGTCTCATAGCCTTCAGCGTCAGAAAGAGTCTTCAATGCGCCCTTTGCCTTGTCGGTCGTAGCATAGATCCTTTCAGCCGCACCCTTCTTCCCGTATTTCTTTTCCAAAATATCCCGGAATATCCTGAATGAGATCCCGGGCTCAGTGGTCGTTCCGGATTTGCTTATCATATTTACAGAGAAATCCCTGTCTCCGATCACGTCGATAAGATCTGAAATATATGTTGATGAAATATTGTTCCCAAGGAAATATATCTCAGGGGTCTTACGGATCTCTTTTGAAACAGCGTTATAGAAGTTGTGTCTGAGGAAATTGATGGCTGCCCTTGCCCCGAGATACGAGCCTCCAATTCCTATCACCAACAGCACTTCACTGTCATTCTTGATCTTTTCCGCAGCCTTTTTAATGCGGGCGAATTCTTCTTTATCATATTTAACCGGCAGATCCACCCATCCGAGAAAATCGCTGCCTGCGCCCTTCCCTGAAAGAAGCAGATCCTTTGCAGCCTCAGCCTGAGCCGCAATATTCGTGATCTCTTCCTCACTTATAAAAGAAGCTGCTTTTGAATAGTCAAATGTAACCTTTCCCATATACAAAACCTCCTGTCATTAATCCGGGTCCCGCCCCACGCATAGAGACGATGGCCATCTTCATCCGGGATATAACGCCGGTAAAATATATCGGTCGATATCTTTTTTAGTGTAGCAAAGTGACGCTCTTTTTGCAATTATGATATACTATGTACCATGAAGAGAATAATACTTACCGGCGGCGGGACAGCCGGTCACTGCATACCCAATCTGGCTCTGGTCCCCACGCTTAAAGAGTCGGATTTCGAAATCAAATACATAGGCTCCTATGACGGTATAGAGAAAAAGCTGGTAGAGGGGGCAGGCATTCCCTATTTTGGTATATCCTCGGGAAAGCTCCGCCGTTACTTCGATCTGAAAAATTTCAGTGATCCCTTCCGCGTTATCATAGGCTTTGGTGAAGCCCTTTCCATACTGAGCAGGGAGAAGCCGGATATCGTCTTTTCCAAAGGTGGATTTGTAAGTGTCCCCGTGGTCAGAGCGGCAGGAATACTGGGTATCCCGGTGATAATACACGAGTCCGATATTACTCCGGGGCTTGCAAACAAGCTGTCCTTCGGCGCTGCTTCTAAAATATGCTGCTCATTTAAATCAACCTTAAGCATGCTGCCTCAGGGCAAGGGTGTCTTCACAGGCTCTCCCATCAGACCCTCTCTATTAACAGGAGACCGCCAGAGAGCCCGGGCATTTACCGGTATCAGAACCGGAGACTATCCGGTCATCATGATAATAGGCGGATCCCTTGGCGCGCAGCATGTCAATGAACAGGTGCGACGGATCCTCCCGTCCCTGCTCCCGAAATACAATGTCATCCATCTGTGTGGGAAAGGAAAACTGGATCCCACACTTAACTCTATGGATGGTTATGTGCAGTACGACTACATCAATAAGGAGCTCCCGGATCTCTTTGCCCTGTCGGATATAGTCATTTCAAGGGCCGGATCCAATGCCATCTTCGAGATCCTGGCACTAAAAAAGCCCAATATCCTGATCCCGCTGCCCTCAGGAAGTTCCAGAGGTGACCAGCTGCTGAACGCAAAGGCCTTTGAAGAATCCGGTTACTCTTATGTCCTCAACGAAGATGATATGAATGACGGATCCCTGCTGAATGCCGTTCATTACGTTGATGCCCACAGACTGGAATACCTGGAATCAATGGAAAGCGCCACCGAGACATCGGCGGTTGAAACGATCTGTGATCTGATAGTAAAAACAGCAAAGCCCTGAGAGGCTTAATAAAGAAAGGAGCAATGATGAAAGACGATTGCATTTTCTGCAAACTGGCAAACGGGATAATTCCCACAAACTATATTTATGAGGATGATGACTTCAAGGTGATCCTCGACGCAGGTCCGGCCACAAAAGGACACGCCCTTATCCTTCCGAAGGAGCATTATGCGGATATATATGAGCTCCCTTCTGAGCTTGCCGGAAAAGCATTTATACTTGCTAAAAAGATCGCCGCCCATAATACGGCAGTATTAAAGGCTGACGGGTTTAATATCGTTCAGAATAACGGTGAAACCGCTGGGCAGACGGTATTCCACTTCCACCTTCACCTGATCCCCCGTTTTAAGGATGACGGTCAGAAGATCGGCTGGAAACCCGGGAAGCCTTCTGCCGATGAGCTGAAGGAAACTGCAGATCTTCTTAAGCTTCAGTGATCCCGGGGCGAAGCCTTACTATCAGCCGGAAAAGGGGAATACCGTATCCAGCATCCGAAGCATGCGGAAATCTCCCTTTACCTGCATATCTCCTGACATGAAAGCGTGCTGGAAGGTCTCCTTACCATGAGTGATATCTTCCAGCTTTTTCTTTGACATCTTACAGAGAACCGACTGGTCATCTCTTCTTTCAAACGCCGCAGCAAGCTGGTTACTCTTTATATCCAGCATCAGAGGCTCATCAAACCCTTCTACCTCCAGGAGGTAAAGCGCTTCAAATGAGTTCTGCGGATTGAATCCCTGCTTAAAAGTATTTATAAGCACCTCTTCCTCAGGCATACCGTCATTCTTTAATAACGTCTTGAAATGACTGGCAAGCTCCTTTAGATCCTCTTTCTGGGTCTGGATATATTTATCATCAGATGCATATTTACTGAGCTGCTCAGTTTCCTGGGGAGTGAGATCGATAGGCGCTTCCGTGGTGACCATCTGCTTCACCGCCTGACTGCTGGCAGGGAGGATAAGTGCCTTTCTGGAAATATTCCGATAAAGATTCTCCGCTGCTTTTTCTATCACCTTTACGTATTCCTGATTCAGCTCGAATGCAACAGAATCCCTGACATAGGCAGAAATACCGTTGCATGAACGTCCTCCCAGAGTGTCCCAGGCAGTCTGAAGAGTCATGGCGCCCTGTCTTTCCCCGTAGGTTGTGGATATGACCACAGGACACATATACAATTCGGATATCTTCTGCTTATTCCCGTAGAACCAGCATGCATCCAGAAACTGAGTCATGTAGCCGCCTATCCCGAACCACTCGATAGAGGTTCCCAGGATCACACCGTCCGCGTCATTCAAGGTACTGGGAAGCGAAGTGATATTATGCTTCATCTCGTAGAGATTTATCCTCTCCACCCTTACATTTAGCTCTTCCAGTGCATTCTGCATCTTTGAAAGAACAAATAACGTTGAATCTCCTACGATCCCCCGTCCTCCATAATATATATTGATCTTCATTCCGGAGTTTCCTTTCTTTCCTGAGATATCTCCTCGCCGTCCTCCCGGCTCCTGTAAAGTATAAATCCAAGCAAAAGCCCGGCTATAAGCCCTCCTATATGAGCTGCGTTATCTATCCCCTCTCCTGCAAATCCCGAGAAAATACTGTACAAAACCAGAAATACCGCTCTACCTCCCGTAAGGTCCGTGTATTTCCCCCGGTTCCGTATGACTATTGAAAACAGCGCTCCTATTATACCGAAGACCGCTCCACTGGCTCCTGCAGACACTACATTTGCACCGGAGAAGAAAGTTACGGCCAGTGATACCGCGTTTCCCACAACCGCTGAAATGAAGTAAAGAAGAAGGAACCTGCCTTTCCCTAGAGCTGTCTCAACCCTCTCTCCAAACACCCACAGTGCCAGCATATTCGCTGCCAGGTGCTCCATGTTAAAATGCAGAAAGACCGCCGTAATGAGCCTGTACCACTCATAGTTGACCATTAAACGCGGAAGTGATAATGCCCCGTGTTCCACCATAAAATGCGTGTCAAAGGCAGTTCCTTTCAGAGAAAGGGCGACAAAAACGATGATATTGATGAGAATGAGTGCCAGTGTCACCGGTGCTTTATTGTGAAAAAAGAACTCCTTAAGAGCTCCCGCAATGGTGACCCGTTTCACTCTCCCGTTTTCCTCGAGGAGCATCTCCAGGCCGCCTCTTAAAGAGTCAAAATCCGCCACCTCATTATCAAATATACAGAGGCGGTTATCTCTCAGATCAACCACCCATGATAGCTCTTCCTGTGTGCCGATTGCCCCGAAGTTCATGACATTTGAAGTGAGAAGGAGGGAAAAGAGCCTCACATTTCTATATCCTTTATTCTGATACATTTCCAGCGTCTTCGCCTTTATCATCTTAAACGCGTCAACGCTCATTATCATATTCCGTCCGTCTATCACAAGAACGGACATGGCAAGATCGCCGTCCACCCTGAAGAATACTTCTACCTGCGACATTGAGGATTTAAGGGGTGTATAGCCTCTGCTCACCAGATATTCCGATATTTTGGCTTCCACAAAGATCTCCTTCCATTACGGGGACACCTTAAACTTTGACGTTTACTATACTATCAGATAGTTTTTTATGCAAGGCGGAACGTCATTGATATTCCTGCAAATCTCACACTGTCACCGTCCGAGAGTTCTGCGGTTTCATTATGAGAGAGCTTCCTCTCATTGATGCAGGTACCGTTGGTGGAGTTCAGATCCGAAAGGAAATACCTGCCTCCGTTTTCTCTTATGCATGCGTGGATCCTGCTCACCTTTGGATCCTCTATCACTCCATCGGCTTTTTTTCTCATCTTCCCTATCATATAAGGGTTCTTATCTATCTCATACGTTCTTTCTTCTCCGTTTATCCTCCCGCAGAGAACCGGTGTCTTTTTCCCTTTTCCCGTAAAATCTGAAAGGAGCATTGTTGCCTCATAGTCATCCTCATTCTGCGGGGTTCTTTCCATCGATCTTTCTTCGAGCTCGTCAAACCGGTATTCTTCATGTATATCCGAGTTCAGACTGTCGAGATCAAGCCTCCTTTCCTCTTCTTCTTTTCTCTTTTTATTCCAGAAATATACGCCTGCAGCGATAAATACTCCCGAAAAAACTGTGACTCCCACTCCCGCTCTGATATAGTCTCCGTCATTCAGGCCAAAGAAAGCCATGTTGGCAGGATCCATAAAAATGATCCCGTATGCTGCAGCTGCAGCCACCGCAGGAACAAAGGACAGAAGCAGCATCAGGGGATTCCCCCTTTTTTCTTCACGTTCTCTGTCCTGCCTGACTTCCTCCAGGTAATAATTGTCCTTATTGTCATCCTCTCCCCATATTTCCGGAAGGGTGAAGATCTCTTCTCTGCTGCCGCACTTTCCCTTTTCTTCCCCGGTTTCCCCGGATTCAGCTTCCCCGGTAGTGATATTCCCGAGTATATCATCAGGCAGGATCATGTCTTCGCATACCCTGTCAAAATACGCATATGCCAGGGCTGATCCCTCCTCATCTCCTTTATCGACCGCATCTATCAGGAACTGGGCAAGGACCATATATTCATCGCCATTCCCGGGATTCTCGGGATAATAGCAGAAAACCGGCTCTTCCTTCATAAGATCCCAGAAAATATGTCCGGGATCCACCATCAGATCCTTTACATCCAGAAGATACTTTTCAAGTTCATGTGAAACCTTCGACAGGCCTGAAAGAAAGGATCTGAGTTCTTTATAGGACATTGACGCACCTTCGAAAACATTTTTTAATGTCTGGTAGGATCCCATGTCGTAGCTGTAGAAGGAGTCCCCGTTCAGGTACTGGATCCCGGTCCTTGCTATGCCCTTTATATTATTCTTCATGAGCATTTTCTCTCTGAAGCCGTTCCTGCCTCCGGTATTTCTGTGTACCGTCATTGTCCTTTTGCACAGATCCTGTCTGAATTCCGCATCCATACTACTTATCCCCCCTGCTGTCCTTTTCTTCTATCCTGGCTTCCACCATCCTGCATTCTCTTATGAATCCCGACGGATCTATCCTGGCGCTTTTTCCCTCTACGGTGATATTTGTTCCTCCCATATTCATTCCGGGAACCAGTATTACTCCCTTTGGTATCCTGAAGTCTCCTGAATAGGAAACCTTCACCTCCTTACTGTCCACCCTGACATCCATTGCCAGATTGTCTGTTGCGAGAAGTCTTCCCTCTGTCTCTCTTTTTCCGGTATCCCTGACCTTTGTAAAAATATCTCCATCCGGATCCGTGATCTCGCTTCCCCTTATGGCTGCCTCATTGGCTGCAATGTCAAGTACAGCCCTGTCATGGATAAAAAAGGAGCCGTAGATTATAAGAACTATAACCGCCAGTATAAAGGGAAAGAGAAGTGACGCTTCCAGTGTATATGATGCTTTGAATACTTTCTTCATGGCAGTACCTCCCCTGCTTTGATAAGGATGAATGACAGAAAAAGAAAGGGCATAAATGGCAGCTCTGAAGTCCTGCCGCATTTCCTTATGATCACCGCTGCCGCCGATACAAGGGCAGACAGAAACAGGGCCGTGGAAAAAAGCTTTATATTTCCGAGAAAACCCAAATAGAATCCGGTGATCACCAGTACAAGACCATCACCCTCTCCTATGGCGCCTCCCGTAAGAACCGATAATAACAGTACCAAAAGCCCCACCGCCATTCCGAACAGGGCATCATGGATCCCGTTTCCCATGGGTGATATGCAGAGGATAAGACCCGTTAAAAGAAAGGGGATCATAACCTTTACGTATACCACCTTTTCCTTTATATCCGTATATGAGCATATTCCCAGGAATGTGCCTACCATCACATTTGCAGCCATTTCTCCTCCTTTCTCACCTTCCGCATCTCGCACAGGGACTTCTGCCTCCCACCTCTGAGATCGGAACTGTATGTATAGTTCTCTTTAATCCCGGACAACTGATCTTTGTATGATACCTGTCCCCGTCTTCTGTTATATAATAATTTCCTTTTGTATCTTTACCGCAGTATTCACACGGATAATACTTCCCTCCGCTGCTGTTTCTCATGTCTTTAAGTGACTCCCCGGTAACAGTGCTGATCTTTATATTAAGGTGTCTGCAGTTTCGGTCCCTGTGATATACCGTTCCCCTTTCTGTGATGAACACCATTTCTTCGGATCCCTGAGACCTGTCACAACGCCTTGTATTATCATATCCGGTAAAGGCCCGGATCCTGGCCCTGTCCACCACCCGGAACCCTTCTATCCCCGGAAGTGGGAAGATTATCTTCATTTTCCAGGTCGCATTGAGGTCGATGATCTGATCAGGGCCCATCACCGTGGAATGTATGAAAGAAAGCCCGCTCTCACCACCCTCCACCGGTGAGTCCTCCACATAGCCCTTCCCCAGATCTGATATCACCATATTCTTCCCGGCTATCATGGATATGGCTTTTCCGCCTATACCTCCCGCCATACCGTCTGCCGGCAGATTCTTTCCGGCATATGCGTATACACTCATCTTTTTCGCGGATTCCATAAGAGACGCATTAAGATTTGACGAAAACCTTACCGCCTCTCCAGCCATTATCACCGTAAGGATCGCAAACAGAAAGAGCGGCAGTACCAGGGCTGTTTCCACCGTAAGACTGGCATCAAAAAAGGAGGGCACGGGTGGATCAGATTTTGGGGAACCTCCACGGCAAACACTTATATTTTTATTCATCTCATTTTCATTATCATCACGTCTATTCATTTCATTCAGATCGATCACAGGATCCACCCGTCCCCTCCTTTCTTGTTATTCGATAATATCCTCATAGGAATAGTCTCTCCGTATGGAAAAGCTGTATCCCTTTTTTGCGTTCAGGGTCACATCCGCCTCCAGATAATCAACACATCCGTCCAGTCTGAATCCCCTGTTTCCCTCTTTTGTCCTCATGTTCATCTCTATCACGTCCATGGCTCTCATTACTTTTTTATCCTTGTTTTCAAGTGCGAGGAGGATGAGAAGGTAGTCCCCATAGTCAAGTCCCGATCTGCTGCTGTCTTTTGATACGGGCCTCGCCAGGAATAAGGGTATCCCCGCCGGAGTTTTGATCTGAAAATCCTCTCCTGTTTTAAGAAGCGGTATCCTTCCTCCCTTTAACAGTATCCTCATGTCCACCACACTCTCCGCGAAGCCCCAGGTAAAGAGGAGCATATTAGCGAGAGGTTCCTCGATCTCGGGATTCAGTAAAAGAAGAGCTATTGCCTCTGCAAGACCTTTACACTGCGCTTTCTTCCCTTCGTCCCTGAATACTGCCATGGTGTCTGCAGCTTCTCTCATCATGAAAAGCTTCGTCACTGTTTCCCTGAAATTGGCTCTGTCGGTATTTTTCCCGTTCAGAATGTACTCAAGCTCATAAGAACAGGAAGAATGGTTAAGATCATTTCCATATGAACTCATTTTCCACCTTAGATACTGGTCAAATAAAAGCTCATTTACAGCAGAGTCCGGATCGCTCTTTGGTCTTATCACTCCGACTCCACGGGTCAGATCCCTGTGGGATGCAGTGTTATGGAGGGCAAGAGTTTTAAGAGAGACATTGATCCCGTTAGAAACGAGCCTTTCCACTATTCCGGGCCTTTCGTCATACACTTCATCTACCGGACATTTTTCAACCCTCAGGTCAACTCCTTTTAGCTTTTCTTCTATTTCAGCCCTCCTCTTATCTACGTCATAGTCCTTTACCCCGCTTCTTTCGTAATCTGAAACATTTTTCTTCGCCTTCTCTATAAATCCCATCCCGTAATAATCCTTGACCGCGTGGATGGCCTGCCTCTTAAACTCCCTGCCGCCCTGATCTGTGGCAAGAGAAAACATGGTAATATCCGCCTTCCCGACGTCTAACGCCATCATTTCGTCAAGGCCAAATGACACGATCCCCTTTCCGGGGCGTCCGTTATAGCCCATGTATTCCTTCAGATGATCCTCTGTTGCAGCTATATCAGCTCTCTGCGTTCCATAGGATGTATCTATGAAGAGGAGATCATAGTTTTTCAGTAACTCCCTGTTGTATTCTGCAAATACAGACATCAGACCCATTTCCATTATCATCTCCGTTCTCATTCTAAGAGCGCTGTATCTCGCGCTCTCTATCACGGCTCCGACAAGGGACAGGATCACTGTGAGTGAAATGCTTAAAAATACCGTTATTGTTCCCCTCTTCATAGTTTTTCCTTCTGTTTGACTGCTTTTTGGTGTTTAGATAGATGTTGCTTTAGAATTGATGGTTTTGAATATCTTATTCACAAGATTCGTGAGCTGGGTCTTAAAGATGATCACCAGCCCGATAAGGACAACGAGAATCAGGATCATCTCAACTGTCCCTATTGCGTCCTCTTCCCTGATGAATTTTCTCAGCATAAAGTGTCCTCCTTTCTGCAGAATATTTATGAGATAAAGTCAGTTTTACACCGACACACTCATACTGTATTTGATCAATATGCGTCTTTTGGCATCCGTGTCATTAGATAGAGAATGACATAAATGCCGGCAGTATAACGATCATCATCACCACGAGAAGCATCAACGCCATCGGAAGGAGAAGCTTTGTCCCTGCTTCTTCCCCCACTCTTCTCGCCTCAGCTTTTCTGTCCTCAAAGGCATCTCTCGCCTCTGCTTCCAGGGCCTCCGTTATACCTGCATTTCCCTTTAGAAGATTCTGGGCTAAAAGGGTTCCGAGTTTCCCGTATCTCCTGACTCCGGATCTCGTACCGAAGTTCTGGTATGCGCGGGATTCAGGTACGCCGCCTTTCATTTCCCTGACAGTTATCAGGATCTCTTCAAAGGCAAACCGCTGTTTTTTCTTACCTGCCCTTTTCTGTCTCTCGTAGTCATAAGCCACTTTCTCAAACGCTCCCCTGATGGTCATCCCTGCACTGAAGAAGAGACTTAATCTCATAACTATCTCCGGGTAATCACTCAGCATTTCCTTTTCCCTTTCCCTGATCCTCTTGTCGAGATCCCTGTCTCTTCCGAACCAGATCACAAATGTCATGAGCACTGCCCCGCCGAAACACAGAGGTCCCGCTGCACCCGGTGCTCTTTTATAGGAAATGACCGCATCCCCCAGTTTGTCCGGAAGGATCAGGTTCTCCGATGACACTGTCAATCCCTCGTATCTCGTGATCTTCCGCATCACCATATCCCGTATCTTTCCTTCTCTTTCCATATGTCTGGGATAGACTACCACCGGAAACATATAATCCGCATATCGTCCCAGATAATCGAGTGTTGCCGTCAGTACCACCGGCGTTCCCTTTTCATTGATAACTTCATCCTGAATAATTCCTTCACTGTCAAGAACATCATAATTATCCACCGACCATTCGATGTTAACAGGATAGTCATCCGCCCTGTCAATGAGATCGAGATCGTACTCCACTCTTTCAAGAGAGCTGTTTTCTCCGAGGATCCTTTCCGGCAGCGAGTCCCTTATTTTTTCAAAGATCCTGTCAGTCTCCTCTGCCGTAAACTGTCTCTCTCCCACCGTCACTTCTATGGGCTCCTCTATTTCCGTGTCATCTACTTTTGCGTTTATATCAACTCTCCGGTCGCCTTCACCGTATCCATTCCTCACGATATAGTAGTTTTCCGCATCGCTTCCCGAGAAAAGTGACGATATCCCTATGATCAGAGACAGCAGACTCCCTGCAAAGAGAATAAGCAGTATCTCGGACATCTTTTCTGTCTTATACTTTTCCGTTTCCTGCCTGCCGGTTCCCGCGGGATTCAGCATTTCCTGTTTTTTGATCACCTCAGTGTCATTTCCCACCTTGAAGTGCTTCAGGATGAAGACTGCCATCCGCATGAAGCATCTTTGCAGAGATGAACCGTTTCTTTTTTTACCTGGGAGTTTTATTCCTGAGGACAGGATGAATAATGCGAGAAAAGCAAGAATTAAAAGAAGATCAATGTATATCATCAGATTTTCTCCGCCTCCGAAGTGATCTTTTCTGCCATAAAGAATCCAATGAGATACAGGACAAGGCTCACAGTCATGATGATCATCCCGGGGACATTTCCGTAAAGAGAAGATAAGAAACCTGCAGATGTGATATTCAGATAGATTATGATCCCGAACGGAACCATCTCCATTATCCGGTTTTCATAGCGTCTGGAATTGATGCTGGTCCTGATATCCCGCCGGATATCCATTTTGTCCCCGATGGAGTCAGTGGCTTTCCTGATAATTCTGGTAAAATCACCTCCGCTCCTCTTTGCCGCCGCAAATACATTTGCAAAGTCTTATATCTTCTATGCCGCTGCGTTCTGCCAGATCCGACAGTATCTTTTCCAGACTCTCATTGGATCTGAGTCTCCTTGTGAGCACCTTTAATTCGGTGGTAATGAGTCCGTGGCTTCCATACATGCTTTCCATGACACGCCCCGCTTCGATAAATGCGTTTTCCACAGAATACCCGGCGTTGAGAGATGCCTGTACCGCTATTATTGCCTCTCTGAATTCCAGCGAAAGCTCAAACTTCCTTTTTTCCGTCAGGCTCTTCCTCATATAATCCAGGAATACATATTCCGTAGGGAATAACAGTACGAAAAACGCCACAGCGTTTTTATAAAAAGTCCAGGCTGTCAGCGCTGCCACAGCTGCCCCTGCAATGAGATACGCAATCCTTTCCCCTTTTGAAAATCTGTAGGTATCGTATTTCAAATGAAGCCGCTCCTTTCCAGCTTTTCCGTATACTTTAGTCTCCCGGTTTTCTGAAGTCTCCCGTTTTTCAGCTCGTATATCGGTTTCATCGCCACTTCCCCTTCTTCATAGCCCGTGATCTCTGATATTTCCATGACCTTCCTGCTCTTATCTCTCATCCTCCCGAGATGGACTATGATATCCACTGCGGAAGCTATCTGTCGTCTTATCGCTGCCAGCGGCAGCTCCATCCCTGCCATGAGAACCATTGTTTCAAGTCTTGATATCATGTCCTTTGCGCTGTTTGCGTGACCCGTGGACAGAGAGCCGTCATGTCCCGTATTCGCCGCCTGCAAAAAGTCAAATGCTGCACCATCCCTGATCTCCCCTACGATGATCCGGTCGGGCCTCATCCTGAGAGAGCTCTTTATTAGATCCCTAATGGTAATGGGCCTGCAGCCCTCCACATTGGCGTTTCTGGTTTCGAGACTCACAAGATTCGGAATGCCCTGTATCTGCAGCTCTGCGGAATCTTCAATGGTTATCACCCTGGTGTCCTCAGGAATAAAGGATGAGAGGGCATTTAAGAAAGTGGTCTTACCGCTGCCGGTCCCTCCAGACACAAATATGTTATATCCGCTGATAACGAGCTTTCTTAAGAATTCTACGACCTCTGAGCTGACAGAGCCGAATCTTATAAGGTCATCCATTTTTATGGGATCATCCGGGAATCTCCGGATAGTGATGATAGGGCCGTTTAAGGCAATGGGGTTCATGACTATGTTTACCCTGGAACCGTTTTCAAGTCTGGCGTCTACTATCGGTGACGCTTCATTTACCACCCGGTTGGAACCGGCTGCGATCTGCTGTATGACATCATTCAGTGCTTCCTTTGTCTCGAATCTCTTGTCCCATTTATACAGCTCTCCTGACTTTTCAATAAATATGCTGTCTACTCCGTTTACCATTATTTCCGTGACCTTTGGGTCATCGATAAGACTCTGTATGACTCCCTTTTTCCTTATGGAATCGAAGAGCTCCCGCATCAGACGCTGCTTATCTTCCAGACTCAGGAATACCTCTTTTCCCGCAGTCAGTATGGCACTGTTTATTATCTCTTCGATCTCCTCATCCGGGACTTCCCTTGAAAGGTCTATTTCACGGAGGATCTCATCGTGGAGTTCCTGTCTCACTACTGATAAGTCTTTCATAGTAACGACCTCACGAAATCTCCCAGTGACGAATTCCCCAGAGTTAAGAGGTTTCCGCTTAGATCATTCATAAAAGGGATCGTCAGTCTCTCAGTCCTCTCAATGATGTCTTCCCGTTCCATGATCCGCAGCATAGCCTCATACTGTTCCAGCTTTGCTTTTGAGATCGTGTCTTCTCGTACTGGCATATATATCTTCCTGCAGTAGGAGAGTATGTCGAGAAAAGCGCTTACCGAATCTGAGATATCAACCACTATCCTCGAATAGTCGCAGTTACAGAGCTCATTAAAGAATGTATTCCAGGTCTCCCGGTCTACAGACAGGATATCCAGGGGAGATATTACCGGAGGGATGAAATCCATGAGACCCGCTTTTTCCACCATACTTGCAAGCTTACATGGGAAGTTCCTCTTTTTCTGACCTATATAGAATATGAGATCCGAAATATCCATCATAAAGTTCTTTTGCAAGAGCTGATTAAATCCGGAATATTCTTCCAGGTTAATGTAGAGTACCTTTTCTTTTTCCGATAAAACCTCTCCCAGCGCAAAGGCAAAGGATGTACGAAAGCTCCGCCTGATAGGTGAATATACTCCGATCAGCTCTGTATTTGCCGAATTCAGAATGTTCAGCTCTACTGACGGTTTTTCGGCATAGTAGCACATGACTTCCCGCATTATATTTTCAGAGGACTGATATTTGCAGATAGATTTATGTCCTTTAGTATCTTCAAAGGTATCATTCTCCGATAGTACCATCATCTCCCCGGTCTCAAAGGCCTCTATATCCTCATCCAGCTCTCCTTCCGGGATCAGAAGTATATCCACCTCATTTCCCTTAATATAGTCTTTCAGCATATTCTTGTCGGTGAATCCCTGTATCTCCAGCGGGACCGATCTGGAATCGGACATATAGCTCATCAGCTTTGTCACATACTCTTCATCTGTATCAAATACTGCCAACGTATTTTTCTTCATTTTCCTGTTTACCTCATGTCATTATTGTCTGATAGAAAACTCCGAGACTGATGGGAACCGCCATAGGTATTTTTACCCTTTTTATCCCACCTTCCCTTACAAACATCAGGATCATAATCATTACCGATGCTGCCGCGATCGGGATGAGAGAAGCTTTCATGGTCTCATGACCTGTGAATGCAGCGATCGCCATTATGAACTTGATGTCACCTGCTCCCAGAAGCCCCGCTCCGTAAAAAATGAAAAGTGCCGCAAAGGCCATGACCGCAGTTATCACTCCGTCTGCCAGACCATAGGGCCCTCTTTCCAGGGTTATAAAGATCAGTCCTGTTATGAGAAAAAATAAATTCTGGAAATTATCAATGGAGCGATACTTTAGATCCGTATAGGAGGAGGCTGCAAGAAACAGAAACAGAACCGGTTTCCCCATATCCTACGCCTTCTTGAATAAAATGGATTTCCTTTGCCGAGAGGCAAAAAAGATTTCATGAAATGTAAGAAGAACAATACACCAATCGGGCTGTTTTGTCCAGCCCGATTTTTGTATTAATTTCAAAACAATTATGGTCTGACAATTGATGCTACCATGGTTTTACTTCGTTCCGAAGATCCTGTCACCTGCATCACCGAGTCCGGGGCAGATATAGGCATTTTCATTCAGTTCCCTGTCAAGGTGACCTATATATATCTGAATGTCCGGATGAGCCTCGGAAAGAGCCTTTACACCCTCCGGAGCGGCTATGATGCACATGAACTTTATCTTCTTACCGCCCTTTTCCTTGATGAACCTGATGGCATCTATGGCAGAGCCGCCTGTTGCCAGCATGGGATCCGTGACGATTATTGTCCTCTCATTTATGGGAGCCGGCAGCTTACAGTAATAGGAATGGGGCTTATGTGTTTCCTCGTCCCTGTATAATCCGATATGTCCAACCTTTGCAGTAGGAAGCAGCTTCAAAATACCGTCTGTCATGCCCAGTCCGGCTCTGAGTATGGGGACAACGGCTTCCTTTCTTCCCGCCAGCACCGGAGAGATGGTCTTCTCGATCGGAGTCTCAACTTCGATATCCCTTAACTCCAGATCTCTCAAGGCCTCATATCCCATCAGCATCGCGATCTCATTGACAAGCTGCCTGAATTCCGCAGTGCCTGTGGTCTTGTCCCTGAGTCTCGTGATCTTATGCTGTATAAGCGGGTGATCGATGATCACAACATTTTTTGTCTCTTTGATTTCCGGCATGTTTTATCCCTCTTAATTGCTAAACATATAGGCTACAGTGATCCTGTCGTCCTCGACATAGGAAGAGATCCCGATCTTCGTAAAGTCTCCGAAGACCATATTATCATAGTGGGTAGGAGATGCAACCAGATCGTCAAACATTACATCCGCAGCTTTCTTCGGATCCTCCGTTCCCTTGATCCTGGACAGATTTTCCCCCTTCCATTTATCACTGGATATCAATTCCACACCCTGCTGACCATTGGGCCGGGTGTGACTCCAGTCGGTAGATGCTTCCTTTGAACGTATATCAGCGATAGCTATAAGATCATGGTCGAGCGTTAGCACATCCACTCCTGTGGAAACCCTAAGTTCATTGATGTAGGAAAGCATCCGGTTATTTAGTACATTGATATCAACTGCAGCAAATACATCAACGCTGAAAAGTACGGTGAATAATATCACCGAAAAAAACAACCTTTTCATTATTGTTCCCCACTTTCTGAGGAATATGTCAAGGCTCTCAAACGTCACCTGCGGTTTCGCAGGTGACTGTCCTGAACGGTTATGAATATCATAACTTATTTTATCGCATTTTACTGGGATTACAATAGAGAAATTTAAGCACGGCAGAGATCAGATCACGCAATAGCGCCTCTGTTTGTCATAGCTACATTGTCCCTGATACCATTTCTGCCGTATGTGATGCCTGAGTACACGGTTTCAATATTTTTCATAACAGGTTCTGACGTGTCCATTGATGCCACATGATCGAAAGCATCGTGAAGTTTTTTAAGAATGACCTTCGCTTCTGAGAGAAGGGCCGCATTATGCCTTATCATTGCCTTGTCCAAAAGGATGAATGTATAGTTATAGATCCTGTAAAGATACAGGGATATTTCCTGTGAATAATCGAGAACGTTTCGGGAGTTTGACAGCTAATTATTTAAAAATCTTTTGCAGGCCGCATCAGGCCTATATTTTTTTGTCAAATTTTTTATCTTTATATATAGTGATTTATAGCGATATATGTTATAATAAGGACAGGAGGATATGATCTATGAAGCTTACTATCTCAACGTCCAAGAATTCGGAATCGTTCTATATCTCAAAATCCTACATTGATAATACAGGAAAGAGCACCACCGCTACTGTCCGCAAACTCGGCACCCTCTCTGAACTGCTCGAAGAACACGGCCCCACTCGTGATGATGTCATATCCTGGTGCCGCAGCGAAGTCGCTGCTGAAACAAAAAAGTATAAACAGGCCCGCAAAGCCAAGTCAGTCCAGGTTGTTTTTTATGCTGACAGGGAATTGGACTATGACCAGCAAAAACTTTTTGATGGTGGGTATCTTTTCCCTCAGTCTGTTTATTACAAGCTTCAACTTGATAAGATTTGTAAAAAGATCAAACATCGACATCAGTACGAGTACGACCTTAATGCCATCTTATCCGACCTGATCTATAACCGTATTCTGGATCCACGCAGTAAGTTATCAGCATATAAGGCAACCCAGTCATATCTTGAAGCTCCATCATATGAAATCCATGATGTTTACAGAGCTCTGTCAGTACTTGCCAAGGAATTGGACTTCATCCAATCTGAAGTCTATAAAAACACCAACTATTTCGGCAAGAGGAATGACAGGATCCTCTACTACGACTGCTCAAACTTTTACTTTGAAATCGAACAAGAAGATGGTAATAAGAAATACGGCAAGAGCAAGGAACACCGTCCCAACCCAATAGTGCAAATGGGGCTTTTCATCGACGGGGATGGTATCCCTCTGGCCTTTTCAATCTTTGCCGGCAATCAGAATGAGCAGAAATCATTAAAGCCTCTTGAGACTAAAATACTTCAGGATTTTGGTCACGACAAGTTTATATACTGCAGCGATGCCGGGCTGGCTTCAACAGACAACCGTAAATTCAATCACCTTGGAGAAAGGGCTTTCATTGTGACCCAGTCAATAAAAAAGCTTGATGCAGAGAACAAAGAACTCGCGTTAAGTAAAGATGGTTTCAAAAGGCTCTCTGACAACAAAAAAATCTCTGCCTCAGAAATAGAAAAAGATGATTCCGATGAACTGTACTATAAAGAAATCCCGTATATCAGCGGAAACATAGACCAACTCCTTATAGTCACCTATTCCCCCAAATATGCAGCTTACCAGAAGGCGATTAGGGAAGCGCAAGTTGAACGAGCCAGAGCCATGATAAATAAAGGCACTCTAAAAAAGAACCGTAAAAACCCGAACGATCCGGCACGCTTCATTGGTAAAGATGCATGTACAAAGGATGGCGAAGTAGCAGATATCCGTTACTATCTTGATGAAACAAAGGTAGCTGATGAAGCTGCATATGATGGCCTGTACGCTGTTTGTACGGACCTTATAGATGATGATGTAAAGGACATTCTGAAGGTGAGTGAAGGAAGGTGGCAGATTGAAGAATGTTTCAGAATCATGAAAACAGATTTTTCTGCAAGACCTGTCTATATCAGAAGAGACGACAGAATTGAAGCACATTTTCTAATATGTTTTCTTGGGCTGCTTATCTACCGTCTGTTGGAAAAACAGCTTGACAATAAATATACCTGCGAAGAGATTCTTAATAAATTAAAGTCCATAAAATTTGCAGACATCAAAGGGCAGGGTTATATGCCTACTTACGTACGCGATAAGCTCACAGACGACCTCCATCAGACATGTGGATTTAAAACTGATTATGAATTCATAACCAAGGCAGATATGCGAACCATAGAGAAAAAAAGCAAGCAAAGGTAATATTACTATACTTCGAGAATAAAAAGGAAAGTGCCAGAAGCCAGATATAGCAAAGCTTTTGGCACTTTCTTGTAATGTCATACTGTCAAAAACGGGAATTTGACATCATAAACCATTCTGATATAGTAAACCTTGAAAAAGAACCTGACAGGGCTTGATCGTTTCGGACGTAGAGTCGGCGCTGACATCGTCAGTATCGCCTGCAAGTCGTGGGTTCTTTTTCTTTGCTTCTTTATAGCTATCTTCCTATCTCGGTACCCTCATGGTAATTTCTACACCTATCCCAAATCCAGTCTCTTTGAGCCGCTTATCAGAAATTGACAGGAAAAGCCCCGCGGTTCCTGCGTTCGTTTCGGTATGTAATCACCATTTTCCGATTGTATGGATATATAAACCGTTTTCAATCTTCGTAGAAGCATCTTTGTTGTAAAAGTCTTTACCTGATCTAATATTTTTCATTATTTCCTCATTAAAAAATCAAAAATATTGGTACTCTGGATAAATTTCCATATTTCCTTCAGCAAAGGATTTTCCCTTTGCAAAAAACCCCACCCGGGGAAACAAAGAGGAAATATACATGGAAAAGGATATCACTATCTCTGATTTGATGTTATTATTGGATTGTGATACGGATTCGCCCGGATTAAGAGATATGATCAATAAGGCGAAACGAGAATATGTAAATGAACGACACACACGGTCTATCTCCCAAATGGTCAACGCATCGGGCTATAAGCACGGTAAATGGAAAACCTATGTCGGAGATAAGCGAAAGGAGGTTATAAAAAACACAGAGGACGAAATGTATGGTTTCCTCTTTGACTACTACTTTGCATTAGATAGCAGAAATAAGACATTAAGTGAAGCATTTTCCCTTTTAGAGGAAAATAAAAGAGACTGTCTTGGAAGAAGCATGAACACCATAAAAGAAGATATCCGATATTTCGGGTTCTTAAGTGATCATCTAAAAAATAAACCACTTTCCGAAATCTCTGACGAGGATATCGAAAGGTGGCTGCAAAAAGACTATCTGCCAAATAAACCAAAGAAAGCTGCTCTCAAAAAAGTTTTTCAGCTCTTAAATCAGATTTTTAGCTATGGAATAAGGAAAAAGCTTTGTTTTGATAATCCTATGAAATATATTTCATCTGCTGATTATTATTCAAGCTGTGATCTTACTAAAAAACCAAACGAGCAGAAGTCCTTTTCGCGTGATGAACTGGATCGGTTAGAACAGGATGCCTTAAAGGACAAAAAGAATCCACGGGCACTTATGTCCTTGCTGGCCAAAGAAACCGGAATGCGGCTTGGTGAATTACCAGCTCTTCACAAAGAGGATATTATTGATGGATTTATTCATGTACACCGTCAACAGCTACTGGGTACTGATAAAGAGGGTCATGAGTATTATTATGAAGTTGCCTATACAAGAGACGAAAGGCTCCATCCTCATGACGGAAGGTACATTCCTCTCAGTGAAAAATGTGCACAGATACTGACATTAGCCGCAGCAATTCCCGGAGAATCGTTATATGTGTTCCACGATCCCGGAAATGCTGAAATGGTCTCAAAAACCTCTTATGTGAAAAACCTCAGTAACAGATGCAAACGGCTTGGTACAGCTGCAACAAATAATCACGCTTTCAGGATAGCCTTTAATTCACGGCTTATTGAACAGGGATTCAGTGCTTCCGACAGGGCTCTTATCCTTGGTCATGAGGTTCAGACAAATGAAGAGCACTATAGTCTTACCGACCAAAGACGGCTTTCCGGAATAAAGGATCGTTTTCTCAGTAATAACGTAAAGTAAAATTTGTCACCCATTGTCACCCACTTAAGCAAAAAAATAGAGAGTCTAAAACTCCCTATTTTCAGCGTCCACGAGAGGATTCGAACCTCCGACCTACCGCTTAGGAGGCGGTCGCTCTATCCTACTGAGCTACGTAGACATATATCATGTAAAATTCACATGCCCCTGAAGCCAGATCACTCCTTTAAACCTTCGTCCGGGTGCCGGCTCTCCCAAAAGATCCTTTTCATTGATACACACATCCAGAAGCATGTCATTACAGTTCAAAGTTATAACATAAATAGGCTCTTTGGTCAAACTGTTTTCTGCCTTTCTGGCTTCCTCGATCTCCCCCAGAACAGAGTACAGATCACACTCTATCCCCCAGGGCATAAAAAAAGTATCAACCAGTGATAATATATCATCTCTCCTGATCCTTTTGGATATGGCGGAGTATGTATCTATATCTTCCATGGTCAGATCGTCGATTGCCTCTTCGTCCCCGTCTCTTGCAGCCTGCAAAAGATCATGGCGATTCTGTTCTTTTTCCTTAACCGCACTCACCCTCACCGGATCTTTCATTAAAGGGAGCATAATGGAACCTTCCGTGCTAAGAGCCGCGAACCTCACGGGCGAATGCTCTTCCGGTTTGCTTCCGTTATTCAGATGCTTTAGATAATCCATCCTGTTCTGGAGATAGAAAATAAGACTCACTCCCACCTTCAGATCATCGCAGAGTCCCGCATAGGACTCCTTCTCAATGTGTCGCTCCACCGCCACCTCTTCATTCGAACTTATGTTCTGCCCGATGATATAGGGATAGTAGTATTCATATTCAAATTCCACATCTTCCGAATAATTACCGCAAACCGCTACTCCGATAGAGTCTGCGTATTCTTTTCTGAATTCGACAGCTATTCCCTCAGAATCCACTGAAACGTACTGTCTTTCCGTGGGATCCTTTATCACATCATTTAATAACCGGCGAAGATCTTTTCTGTTTTTTATTTTGCTAAAGCCGATTGCTCTTAGATACTTATGCATTCTGACGCTTATCTTTCTGTAGCATTACCGGAAGCTTGCCCGACCCTCCGGGACGCCTCCTTTATCACCTTGTCATGGTGATCTTTGGAATTACTGTTGGAAACCGCCTGTTCCAAAGCTTCCTTTTCTTCCGCTCCAAGATCTATTGCGGATTTACCATCCACAATTTCCTTGGTGTATGTATAACAACCATTGTTTGAATGAACAGAATTCATTATAAATCCGTTATCATCCTTATCAAGCATACATAGGGCAAAACTCAGCTTTCCTCCCATCTCATGGAAAGCATCATACTTTATGAGTCCAACCTTCTGATAACAGCCCTGTATTGTCTTCAGTAGATACTCTATATCTCTTCTGTCTTTCCTGCTGGACTGCTTCAGATCCGATATATCCGAAAACAAGCTTTCAAACTGGGATTCCAGACTCTTCCCGTCTTTTCCTTCCATAAAGATCTCATACGTTTCTCTGAGTGTACGGAATTTTGCCATTTGGACAAAGTGAAGTATGAGGAGAACTATAAATAGTATAAAAAAGAAAATCCATATATATGCAGGGTCCAGCCAGTCCAGACCCAGGAAACTCATTATATAACTACTGTTCATTTATGCTTTTACCTTTACCAATCTTTTCACCAGTTCTTCAAGTTCTTCAGGGGAATAATACTCTATCTCTATTCTTCCCTTTTTCTGGTCCTTCGCCTTGATACTCACCTTGGCACCAATATTTTCCCTTATCTCATCCTCATATTTTCTGAGGATCAGCTCCAGCGCTTCTGTGGTTTTCTTCGGTGCACTCTTCTTCGGGGGCTTTTCAAACTCCCTTACCATTTTCTCTATCTCACGGACAGTCATCTGCTTATCAAAAATACGGCAGGCCATCTCATATTGTTTGTCTCCATCAGATATTGGGAGTAACGATCTGGCGTGTCCCTGTCTGAGCTTTCCCTCAATAACCATCTGCTGGACCCTCATATCAAGCTTTAAGAGTCTCATGGCATTTGTTATGGTGACACGGTTCTTTCCTATACGCTCTCCCAGCTCATCCTGCTTCAGTCCGTAGTCGGAAAGAAGTCTCTTATATGCCTGTCCTTCTTCTATAGGATTCAGTTTCTGTCTCTGAAGGTTCTCGAGAAGCTGGATCTCAACCTTTTCCTGCTCATTAAAATCCCTGACGATGACCGGCACTTCACGAAGACCTGCGATCTTCGCTGCTCTCCATCTTCTCTCTCCGGCAACGATCATATATCCATGGTCTTTTTTCTGAACCAGCAGGGGCTGGAATATATTGTGGGTCCTGATGGAATCCGCAAGCTCATTCAGCTCATCTTCTCCAAAGTCTTTTCTTGGCTGGTCTGGATCCGGCTCCAGCTTTGTAAGCTTCACCCACAATATCTGATCTTTATTATCTGTCTCGGTTTTTCTCTCTGCTTTATTCCCTACATCTATACTGTCGGGAATAAGTGCATCAAGTCCTCTTCCCAATCCCTTTTTCAATGCCATCTCCTGCTCCTTTATTTATTATCCATAACTATTGAGAACTCTTCGGATCCTCTGAATAGTTATTACTATCTTTTTATTGTCATTTAATCTCAAACAGAGTGAATGTCACGCTTCTGCATTCATTACCTGTTCTGCGAGCTTTCTGTAGCTTTCTGCTCCGGCGGATCTTGCATCATACTGTGTTATCGGCATCCCATAGCTGGGTGCCTCTGCCAGACGTATATTTCTCGGTATGATCGCTTTATATATGTCATCCCCCAGATGCTCCGTCACATTCTCTACTACCTGCTGTGACAGATTTGTTCTGGAGTCGTACATCGTAAATACCACGCCCTCAATATCCAGCTTCGGATTCAGTCTTTCTCTTACCAGATTCACTGTTCTAATAAGCTGTGACAATCCTTCCAAAGCATAGTATTCACACTGGATCGGCACCAGAACATTATCGGCCGCCACCAGCGCATTTACTGTCAACGTACTAAGTGAAGGAGGACAATCGATTATTACATAATCGTAGCTATCTCTTTTTTCTTTTAATTTCTTATCGAGGATATACTCTTTGTCATTTGTCCCGATAAGCTCGATCTCCGCAGCAGCCAGATCCACATTTGACGGAACCAGATCCACATAAGGAGTAACATCCTGCTCGATGCAGTCTGTGATAATGGTGGCTTCATCCAGCAATAGATCATATATCGTGTTTTCACATGCCATCTTATCTACGCCGAGTCCACTGGTTGTGTTTCCCTGAGGATCACTGTCTATAACCAGAACTCTTTTCTTCTTTTCTGCAAGACAAGCTGCCAGATTAATAGCTGTAGTGGATTTTCCGACTCCGCCTTTCTGATTTGCTATAGCTAAAACTTTTCCCATATCTATTCCATCCCTCGTATTTCATTTTACTTTTTCTTTTTTGGAGCGCGTGAAAATTATTATAACACAATATCTATTTTTTTAAATACAATGATTAAGTCGCCAAAAGTACTGAGTCACTGTTTTGGTACAACCGCCCCCAAAGTCAAATGGCTTTTTGAACAAGTTCAAACACCATTTTGGACTTTTGGCGTTTGTATCATACAATATATTTCGGGCACGTTTAATATGATGAATATATCAGTGCCCTGATAATGCGAGAGTTGCTGAAAGCAATAGGACAAATTATTGTATCAAAAGCTTTTCGGTGACTCGATCTTATGATAATGTTTCACGTGGAACATTCTGGTAGTCAGAATCAATATCAGACACAAAAATGTTTCACGTGGAACATCATTGTGTCGACTGTCTGTTCTCCACTAAAATGTTTCACGTGAAACATTTTATCCTCCCATCATTTACATCTCTTGTGGTATGAACGCAAATCACCACTAAATTGGCATTTGCTTTTATCACAACGGTTTCTTTCCGGGAATCCCTGGTTTCCTTGGATATTTACCGGAAGTATTTTTCTCCTTCCCAATAAATATGAGACATCTCTTATCTCCTCCACCGGGAAGATCATACTTTTCAGTTCTTGTATGTTTTCCCCCCATAATACTTATGGCATTCTGTGCCATTGATAATTCTTCTTCTCCCGTGGAACCTTTATAGGAAATGAAGGTACCCCCTGGTTTAATAAATCCAAGAGACAATTCAGTAAGGGTTGAAAGATTTGCAACAGCTCTTGATACCAGAACATCATATTTTTCTCTGTAAAGATCCTCATGTGAAAGATCTTCTGCTCTCCCGTGTACAAAGAAGATCTTATCAAGTCCCAGCTCTTCTGCCGCCTCCTCTATAAACTTAAGTTTCTTATTAACCGAATCCACAAGGGTGAACTCTGCCTCAGGGAAAAATATCTTAAGTGGGATCCCGGGAAATCCTCCTCCGGTGCCCAGGTCCATTACTTTCTTTTCACCGTCAAAAGAGAAATATCTGATCACTGCAAGACTATCCAAGACATGCTTTCTCATAAATTCATCATGATCAGTGATAGTCGTAAGATTCATTACTCTGTTCTTTTCGATCAGGAGATCATAATAACGCTCAAGCTTTTCGAGCTTATCCGGGGTGGCATAAATATTTAATTCTGATAGGTATGATTCTATGGTCATGGTTATTTCTTATAGTATTTAAGAGTTCCTTTGCTATGCTCAGAAAGAAAAAATATCCAGTGGACGTTTCTCGGGCACGCCTTCGAGTGCCATGTGTGAGAGTGCCCGCACAGTTGTTACTTTTTCAGCGACTCCAGATACACTACCAATACCTGAATATCTGCGGGAGATATTCCCTGTATTCTGGAAGCCTGGCCTATATTCTCCGGCCTGAAGTCATTCAGTTTCTGCTGTGCTTCCAGTCTGATACCGTGTATTGTCCTGAAGTCAATATCAGCAGGTATTCTTTTCTTTTCAAGCTTCTTAAACTGCTGAACCTGTCTCTTTTCTCTTTCCAGATATCCTCTGTACTTGATCTCGATATTTATCTGCTCTGCAGCTTCTTTTGAAACCACGGGTCTTTCCGGATCTAAGGGCGCAATCTTCTCATATGAGAGTTCGGGCCTTCTAATCAGTTCTTCCAGACTGGCAGCTGTACCAAGTGGTGAACTGTTTACTGAGGATAAAAACTCTGATATCTTCTTACCTGCTCCGACCTTAACACTCTGAAGTCTTATTATTTCCGACCGTATCTCTTCTTCCTTCTTTTCCAGGATCTTCATCTCTTCATCGGATATAAGTCCGACCTCGTAGCCCTTTCTTCTTAATCTGATATCAGCATTATCCTGTCTGAGCAACAATCGGTATTCCGCTCTGCTGGTCATCATACGGTAAGGCTCTAAGCTTTCCTTCGTGACCAGGTCGTCTATGAGCACTCCGATATACCCTTCTGATCTGTCAATTATCAAAGGTTCTTTTCCCTTAAGTGACATAGCAGCATTTATCCCGGCTATCAGTCCCTGGGCTGCAGCCTCTTCATATCCGGAGCTTCCGTTACTCTGTCCTCCGGAAAAGAG
>Ga0247608_10002158_pt1 | contig 25344 bp, 31 predicted proteins | sample 176DNAGHGlowgp2_FD_193490 | JGI IMG/M metagenome (GOLD analysis project Ga0247608, IMG submission 193490) | Sheep rumen microbial communities from Palmerston North, Manawatu-Wanganui, New Zealand - 1766 DNA GHGlow gp2 | ecosystem: Host-associated > Mammals > Digestive system > Stomach > Rumen ... | reverse complement strand
CTGAAACGGATCGGCATCCCAACACCAATCGCCGTCAAGAAAAACACTGTTCGGCAACTCCTTTTTCAGCTGCTGACTTACCGTCGTTTTACCGACGCCCATTGTACCGCCGATTAGATATATTGTTTTCATATCTTTTCCTCACAAATCCCGATTTGTCGGGTTCATTATACCATACAACACAAGAAAAGTACAGCCACCGATGTTGCTCGGTGGCTGTGTGTTTTACGCCGGAAAGTTGATTACATTATCGCTCTTGTCTGCATTCTCAATTATGGCTTTCATCTTGTCTGCGGAATTCTTCTGCATATCGTCCGTTACATGCATATAGGTGTTCATCGTGAAGCCTGCATCCGTGTGTCCGAGCATCTGCGATACCGTTTTGACATCGACTCCCGCCTCGAGCGTGAGCGTTGCGAAGGTGTGCCGCAAATCGTGAAAGCGGATTCTCGGCAGTCCTGCCCGATCCTGAATCCTGTGCAGCCGTCTTGTGACCGCCGGCATATCTCTTATCCCGCCTGTGTCGGGTGACGGGAAGATATATTTTGATTCTATCTGCCTTTCCTTCATGGCGAGAAGAAGGTCAACAAGGTCGTCATTGATGCGTATTGTCCGATTTGAGCTTTTTGTTTTAGGCGTTGTAATGATAATCTCGCCGTTAAGCTTCCTTGCGGACTTGTTTACGCTTATCGTTTTTTTAACGTCAAGGTCCGTCCACTCGAGTGCGCATATTTCACCGAGCCGCATTCCCGTTGACAGTTCAAGATAATAGAACTCATAACAGCCGCATCTCTTGGTTTCCTCAAGGAATGCGCCGAGCTCTTCCTTCTTCATTGTTTTCATTTCGGGCTTTTGTCCTGTCGGTAGTTTTTGTGAAAACAGCCTGATTAATTGCTCACCCGTTAATAAAAACAGAGCGTAGGGTTTCTACGCTCTGTCTCCTTTTATAACTTAAACTCCATATAATCATCCAACCTAAGAAGTATCGGTTCGTTGCCGTAGACGGCACCGCAGTCGATACAGGTCCATGTTTTAGTTTTGAGCATACTACCATCATACTCCTTGCTTATTTCCAGCACTCCGATTCTTTTAGCGGAATCAGGCGATGTTGTTCCGTCCATTCGTATTTGAATTCGCCGCAGCATCCACGCTTGTTTTTCAGCACGCTTATACGCGTCATTATCGGCAAGTCATCAGGGATTAATATCGCATCATAATAGGAATCCCTGTAAAGCGAAAGAACAACAGATAAGCATTTTTCAACATCCCCGTCGGGCAAATTTCTGTCCCATGCGGTTGAGAGCGAAACGAAGACGGGAATATCGTTCACCATTTCTTCGATTGCAGAAATGTTTTCAGCTAAAGTGAGTTGCTCGTTGGTATCTTTTATGTTTCTCAATTTTTTAACTCCGTCAATCATAAAAACGGAGTCTTTTTTATCTTTATCGCTTAACATGTTATATGTTTCTTCAATGCTGGCATAATGTATGTTGATTATGAATATCTGAAGAACTTTCAGAATCGTCCTGCTGTTTTCTCCGTAAAGCTCGGTCACTTTCTCCATAAGCCGTTTTACAAGCTCCTCTTTTTTCTCTTCGTAGCTGAAAACGTAAACGGTCTTTCTTTTATTTTTTGCCAGATAAAACGCAAGGTCAAGAAAAAGACTCGTCTTCCCCATTGCGGGCGGAGCGATTACGCCGATCAGTCCTGACGCTTTATAATCAATCCACTCTAAGAGCCGCGAAAAGTCATACTCTCTTTTATCGCGCGCCTCATCCATATTACAGGTCCAGTATTTGAAGCTGTGTTTCAGAATTGAGTTTACGAGACAATTAGCTGTTAAAGTTTGTTTATTTGGTATCATAAATTCTTTCATTTTCTTTTACACTTAAAGCCGATTTGAACGGCTTATCTCCTTTTTGATATTAATTTGGGTATTCCCAGCTTATACAGTTAAGGCATCCGCCTGCTTCGGCAAGCTCCCTGACGGGTACGGCAACCGAAGGCAGACCGAAAATGCCTTGCGCCTCTTTAAGAGCGCTTTTGTCCTCGGGAATACGGAAAACGGGCAGAAACACCGCCTCGTTTGTTAAAAGAAAGTTAAGATAGCATCCGACGGCGCTGTCATTGCCCGACAGGACGAACGGGAAATCCAAAACTGCAAAGCCGCTTGAACAAAGAGCTTTTTTAACTTTGGTTTCAAATCCGTGCGGTGACAAAGGCCGGTTTACGAGCACGGTTTTTTCATCAAGAAAACGCACCATACCGTCGGCGTGGCCTGTCATGTCGGATTTGAGTGAGGGTATGATAATCACCCTTGCTTCGAGCAGGTTTTCAAGTTCAGATGTCAAATCCGTTTCGTTTCTGTCGGGATTCTCCGAAAAAACTCTGTCACTGATAATCACCTTTTCTTTTGACGGTGAGAAAACAACATTTCCTCCGTCAAGATTGATGTCCGAAAATGTCAAATCGGGCAAAGCAAGCTGAGATAAAACATCAGCTTTGAAATCCGTTTTCAAGTCGGGATTGTCTTTGAGATATGACGGCTCATAGCGGAAAGAAACATATTTGCCCGAGCGTGTCCTGACGGGCATAAAATCACGCAGCCAGATGTCTTTTGTTTTATTTAATAATTTATATTTTATATTAAATAAATCGAGTGCGGCCAACAGTCTGTCCGCCGCAGGTTTGTATGTAGGGTTGTTTAGTCGGGATGAGAAACAGAGCATTAGTCAGCTTCCTTTTGGAACAATTTAATATCAGGAATAAAGTAATATCTTAATGGGGCAGTATAATGGGGAATGTCGTCATATTTGTTTTTATCCTCACTATTTTTAATCTCTTTTGGAATTGGCAAATTGTATCTTTCACTTGTAAAAACACTTTTGGGTTCATAAAATGTTTCAATTTTCAAAGCTGAAGAATCTTTCGTTAAGGAAAAGAATTTTTCTCCTTTTAGGTTCAATCTTTCACACAGACAGCAAGGCGCTCCATAAACAAAATTTAGTCTAGTGTATTTATCAATTTCCAACGTATTACCTATTACTTTTATTGCTCCACGGATTAAAACATGATTAAACTTTTCTGAATTATTATCACGGCTTCCTAAAAAATGTATTCCGTTATAATTTATGAAACAATCCCCAGGGTTGTATTCTTCTTTAAGCAAACAATTACGACCGTAACTGTTTTTTTCTCGATTTACATAACTATAATTATCATTGTATGGATACGCTTCAGTAACAGTAATCATATATTGCGTTTCTTTTCCGCTTTTATCTTTATAACAAATTACCTTTCCAAGCAAGGCTTTTGCAAGGTCTTCTGCATTTTGCTCAAAGAAAGATCTGTCAATTATTTTTTCTCCCATGATTTTTCCTCCTCAGTCAATAACAGTCAGAATAATTGCCGGGCCTACATCGTCAATGCTGCCGCCATTTGTTTTTACGCTGTACGGTTCATACGGTTCGGCAACATTCGTGAAAACGCCCTCTCTTTTCTTAAGTTCCTCAACCAGCTCGCAGGTCGGAACCGTGCTTAAATCAAAATCCATAATTAAACTCCTTTCGGTTTTGTAAATGTATTATACCACACTTTTTAATAAGACCTTAATAACTTTATATTTTTTATTTATCCCACAAAAGACGCTTGTTTCGCCAGAGAATTCTCATTTCTGCATATACTCCGTGCCAGTGTGCAGAGCGTTTGAAATCGCCCTTTGCAAAGTAAAAATCAGCAAGGTGCCGTGCCGCGGCTTCATTGTTCTGCGCGGCGGACTGTTCGCACCAATAAATCGCTTCGTCAATATTCTTTTCAACGCCCTGCCCGTAAAAGTATCTGTGTCCGACTATGTTCTGAGCTTCAGCGTCGCCCGATACAGCCGACAGAAGCTGTGCGTCGAAATCCTCTTCGTAATCAGGCGCAATCAAATCCGCGCATTCATTGACAATATCCGCATATTCTTCATCGTTCAGGTATCTTGAAATATGCGCATCTTCAATCTTTCCGACGGGATCGGGATTGCCCCATATATCGTTTGTAACATGTCCGTCAACGTGGGAATAATACTTAATTGCGTTTTTATAGTTTCGCTTCGTTCCGTACCCGTTTTCAAAGCACTTCCCCAAAAGAAAGCACGCATCGGTATTCATCTCTTTTGCAGATTTTTTAAGCAGTTCAACCGCCTTTTCGGGCCGTGTCTTTAACAAAAGGCGGGCGAACATCATCTCTTTCTGACCGTCTTTCCTTTGGTTCTTTGAGGAAGCGGTAATAAAATCGAAAAGCGAAAAATTAATAACCTCGTTTTGCATATTTTCACACCTTTCTTCAGGGCTGCTTATCAATGTCATTCATATTTTTAAGCTCCGCAATAATTGCACCGGTTCCGTAATCCGTGTTATACCGGATAGATTCCTCTTTGGCATCGTATTTAGGAACATAATTACTTATCTGCTTTGATTTTTCGGCATTTGCGTTTTTCAGTTCCGCTATCACAGCACCCTTGCCCGGATCGGTATCATACCGTATAGCCTCTTCGTAAGCGTCATGATTGGTTGTTGGAAAAATAACCGTCAAAGCTACAACGAAAAAGGAACCCCACATTATCATAAACACTTCGGAATCAACCTTAGAGCCCGATAGCGCAACGATTATAAGTGCGATTACAAACGTAATGGGTATTGCAATTAAAATTGCCTTTGTCCTGCCGCTTAGATGTTTTTTCATAAATATACCTCCAGGTTTTAATTGGAGGTAAAGTATAGCACATATTTTTTATGACCCGGGCGAAAAACAGTATAGATAGATGAACCTCAATTCTTCCTCTGCACAATTATTACTGCGTTTGCGTTATCATCAAGGTTTATAGAGGCGCACAAAAAACCCTTCCGTCTATCTATAAATCCTTCATCGAAATAAAAAGCGCTTCGACATTCCCAAATGACACCGTTGAGTTGCGCATAACGTTCTCTGCGTTTTATCCATCGGTTTACTGTTCGTCTGCTGACACCGAAACATCTTGAAAAAACACCGACAACTTCTTCTCTGGAATCGACATTATCCATCCTTTCAACGCAGCACAGTAAATCAAAAATCAGCTCGGATGCAACATTATTTTTACGCCCGTCTTCGAGTGTAAATGTTTTTCCGCAAGCTTTACAGAGATACCTTTGCTTGCCTCTGACAAAACCGTTCTTAACCGTGTTTTCTGATTCGCAAAATTCGCATTTCATATTATTGCCTCCCAATTTTTTCTCTATCATACCACATCTTTTATTAAGACCTGGATATTAATAAATAATTATAAAAATAATCAAACACGCCGTGAAAACAAAGCGTTTTCACGGCTGTTTTTTCAGTTGTTACCGGAATATTTCAAAGGCGCAAATATTGTGTCTGCGATTACGGTAAAGTCCCCGTCATCCGAAAACGGAACTTCGGGCGGGAGGATACTGATTCCTCTTTGCATTGCCTCGTTGAATACAAGAAGCTCGTCGAGTTCGTCCTCTTCGTATATGTTTAGGTCTTCTTTATTCAATAGCTCCGCTATTCGCTTTCTGACAGCTTCTTTGCCCTGAAAGACCGTGTGTATTCCTCTGCTGTTGTCAAACCTCGCGTTAAAATATGCCGTGTAGAATTCTGCGGGATAATTCAGTTTATACCACCCAAGCCGTACGGCAGCCGTCATATATGCCGTCGCATGAGCCTTCGGGAAAAGATAACGGATCTTCTGCATGCTTTCGATATACCACTCGGGAACGCCTTTTTCACGCATTTTTCTGACGTCAAATTCTCCGACATCCTTCAGCCTTCTGCATTTTCCTTTTCTGACAAATTCCATTATGCTGAATGCATCTTTTCTGTCAAAGCCTTTTTCAATCAGATAATTGAAAATATCGTCCCTCGTTGCAATCACACTTCTTAAATCGGCTGTGCCCGAAGAAATCAGATTCTCCGCATTATCGGTCCAGACATTCGTTCCGTGTGAAAGCCCTGATATTTTAACCAAATCCGAAAAGCAATCCGGTTTACATATTGTCAGCAGTTTTCTTAAAAATCCTGAATGACATTCAGGCAACGCGAGTGTACCCGTTTCACAGAAAATGGCGTCGCTTGTTACCCCGAGAGCTTCGGGCGAAGTGAAAAGAGAATATACCTCAGCATCATTCATCGGTATTTCACTGATTTTCACACCGGTCTTTCTTTCGAGTAAACGGTACATTTGAGAAACGTCGTGCGCGAGTATATCAATTTTCAGCAGGTAACCATGCAAATCGTAATAGCAAAGGTGAGTGACCGTTCTGCCGTCCGGCAACAGTTCAAGAGGTGTTATTTCTTCTATATCGAAACCCTCAGGCATGGCAATAACTCCGCCGGGATGACCGTTCGTACATCTTTTTATTCCGCGCAGTCTGCTTACAAGACGCTCAGTTTTTTCGTTATCAAAAGTCAGACTGTGATCTGCTTCGTATTTTTTAATAAAACTGTATGCCGTTATATCCGGAACACTGCCTATCGTACCGGCGAAAACAGTTTGTTCGCTGCCGAGAATTTCCGACAGATACTCCTGCGCCTCCTTTTGATATTCGGGAGAAAAATTCAGGTCAATATCCGGTTCCTTTTCGCCGAAAAATCCGGCAAAGGTTTCAAACGGAATATTATGTCCGTCGCCTTTCATCTTTTCGCCGCAATCGGGACAGTTTTTGTCGGGCAGATCATAACCCGAGCCGACTCCCTCGACGAATTCAATATGATGACATTTCGGACAGATATAATGCGGCGGCAAGGGATTTATCTCTGTTATTCCTGCAAGAAAAGCAACAAGCGACGAGCCGACAGAACCACGGGATCCGACATGGTAACCGTGCTTTTCGGAATTCTCGACAAGTCGGCGCGCAATTTCATAATGAACGGTAAAGCCGATCCCGAATATCTTTGCAAGCTCATCTTCTATTCGGGTGTTTATGCTTTCCGGTAACGAAGTGCCGTACAGCAAATATGCCTTCTGCAAAACCTTTTCCCTGAAAATCTCGTTTGCGCCGTCAATTTCGGGATAAATCTGTTCTTTTGGAATTATATTAACCTTTTCAATCATATCGGCAATAAGATTCGTATTTTTAACCACAACCTCATAAGCCTTTTCCTCACCGAGATATGAGAATTCCCTGAGCATTTCTTCTGTTGTTCTGAAGTGCTGCAGAGGCTGTTTTCCCCCATCGTCAAAGTCTCCTGCATACATCATAATGCTTTCGCAGATACAGTCCTGCGGATCGAGATAACATACATTTCCCGCTGCGACAACGGGTATGTTCAGCTCTTCGCCGAGTTTAACAACAGTACGGTTCAAATCTTCAATATCTGCTTTGTTTTGAAATACTCCGTTTTCTACTAAAAAGTCAAGGTTGCTTATTGGCTGTATTTCGAGAAAATCGTAAAAACTCGCAATCTTACAAAGCTTCTCCCACGGCTTTTTATCGAGAATTGCGCTGAATAATTCTCCTCCGTTACCCGTTCCTATGAGTAACCCGTCGCGAAAGCTTATTACTTCTTTTTTATATACAGCGATTGGCATACCAAAAAGAATGCTTCCAAATGAAACTGATACAAGCTCATACAGGTTTTTAAGCCCCTGCTGATTTTTTACCAATGCGGTAAACTGCGAGGGATTTCCTTTTGAATCTTTTAGAAAATCAGCTTCCCAGCCGTAGATAATCTTAATGCCGTTTTCCTTTCCGTATCTTTCAGCCTCGGGAAATGCCTGTACTGAGCTGTTATCGGTAATCGCAACTGCGCTGTGTCCGTACTGAGCCGCTCTTTTGATAAGCTCCTTTGCCGAACAGATGCCGAAGGTTTCGGTCATTTTTGTATGAGCGTGAAGCTCAACGCGATTTTTCGGCGCATTGTCCTTCCTTCCGTTTTTTTCTTTTAATAATTCAGTTGACATTGCTATTCCTCCCGTGTGTTTTCAGATTTGTATTCTATCATAAAAATACCACACCTTATGTATCAATTTTGGGACACAAAAAGCACTCCGATAAAAACCGGAGTGCTTTTTAATTTTATTATTTACAGTTTAAACTCCATATAATCATCCAACCGCAGAAGTATCGGTTCGTTGCCGTAGGCGGCGCCGCAGTCGATACAAGTCCAGGTCGGGGTTTTCAGGATTTTGCCGTCATATTCGTCGCCGAAAAGCTTTGTGGGGGTGTGACCGAAAACGGTATGAATATCATCAAAATAAACCGTATCGTTTTCGGGTTCTGCCCAGATAAGCTCGTCGGGGGAATAGTCGCTTATCTTCCTATCCTTGCTGAAATTTTCAAAGCCTGCGTGGACGAGAATATAGTCCTTTCCGCCTGCCGTTACCGCCTCGTAAAGCGGACAGTCACGAAGATAATCAACAATATCGAAACGGGTTTGCTTATCTAACTTTGCAAGGTTTCGGAGCGTTACTCCGCCGCCGTTGAGAATATAGTTCTGCAAAATCCCGTATTGCTTATCGTTAAGCTTTTCAATATTCGTTTCTGTTACCTCGTCAAAGATGAAGTCGCACGAGAGCAGCATCGCCTCGTGATTACCCATAATCAGTTGGACATTCGGCTGAGTTAGAAGCCACTGAAGAATTCCCACACCGCCGTCGCCGTTTCGGTCAATGACATCGCCGAGTATGTAAAGAAAATCATCCTCACCGAAGTTCGCCTTTTCAAGCAACTTTTTCAGTTTTTCAATACTGTAACCGTGAAGGTCGGAAATTACATAAATCATTTAATCACCTGTATATAATTATAACACATTTTCGTCCTTTTTTAAATCTGCAAAGGCATTTTTAACTGATTATAGCACAGCATATCTGTTTAATTCCGGATGGTCGTCGAGCACAGTTGCAAGCCGCTTGTAATCTCAAAATCGACACCGGAAATTATCCGTAATGTGCCGCATTCAGCCATTTTCAACCGCCTCAATTATCTTTTCAGCCGCTGTTATTTCTGCGTGTCTTAAAATATTTCCGTACATTGATTTTGCAGGTGGAGGATTTTTGATAAGCTCCCTTACACCGTCCAAATCAGTCGGTGTATTAAATTTAAGGAAGATCCCTTTATTCAATGCCGCAAGGTAGCCGTTGTATTCACCCCATCCGTCGGTAACGCTGAAATAACAAAGCATATCGTCTGACAAAAAGAATCTTTCTTTATCATTGATTTTGCCTATGCATGTGCACGGCTTTTTTGACAACTCCCACAAATCATCCTTGACAAGAATACCTTTGAAATGATCGCCGACATTTATGTCACCGCTGTTCTTACAGATTTCATAGGTTTTGTTTTCAAATATTTTTTCTTTTGAAAGCATGTTTTCACCTCGTTAAAATTTAACAGTTACCTGCGCAAATAGCATTTTAATGCTTATTGTTATCATATTTGATAACAGACTCCCCTGCGTTTTTCGTCTGAATATAGAATAACATAAAGGATGTACCGAAATAGGTACATTGAATGCGGGTTAAAGAAAGGATAATTAATTATTTAAAATCAAATTTCACCCTATCTATGTCAATAACGCCTTCTATCGTGCCTATATCGCCGCGTCTGTTTTTAGCAATTATAAATTCGGTTCTTATATAGTCGTCATTGATATCAAACTGGGAAAAATCCCTGTGAATAAAAATAATCTCATCAATATCCTGCTCAACAGAGCCGTATTTTCTTAAATCCGCAAAAACAGGCTTTCTCATGTCAACTTCTCTTCCAAGCGCCGAGCAACAGATAACAGTAACATTATATTCTTTAGCGATCTTTTTCAACTGACAGGAAAATTCACCGCCCTGTCTTGGATGGTTGCGAACATCGTAACCGTCTAACAATTGAAAATAATCAACAAAGACAACATCGATTTTCCTATCTTTATCAAGTTTTTTCTTTATGTAATCGGTGTTAACTTTTGCTGTTTCGTCTAATTCACACTCGCCATCGGAACCGGCAAGAATAACGCTATGCTTTTGAATAAGCAGTTCCTTCAGCTTCGGGGGAAACTTTTCCAGAGAAAAATAGCAGACCTTGTGTCCCTGTTCCGCAATACTCTCTGCAAGCTGAATTGCAAATGTTGTTTTGCCTCTTGCAGGCCTTGCCGCAATAAAACACAAATCGCCCGTTCTCAACCCGCCGCTGAAAATTTCGTCGAACTGTTTAATCCCCGTCGGGATAATATTATTATCACAAAATTGCTCAAACTCATTTTTTGCTGCTTTAAACTCCTCTTCAATTTGTTTTTGAAGATTAACTAATTCATCTCTGTTCATAATTCTTTCTCCTTATCCAACAATCAACATTTGTTCCATCCATAATTCCAACAGCTTTTTGCCAAAGGATTTGTCATCATCGTTATCCATACCTTCCGAATCGGCAATAAATAACTTAGAGGTTTGAGTTGATACATCGTGTTCCTGAATAATCGTATATTTACCGAAACCGATGTCGGAACTCCATTCAATGACTAAGCCCGCTTCACCGTCGTGTTCAAAGGGTTCAACTCTGTCAACCTTAAGATGGATACTGTCAATATCATGTTTACGCTTCATTTTTCTCACCTGTCAAGATGACATTTATAATGTCAGTTATCATTTTATTGTTAATAAAAACTCTCATTTTTCATCATTTTTCAGCATAAGCGGAAGTTCTTTGAGTCTTAAAAGAAGCTTTCCGATATAACCCTCTTTTGCATAATCACCATATGCACCGTCACATAACTGCTCCGAATAACATGCGCAATAATGCAGAAACGAGATTATTTCCTTATTATTAAATTCGCCGATGTGTTTTATCATTTCTCCAGGCTGGATATAGAGTTTACCGTTAAAATACTTTTCTCTCATTTTTGGCCAAATGGTATCCTGACCTGTCAAGTAAATATACAAAGACATGTGAAAATCAAAATTATATACAGCACACAAAGCTTCTTTTACGTAAAAACTAAAACTTTTCATTATTTCAGGATAATTCCAGCTACCTAAATACCCAGTCGTTGTGCCTTTACAATCAGAGTCTGGATCGGTAAAAAACGAAATGAATTCATCATCAACAAGATGCGAAATATCAAGATATTCTGACTCCGGAGCTTCTCTGACATCAAGCTTTTCGGCAGTTTCCTTGTCAAGCCGACGATAAATATGTTTATTAATCTCATATACCTTTTGGTCTTTTTCATCAATCATTATTTCGCTCCTTATCTGTCAAGATAACATTTATAATTCTCGCTGTTATCATATTTGATAACGGGCTCGCTCGTTATGCCGAAGGCGGCTTTGATTTTCGGTATAAACTCCTCGCCGATATTCGGGTTCATATAAATCACGGCTTCGCCTTTAGAATTTATATCAACTCTGCCTCTCGGGTAGTAATCAAACGGCTTGTTGTTTGGCTTTTTTGACTCCCATAACAGCTTATGATTATATGTATTGCCCGACTTTGCAATGCCTTCGGTATCGTTTTCATCAAAGGGAAATGCAAGAAGCTCGCCGTCAACTATCCAGAATATGCCTCGTTTTCCGTGTTCGTTTTCTTTTTCAAAAGCATTTTTTGTGAGCCGGTAGCAATACATATTAGGCGAATATCTTGTGTCATCAAATATAACGGACGAATCCATGCCGAAATGCTCCGTGATTGCCGCCGCTATGCCTGCGCTTCGGGATATTCCTGCCTCGCAGTTAACCCATATTTCGTCAACCTTGTCCTGCCAGTTACAGACAAAATCAACAATCTTATTTGCGTCCGTTTGGCTCATCATCTCATAGCCCTTGAAAATATCCTCTGTCTTTTTGTCAATATCATAAAAGAACAGATAAAGCTTCGCCTTAATTGACTTGTTGTCCCGGCAGAAACTTGCCCGTTCTTTATCGGGGTCGCTGATTGAAATAATAACCTTGCTTTTTTCAAGTTCCCGATAGCTTTCCTTAACCGCATTCGTGCGGTTGAATATCTTTACTTTCATTTTTGTTCTCCTCAAGTTCTTCCAAAACTTTGATATAAAGCAATTCAAGTTCTTTCTCTTCTTCTTTTGAAAGCATATTTACTCCATCCTTAACGAAAGATCTGCCAACGTTCATACTTGCACGGATTTCCTGCCTTTGCATCACGAAATGCCTTTTCATTTTGTTTTCGACGACGGGCAACAGAATGTTCGGTAACAAACAAACCGAACTCCTTACACAATCTGTAATAAACAAGCGTGTTAGGAACATAATACGGGTTTTGCCACACATCTCTGTCACTTCTTCCGGACATTCTTAAAAGCGCCGCCGCAATAGCCGCGCTTCGGGAACCGCCCTTTGAACAGCAAACATATACATCAGTCACCGTATCGGGCAATTCGTCCAAAAACCGTATAATCGCCCTTGCGTGCGCCCTGTTAAATGCACCTTCTGTTTCTTTATCTTCGTAATCGGGAAACGGCAAAGTCAAAAGGTTTGAAATATGGCCCTCAGACAAAAAACGATTCTCTCGATTCGTAACTACAATCACGGCGTTTTTCTCAAGCGGATAATCAAACAGATCCGCATTAACGGCGGCTAAAGCAAGAACATGAACATCATATTTTTTAATCTTTTTATACTTCGCCATTCTTGTTCTCCTCAAATTCTTCCAATGCTTTGATATAGTTATTTGAATAAGTTATTTCCACAAATCTTCCCATTGCGCCGCTCCAGCCGTTTGTTTGCTTTTTGTTTTTTATATACTCACGGATGTCCTCAACACCCGACGCCCTGTCAAAGCACAAAAATGAACCGATTTCGATTCCGACAAGTTTGCTGTCTTTTTTGCCCCATCCTCCGTAAACGGTAAAATAACAGGTTTTATCTTCAGTCCTGAACAGCCTCTCGTTATTGTTTTTTCCTATACAGATACAGGGCTTATCTTTAAGCCTGTTATTATTTATAACGCCGTTAAAGGTTTCGCCGATTTCAACATCGCCGCTATTATTGCATATTTCAAATATTTCGTATTTTATTTTTTCTCTGTCACTCAACATATTTTTACCTCATTTAATCGGTATCGCACGGACTTCAAGTCCTTTTTCCCCGGCATAGTCCATTGTTTCCTTTGTGCCTCCCGGCGCGCCCGTGAAGGCGGCTATGAGCATTGACGAACGGTCAACCATCCAATGGTTACGCTCAAAGAACGCCTTTCTGCCGGGAGTTTTGCTGATATAATGCACCTCGTCTGCATTTTTCATCATCTGAAAATATCTGTTTTTCCAGCTCTGCTCCCAACGGTCTTCGACTCCGTCCCACGGAGCGGCGCAGATAAGCCGGACGTTTTTGCCCTCGGCTTTCTTTTTAAGCACGATTTCAGCCGCCCAGATATCAACGCCCCTTTGAGTGCCCGATATAAAATCGGTATAGCCGTCGGCTATTGCTTTGTCTATCTGTTCTTCAAGCCATCTGATAACCTTTTCCTCGGGTAAATCGAGCCTTTCCGGCCTGTGCCCCGTAAAGCAGCAGGTTCTTGTTTTACCATCCAAAATTATCTTCCTTTCTAAATACCGTTTTTCTTAGGAGGCTCAAGGTCTCCGCAGACGGCTCAAGTGTATCTGCAAATACGTCGGCTTTTCCATTTTGTTTATTTACTTCTATCATTGTCACTCTCCATCATTTGTTCTTACACATGTATCGATTTCCACAATACCTGCACAACCGTCCTCAGCCGTCTCACTCATAAAAGATATATGCCATTCCAACTCGTTTTCGCCCGAACCGTACCCCTCGTCGATGACCCTTATTCCGTCTCTCTTTACATCCTGATGAATTCTTGAAACGAAGTCGTCGTATTCTTTCTGTGATGCTTTTGTCATCACTGCGGCACCGGTTTCATTTATCGTATAGTTTGATTTGTCCAATACTGCAATATAACGAATCAGTTTGCAATTGCCAATGTCCTCCAACTGTCCCTGATCAAATTTTTCATACCCTTTGATTTTTTCAACAGGAATATCATATTTTCTTTTAATAATCTTCATCTTGTTTTCTTTTTCTTCATCCAGCGTAAAAGTATCAGTTTCTTCATCGCGGCAATCATTGTACCTGAGTATTGAATCCCCTGGATCTTTATTGATTGTTTCGTCCGCAACATCTTTAATACTTCCTATCAAAGCGGCAAACTCATTATTGGCTTCTTCCATTTGTTCTGTCGATTGTTCGTTATCATCATCTTCATCCAATTCATGGATCAGCTTAAATATGTTGCCCGTTTTCCCTCCATAGGTACGAATATGAATGGCTTCTGCAAGGTTGTCAATCTTTTTATTTATGGTATCAACGCTTACAGTCATTGTGGTAGATGAAAATCCACTTATATGAAGCGAGCCATGATCTTCTTTAGGGTCTTCAATTATTACATTAAGTGCTATTTTTCCCAAGGAAAAATCATCGTTGTAATTGTATGTGTTAATGATTGCTTCGTGTAACGCCGCGGCATATTTAACAGATGCATCTGCTTCCCAAGGTTTACACCCTTCGATATTCATGTTTTTTGAACCGGGCATAGCACCAATTTTTTCTATGAGCCATAAGTCTTTTCTGTATACTTGATCTTTTGTCACACGAGGAATAAGATACTCCAAAGTCTCTTTGAAGAGAACTTTAAAATAATTGTAGTCGAGATGCCCTTTTTTCAGCTGTTCGTTGAAGGTCTCCCAATAATAATCCAATTCGTTGCGATGTTTTTCTTCGGTTTCATAACTCACAGTTTCTTTTTCGGGAGTTTCCTCCTGATCGTAACAGCCAATCATCAGCACATTTTCTTCCGTCTTTGCCTTAATACCGCAATCTATCTTCTGCAAAGCAGACTCACATCCGGCAAACACTTCTTTATAATCCCCATTCCCGATTAGAATGACATTTGATCGTTTTGCGGCAAAAGACGAAAATGTCTTAAACAATTCTTCCATTTTTTCTTTATCATCCGAAAAAGCCTCAATATCCTCAACAATAAGTGTGATCCAACCGCATGTTGGGGAGATGCTTTTTATAATGTCTATTATGGAATCATCATCAGCCGGATTTTGAAAATAAAGTTCTGCAATATGAGAATAATACTCCCGCATGTTGCTGTAAAAACTCTTGGCGGAAAAAAATGAAATGTACCCTTCGCAATGGATATCTTCCGCATCAATTTCATACATCAGCTTTCTAATCGTTGCATCGGTAAGAGCGCGATCATTGCTGTTTACATACATCATAAACTGGTTCTTCGGTCTTTCTCTGTCACACCATTTTTTCAATTCTCCATACATATGCTTATCAATAACTGCCATATCTTTTTCTCCTATAACTTTTTAATAATTAAATGTTTGTTTTCCCTTAAAGTGATTGATATTTCATTTTTGTGACCGTTATCCGTTTCCATCCTCCTCAAGTCCTGCAAGTACCATGCCCTCGTGTGTGTACCATTTCGGTTTTGCATTCTTTGCCTCATCCTCAAGGATGACGGTACGGTATGCCTGCATCAAAAGCCCAATGTCAATTTTATCTTTCATAAAACTGCTTATTGCAACAAGTGTTCTGTTAAGCCCCGTCAATTTTTTCTTCGGGTAGTATTCGAGCGCCATATAGTTGTGCATACACTCGTCATAAACCTGACCGTTTTCGGCTATAAAATAACCATATGCGGTCATATCCGAGCTGTCGTGCCCCTGTCTGCCTTCCCTTTTATATAATTCCGTTGCAGTTTCTTCAAGCACAAATGGACCGTCCCAGCTGCCGTGTGATTCTGCTCTGCTTGGATCATAAAGTATATCGCCCTTTTTAAATGGTGTCGGAAAGCCGAACCACATCATTTCAAGCTCCCAATCAGTGTTGTACCATTTGCCGACCTGAGAAACGTACGGATAAATGTCTGCATCCATTATTTTGCCTTCTCTGTTAAATCTGATTGTATACTGTCGCTTCTGCCCGCTCGGTTTGCAAGTGATTTCGTATCTTGCGACCTCGCCCTCGTCATCCTTAAGATAATCGGTAATATAATCGGTTATTTCTTTAAGAGAGTCCGAAATTGGCTCTGCGAAATCGGTATAATACTTTTCGTTGTTTTTCCCATAGAGCTGAAAACGGTAAACTGCTTTCTCAAAGCCGTAAAACTCCGTTATCCAGTGTTCCTTATTTTCAATATGAAGCTTTATCAGCTTGTGAATGCTGTCGCTTCCGTAATCCATTGCGCAACGTCCGAGCTCCTGTTCGGGTGCCATATCGGGCATGGTTTCAAGTATTTCGCTGAACGCTTCGTGTTTTTCCTTGAGCGTCGCAAAACGGCAGTCGTGAACGAGATAAGCCGCTTCAAGAGTGTTGAACTTATAGTTGATTTCTTTTAAATAATCTCTTACTGCATTTGAATTGATAAATCTAAAAACATCCATAATTCTCTCTCCCTTTCTTTTTCTGTTTCTATCATACAACGCAGTATGTACCATTTTAGGAACAAAGCGGGTAGTATAATAAAGAAAATTTAAGGGGGATTTTTGTATGCTGAATATATATAAGATAATACCGTGGTATATCAAAGAAATAATTAACGAATACAAGCTGCGTCACTTGAAACTCGGACGGCTTATTTCAAGCGACAGAGACAATCCAACTCACGGCTACCGTATAAAAGGTACGGCGTGGGACGTGCACTGGCAGACGGATATTGCGCTCGCCGTGATAATCCGTGACTATCTGCGTGAGCATATAAAAAACAGTCCTGATATCGGCAGCTGCGTGATAGAGGACGAATACAGAAATGATATGTTAAAGCAAACTGAAATTACGGAAGCGCAATGGAATGGCTATGCGAAAAAATGGGAAGCCGCCGTCAACGAAACAGCAGATGAATTCGACGAATTGATAAAAATGAAGGAAAGAAGCTACTACAGCGACAACTACCCGAGCGAAGAAGAACTCAAATCCGCAACCGAAAAAGCGTTTAAGGATTTGACGTTTATCTTTAACGATTTGTGTTGGTGAAAACTAAAAACGGGCAAAAGAACAGCCACCCGAAAGGGTGGCTGTGGTTCTTTTTGTGAATTATTTTACACTAAACACTTCAAAACCGATTTTAGTTAATTTGTATGCATGGTAGTTGAAGAAGTTTTCTTCTTTTTCTCGCTTAATCTTTCTGTTAATACTGTTGCCATTTTTAAAACTCCTTCTTTGCTTTTTTATTATTCACGCCTCCCGCGGCGGCGGTTCAGCCTTTAATGATGCCATATCAACCGCAGGTCGGGTTTCCCCGTAAAGACTTCCGGCGTCGGAGCCTACCCGATTTAGCACGGACGGGCTGTACGGTTTCGTTGACCGACACGGCCGACGTTATTTAACGAGGCATACGGCAAACCTCATTTTGATTTTACCACACCGCACGACTGTGTTCAACAGTCGTACGGTTTTGTTATACTTAAACCAATTCTTCAACGGCAACCTTACTTACACCGTATTTTTCGGCAAGTCCGAATATTTCTTTAATATAGTTGATATTAGCAGTTGTATTGTGTTCAGGCTTTATATGAATTGTCACTTCATTTCCTTTATTGGTAACATATCCGTCCATAAAGCTAAAAAACAATTCTCCGATTTCATCAAGCCGAGAAATAACGTCGTCATTGCAGTTGTCTGTTTCACTGTGTGCCTTTTGAACTGTCATCCCATTAAGAGAAAACGTACCTGTAAAAAACATAATGTCACTCCTTTGTCAATCTACAACATCAACCCATTCGCCGCTTGCTTCGCAGCTTATTTTAAGCGGCTGAGGAGAGCCCCACATAATGCAATCATGATTCTGACAGGTGAAGCTTGAGGTGTATGAAGCGCGCGGACCGAGGCTTCCGCCGGTGTGTTCTCCGCCGGATGTCCAGCCGCACGATTCGCATTTCTCCTTATAATTAAATTCACCCGTCTGCGAGTCGAACCATGTTACAACCGCACCCTGCTCGGCATAGATGTAATAGGTTTCAACATACTCCTGATGGTACGAAGCGCTCGACTGTGCATCTGTGACCTGCGGCTGAGTGTTTTCGTCAGTCGCAAAATAGGACGAATAGTCAAAAGTGTTTTCATCAGTCGGGGTTTCATTTCCCATTGAGCAGGCGGACAGAATTGTTGCCGTAAGCACAACCGTAACCAATAAAACGATAATCTTTTTCATAAAAATCCTCCTTGTTTTTCGGAATTATTTTGGCGCAGGGGCATACTTCCCCTGCGCCTTATATATCGTTTCAGCTTTTCTATTTGGTCCGATTTCATTATAGTTTTTAGTCAATAACCGTCAGAATAATCGCGGGGCCTTTGTCGTCAATCTGACCGTCGCCCGTTTTAACGCTGTACGGCTCATACGGCTCGGCGACTTTTGTGAAAACGCCCTCTCTTTTTCTCAATTCTTCAACAAGTTCCTTTGTTGAAACCTCGCTCAAATCAAATTCTTTGTCCATAGCTAAACTCCTTTCGTTTTTTTCATTTTTACTATACAACAAAAGCATACAACACCGCAAGTCCTGTTTTCGGTACATTGAAAGATGTATTATTAATTGCGATAAAACAATTATCGACGATTGAATAAATAATAGTTTATGCTATAATAAAAACAACAACAATACGGAGGGTAATATGGTTTATTTATCCAAATCAAAATACTGCGGGCTGTTGCAATGCCCGAAGCTTGCCTGGTTGAGAAAATATAAGCCCGAGGAAGCGACCGTTGATCCGAGCGTTCAGGCGAGATTTGACGCTGGCAACGAGGTCGGCGATCTTGCTATGGGCCTTTTCGGTGATTTCGTTGAAGTTACCGAGTATGACGGCGAAAAGCTTAATCTTAAAAAGATGATCGAGAATACCAAAGCCGAAATGGAGAAGGGCACCCCCGTCATCTGCGAGGCGTCCTTTGATTTTAACGGACTTTACTGCGCTGTCGATATACTGAGAAAAGACGGCGACGGCTGGTCGATTTATGAGGTCAAAAGCTCGTCAACTCACGAAGGTAAGGAAGAAATTAAACCAGTGTATGCAGCTGATATTGCATATCAGAAATATGTTCTCGAGAACTGCGGAGTCAAGGTCAACGGAACTTATCTTGTCTGCATAAACGGCGACTATGTTTTTGACGGCACACTTGATATACATCAGTTTTTCAAAATACTTGACGCAAGCGCGGCAGTTGAAACGGAGATAGGCAATGTTCCTGAAAATGTTGCACTTGCGGAGAGGATTCTTTCGTGCGAAGATGAGCCGGACGTTGATTTGTCAACTAACTGTAACGATCCGTACGGATGCGCATTCTGGGATTACTGTACAGGGAATATATCCTACCCATCCGTATTCGATATTTACAGATTGAAGTTCGAGAAAAAACTTGAATTATATCATAAAGGGAAAATATATTTTGAGGACCTTGTTGACAGCGGAGAGATCAGCAACGATAAGCAACTTCGTCAGATGGATTATGCCTTGAACGATAAAGGAACATTCATTGACAAGGACGGTATCAGGGAATTTCTCGGAAAACTGTCTTATCCGCTTTATTTTCTCGACTTTGAGACAATTCAGCCCGTTGTTCCCAAATTTGTCGGTACAAAACCTTATGCGCAGATTCCGTTTCAGTATTCGCTTCACTATATTGAAAACGAGGGCGGCGAGTTAAAGCATAAGGAATTTCTTGCCGAGTCGGGAGTGGATCCGAGAAGAGCTATTGCCGAACAGCTTTGCGAGGATATACCGATGAATGTCTGTGTAACCGCATATAACAAAGGTTTTGAGTGCGGAAGATTAAATGAGCTTGCAGATACATTTCCCGACCTTGCAGAACACCTGCGTAATATAAGTAATAACATAGTTGATTTGCTTGTTCCTTTCCAGTCGGGATATTATTACAACCGTGCTATGGGCGGCTCGTTCTCAATCAAGAGTGTTCTGCCGGCTATCTTCCCCGATGACCCGAGTCTTGATTACCACAATCTTGAAGGAGTTCATAACGGCGGCGAAGCGATGAGCATCTTCCCGCAGATTCAGTTTATGAGTCCCGAAGAACAGGCGATAACAAGGCATAACCTGTTGAAATACTGCGAGCTTGATACATACGCTATGGTTAAAGTCTGGCAGGAACTCGTAAAAGTGGCGGAATAAAAGCTAAATACAATCACCCTCAACAAACACCTGTCTGTTGAGGGTGATTATTATATCAGAAATTTGTTTGATCATTGTTTTGCAGAAAATCTGTTTCGGGGAGTATATCAATGTTTTCGACATAATCCCAGTTGATCTCAGCAGGAGGGTTGTTTATCTGCTCATATGCCTTCCACATCATTTTTGCAACAATTTGCGGCTTGACCATTCCTGTTGATGCTCCAAACAATGGTATAAGAACATTTTTAATATTATTCTGAATTGCCGTCAATAGTGTAGTTCTCATACATTGATATATTATTCTTGCATCAACAATGACTTCGGGCGTTCGCATTGTCGGAGTATGAATTAAAAATTGATTATCCTTGCCTGCCTCAATGATAAAGCTTGTGGCGACAGGTTGCTCCCCAAGAAAACGTTCAATAATGTAATTCTGTACTCGTTCCTGCAATTGATTCCCATACCAGTTGGTTAGTGCAAGATCGTAGCCACCGTCCATAAGTCCAAATGAATTTGCAGGAGAGACAACACAGTCTATTCTGTGGCTATTTGTTTTCATAAAACTTTCAAAATCATTAACCGCAAATTCGACATTATCGCACCCGTCAAAATACGGATACAGATATTTAAGTTTTCTTTCATCTCTGTCGATAATAAATATATTCATAGTTTCCCCTTTCCGAGTTGTGTTTCCGTGGTAAACACCTGTCTGTTGAGGGTGTTTTTTTCTTTTTTTATGCCCGATATTATGACGGGCATTAACAACTGATTCGGTGAACGGATTTCGTTGAAGCTGTCCCAGAATTCAAGTGTTTTTTCAAAGCAGTAAAACTGAAAATCTGCTTTTGACATTTCAGGTCGGCGGACAAATACACCGTTTGAATTTAGTATGTTTTTCTCCTTCATTTCATCCGTATAGTGATTAAGAAACACTCTGAAGCTGTGCGTTGCCGAAACGCCTGCGGTCAGCTTTGAAAGGCGATTATACGGGTAGCACTCGTCCTGATTGAGATATCCGTAAAACTCTTTAGACCAGTCATATTTATTCAGCCCGAACACACTCATCCTCTGTTCAATCGGCGTCATAATATTAAGCGGCGAACGAAGAATATACCTCCCGTTTTCACATTTAATCTCAATACGAAATTTGCTCTTCCCGACAGAACATTCCGCCCTGACAAAAGGCAGAGCGTTTTCGCATTTTTCGGAGTCGGGAACAACACCCGAAACCAGCATAAAAACAATCTCAAGTACATTTGGGTTTTCTATTACATTTACACCTTTCTTAAAACTCGCCTTAAAACAGTCAACAGAGTGAAAATTCACTATTTCAATTCTGTTGACTGTCATTTTTTCTGCCTGAAAAGTCATTTCAGAACCCTATTCTTGAATACTTGACTTCTTCATGCTTTAAGAGCGGGGCGACAATATCTTCCTTCGTGATTGTTTTCATATCTTCATCGGAAAGAGAGTCCATGTCGGACTTTGCAAGTCTTGATGCCTGCCTGAGAGTTGAGAGTTCAATCAGATTGCGCACATATCTTCCGTTGCCGAAATCGTCTATGCGGATTGCCTCGCTGAAAATATCATTCAACTCTTCGTGAGCATCATCCGAAAACTCAAATCCCGTCTTTTTAATCATAAGGTCGGCTATGTCAATAAGCTCGCTTGTATTGTAATCGTCAAAATTGACATGAAAGGCGATTCTTGAACGCAGACCGGGGTTTTGATTGAGAAACTCCTCCATTTTATCGGGATATCCTGCGAAGATGACAACAAGGTCGTCACGGTTGTTTTCCATCTCCTGAACGATGGTGTTGATAGCTTCGTCACCGAAAGAACCCTTGTGCCCGTCAACGAGTGAGTACGCCTCATCAATGAAAAGCACGCTGCCCTTTGCCTGCTTAAAATAATTCTGAACGGTTGGAGCGGTCCAGCCGACATACTTACCTACAAGGTCGCCTCTGCCTACCTCGTACAAGTCGCCCTTCGACAGAAGTCCGTTATCCCTCATAATCTCTGCAAAAAGGCGGGCGACGGTTGTCTTTGCCGTGCCGGGATTTCCCGTAAAAATCATGTGCATTGACGGGCGCTCTGCTTTGAGCCCTCTTTCGGCATAGAGCTTCTGAATCTTGTAGAAATTAACTGCGTTTTCAATAACCTCCTTCGCCTTTTCAAGACCTATCATCTCGCGAAGTTCGGTTGCGGCGTTGCCCTTCGCAGACGCCTTTACAACCTCTGCCTTTGCGGTTTTGACATCCTTATACTGCTTATACACGGTTGTATGAAGCTTTTCGGAATACCAGTCATTGAACATCTTTTCAAGACGGTCGGCATGATAGGTTTTACCATCCTGAATATCCTTAAAAAGCTTTTTATCTGTACGGATTCTGAACTCCTTTGCCCTCATTTTCAGATATTCTTTCGACCTCTCGCTGTCAGCCGTATCCTCCGTAATATCGACTATCGGAAGTGACGTGAGATTCTGTAAAAATGCGTCCTTCGTCTTGTTTGAATCAATATCAAAACAGAATACCGTAAGAACGGAATTGCGGAATTTTTTTGCAACCGAACAGATTGAAGAAATACGGTTTGAATTTGCCGAAGCATAGGGCGAATCGTCATCGCTGTTTCTTTCACGGATTTCATAATTTATAATTACCGTTCCGCCCTCGTTGCTTTTGTAAATTGTTTTCGCAAGCTTCTCCGTATAGTCACGGCTGTCGGGAGTGATATTTATAACGGAATACCGTCTGTTAAGAATTCTGCCGTTTTCGTAAAGAGAGGAAATAAGTAAATTGCATATTTCCTTTTTAGTTTCCGGCTGTCTTGTTCTTACAAAATAGTGAACGGGATGACCGACGGCAGAAACAGTTTTTTCGCCTGAATAAATCCGTTCAATTTCGGGTGCAAAGCTGTCTGAAAACAGACCTTTGTTTGCACGGTCAAGTGTTTCTTTTTTGCTTTTATCCGTTACGAGATTTTCGGCAAAGAATCCGTAGGAGAACGGACGAAACCGCCCTGCAATATCCTCAAGGTTAAGCTCACGTATTGCGCCGTCCTCGTCCTCAATGAAATCGTGCTGATCGGCGGAACGAAGATCGGCTCTGAACGATTTAATAGTCTGTTCCTCAATAAGAAGATATTTTGCATTATATCCGCAACCCTTGAAAAACCTGTCAAGAACATCTTCGATATTATTCTGATTTGAAATAGCTGCGCCAAGACGCATTTCGTTACCTTTTTTTGTATCAACTCCGAAAACAAAGCATTCCTTGTCCGAAGCGGAAAAGAAGTTCTCGGAACGGTTTTTCATCCTATCGGTAAAATTGTAATATGAGTCCTTTTCCCTATAAACGGGAACCTTGACTTTCCCCTCTAACTTAACATCAATTCTGTAAAAACGCATATAGGCACCTCCGAAATGATTAATATAACTTTTGTTTCTGTAAAAAACATATCATATCAGATGTACCAAAAAAGGAACAATACAAAAACAAAAGACCGCCGAAGCGGTCTTTTATAAATATTTTTAGTAATTATTCATACTTCTTCTCTGCAGATTTTATATCCGCCTTGATTGCGTCCCTGAGTTCCTTCGGCTCGAGGATTTCGACATAGTTGAGGTACTGCATCGCCCAGAATTCCATAGCGTCAAGGCTTGCCTTGACCTCAACATTGACCGTTTTATCACCGTTATCGGTGAAACGGACATCCTTGCCGAACCAGTCGATTATCTGGTCAATGATTCCCTCGCTCGCTTTGAACTTTATCGTTTTCGGCTCACCGGGGTAAAGATACGGCATACTTGTTGAAAGTTTCTTATAGTCAATACCGTTTTTGTAACCCTCAACAGAGCGCAGAGGAGTTGCCTTGTTGTCGGTAATCGTCATATTTGTAATATGGTCGAGACGGTAGAAGGTGATGTTCTTCCAGAACTCGCTGAACGCCATCAGGTAGTAGCGCTGATTATGAAGTATCATCTGATACGGGCTTACATACTGAGTTGACGAGCGGTGAAGCTTTTTATCAATACCGAATTTGTTGTAATCAAATTTAATCTGTTTTTTCTCTTCAATCGCTGCATCGATAAGCTCAATGTTGAAAAACAGCGCCTTGTTCTCGGTCTTTCCCCAGTCATTTATAGAGAAAATATGTTTAACATGCGAACGGAAATACACGTTTGAAAGTCCGCAGAGCTTGTCAATAAGATCCTTTGAATACTTTGCCGAAATGTACTTCGAGCAAAGCACGCCGTCTATAAGAAGCCGAAGTTCCGAGTCGTCGAACTCGCGGCTTTCGATATAAGATCCGTCGCGCTTTTGCTGAATGTCTATCCCCGCATCCCTCAGCAAGGTAATGTTACGGCTGATTGCCTTGCGCTCGATTTCAATGCCGTAGTCGCTTTCGAGATGCGTAGCAATCTGCTCCTGAGTCAGCGGATGGTCATAGTCGCTGTAATCCTTTAATATTTGCCAGATTCTTAGCAGAGCAAGCTTTTTCGGCTCAAAAGCCATATTATCGCCTCCAAGTCGGATTATATTATTTTAATTGTACCATATCCGACACATTATGACAATAGGAAATATACTGTTTTTGGGACATTGAGCACTAACGATTTCACTCTTCCCTGCTGATGCAGTTCAGCAGTCCGCCGTGCAGGGCGATTTCGTCAATGCAGACGGGAACAATCCGCTTATTAGTGAGCCGCCTTAACAACGTAATTGCCTCACGATTCATTTCCTTGCTCGTTTTGAACACGGGAAGAACTTTTAAGTTGTTCTGTGTAAAATATTTGCACTGGGCAGAGTTAAAAAACAGAGTTCGGGTCCTTCTTGTAAAGAAGTACTTGTGCTTTTTCCTTTTTGATTAAATGACCATTCAATGACCATTTACGAACGGAAAGCCGTAGTGAAAGAGAGCGCCAAATGAAGAACTAAATGTCAAGAGGTATAAAAGAAACCGCTATAAATCGCTGTATATCACTCTGCGAACGGTTCCAGGACTTTTTCGTAATGCGCAGGTCGTCGGTTCGAGTCCGACCGGTAGCTCCATCTCTGATCAATTTTGCAAATAAAAAGAAATCTCATCCCGAAATCCTCGGGATGAGATTTTTCTGAAAACTGCCAATGACCATCTAATGACCATTTATTATTTTTTTGTAAAATCATTTGCTCGACAAATCAGAATTTGTCTTATTAGCAAAT
>Ga0247608_10002156_pt1 | contig 25372 bp, 20 predicted proteins | sample 176DNAGHGlowgp2_FD_193490 | JGI IMG/M metagenome (GOLD analysis project Ga0247608, IMG submission 193490) | Sheep rumen microbial communities from Palmerston North, Manawatu-Wanganui, New Zealand - 1766 DNA GHGlow gp2 | ecosystem: Host-associated > Mammals > Digestive system > Stomach > Rumen ... | reverse complement strand
AACGTTCTCACCATGAAGGTCTGCCAGAAAGTGCTCGGTACCCTTTGGCAGGTTGAGGATGGCCTCCAGGTTGATGATTTCCGTGGCTGCCGTAGCTATTGTGGGAAATGAGGTCGCGAGCAGCTGCAGATAGTGCATGTCGCGGTTCATAGTGTCCTTGTCCATTGTAATATCTTGTTAGCGTTAGATTTTAAGTCGTCCTTCTATTTGGCACCGTAGTTGGCGGGTCAGGCGGTCGTTTATGGGCATCATAGGCATGAAGCCCTCGTCCATGCCTGTCAGGTCTTGCAATAGCTGTATGGTGCGTGCAGCCATCTTGTAAAGGTGGCGCTCACGGAGGGTCTCACACAGCTTATCCTCCTTGCAGCCATACTGGCGTAACTCTTGGTCTAATTCTACCAAATGGCTTATGCAGTATTGTTGTGAAGCAGCCCACTTCCTTAGCAGGCGGAAAGTTGCAAGCAACCGCTCGTTTTCGGATGCAAATTGGTTGCCGAGTTCGTGCTTAATACTGTTAACCTCCACATAGTGTGCCGGCAGGAAGTAGTCTATCTTCTGTGGGTCAATGTCTGGTGGGTTGAGCTCAAGCACACGAATGCCTCGTTGCAGAATAGTGCTGATATGCTCTTGATGGGCATAGCATAGCAGTAGTCGCCATTCCTCGTGTGAGATGACAGGATGGTGGTAGTCGGCATTGACCACCCAGCGTTTGTCGCCGGTAATGCCAGCCTTGAGGATGTTGCGTAGCGCAATCCGAATGTTATCGCTCATCAGCTCCAGCGGGTTAGAGTCCATCACCTTCCGGTAGAGGGCGTAGGTCTGACGAGCCATCTCCTGCGGCTGTATAGACTGTGTGATGACGGCATTGCGGATGATGACCGTCCGCGGGTTCCAAGCCAGTTGCTCCAAAGCCATTCGTTCCATCTGGCCCTGCACAATGACGGCATACGACTGGCGAACGATGTTACGCTGGTAAAGCACACGCTTAGGCATCTTTTCTTTCCAACGCCGCTCATTCATCACCCACGGTTCCAGTTGGCCATGGGGAGTTAATACCACCCGTGTACCTTGTTGAAGTGCCAGATTGACGATAATCCGTGAGGAATTGCGCCAGCAACCGTGCAGGTGTACCAGGTCATAGTGGCCGCCACGTAGCAGAGTACGTGCCTGTTCTGCCTCAGAAGCCATGTGGCACTCAGCTTCTAAATCCATGTTGCGACAGAGCATTTCCACATGTTGTCGCACCATGGTGTCATCTTTCTGGTAGTAATGCAATATCCTCATGGCTTCTCGTTTTCCAAAGTCAGCAGAAGAGAGCTTTCAGTCTTACAGCCAGTAACCGGCTACCTCTGAGGTCTTCGTCAAAATAGTGCAGTAAGTCGTGTACTCGATTGCGGGGCGTAGCCACAGCATCGTATAGTCCACGGCGTCGCTTAAACCATCGGCCTCGGTGCCCCAATCGTGAGCGCCGTTCAACTTTGCGTAGTATGGAGGCACAGTCCTCCATTGTGTTCCATGTACGGTAGTATGGAGTCACATTGGTTGACTTCCTGCCGCTGTAGGCCGCCACCACTTCACAGCCATAGGCATCATCGGCTGTTGCAGCCAAACCCTCTAAAGCCTGGTCAGAACGGGGTGGCAACAGAATGTCGGCTAACACTATCCATTCGCCTTTGGCTGCTTTTACACCAATGCTTAGTGCCAGTCTGTGGCGTAGTGGGTTGTAGGGGCCCTGGGGAATGAAGGTAGAGTACAATTGTGGATTCTCGGCCTTCAGCCGCTTCAGAACTTCCTGCGTGTTGTCTGTTGATGCATCGTCTACGACCACAACATCTACCTGCCTATCGCAGACTTGTGTCAGAAACAGAGGAAGGTTACGTTCCAGCATCTCTGCTTCGTCGTGAACGACCATTACTATCGACCAAGTTTCAGTCTTTTTATTCATAGTTGCTGACAAAGATACGAAATATCGCTGAATAAACCATAATCCTACACACTTTTTAAACCTTCTTGCTTAAATATCTTCGCTGAGTAGTCCAACAGGCAATCGGCGGCAGTTATATTGTGACGCCATGATTTCACCATAGGCACCGGCCGAACGAATGGCCAGCAAGTCTCCGCGATGACAGCGGTTAAGGTCTATTTGCTTGGCAAAGACATCTGACGATTCGCAGATGGGCCCAACAACGTCATAGGTCTCTTTGGGCTCCTCGCTGCTCACATTCTCTATCTTGTGATAGGCTTGGTAGAGCGCAGGGCGTATGAGGTCGGTCATGCCGGCATCAACAATACAGAACTTTTTGGTGGCTCCTTCCTTAATATATAATGTACGTGTAAAAAGTGTGCCCATTTGGGCAACAATGGCACGTCCCAGCTCAAAATGGAGCGTCTGTCCGTGGTGAAGTTTCAGCTTGCGCGCATAAGTCGTGAAATAGGATGGAAAGTCAGGAATAGGCACACGGTTGGGGTGCTGATAGTCAATGCCCAGACCGCCACCTACGTTGATGTGTTCCATGATGATGCGATGACGTTCCAGCTCTTTCTGCAGTTCGTTGATGCGGTTGCAGAGTGCCTCGAAATCGCCCATGTCCATAATCTGGCTCCCTATGTGGAAGTGCAGTCCTACCACATGGACGTTAGCCATCAGGGCCGCTTTTTCCATGACGTCCAGCATGTCGCGCATGGCTATGCCGAACTTGTTCTCAGCAAGTCCTGTAGTTATGTTGGCATGTGTGTGGGCTCCTACGTTGGGATTCAGGCGGAAGGCCACCCTAGCCACTTTGTTTTTCTGCTTTGCCAGCTGGTTGATGACCTCTAGCTCTGGGATGCTTTCTACGTTGAAGCAGAAAATGTCGTTGTCCAGTCCAAGGTTGATTTCCCAGTCACTTTTGCCCACTCCGGCAAAAACGATTTTCGAGCTGGGAAAACCAGCCTTGACAGCAGCCTGTATTTCGCCACCGCTGACACAGTCGGCTCCCAGGCCGGCTTCGCGGATAATGCGTAGCACCTTGTCATTGGCATTGGCTTTGATGGCATAGTGTACGCAGAATCCTTCATGTTTCTTGGTTTCGTCGTTGATGGCACGTAGTGTCTGTCGCAGCAGCTCTGCATCGTAATAGTAGAACGGCGTCTGTAGCTGCTGTAGCCTGTCTAAGGGGAATATTCCTTTCATCCTGTCGTTGGTCAATCGTCAATTATCATTTATCAATTGTCCATTCTTAATTGAATAAAGTGTCGCTCAACGACTGCAGGGCACGCTTTTTGTCTTCCTCGCGGATAAGGAACGAGATGTTATAGTTGCTGCCACCGTAGGAAATCATACGAACGGGAATATTCTTCATAGCATCCATGACCATGGTCTCGAAACCGATATTCGACCAATCAAGGTCGCCAACCACGCAGACAATGCACATGCTGGTATCGACGGTTACGGTACCGTATTTCTTCAGCTCGTCGACAATTTCTCCCAGATGGGCGGAGTTGTCAATAGACATTGACACACCCACTTCCGAAGTACAAACCATGTCAATGGGCGTCTGGTACGATTCAAATATCTCGAAGACTTTCCGCAGGAAGCCTGTTGCCAGCAACATGCGGCTTGACTTAATCTTGATGGCGATGATGTTGTCCTTGGCAGCCACAGCCTTAATCTTGCCATATTCGGTATGGCTTGAGATGGTGGTGCCTTCGGCATCTGGCTCCATCGTGCTCAGCAGACGTACGGGAATGCCGGCATACTTGGCAGGTTGTACACAGGTCGGGTGCAGAATCTTGGCACCAAAGTAGGCCAGTTCGGCAGCCTCCTCGAAGTGCAAGTGGTGTATGGGCTGCGTCTTGTCTACTACGCGCGGGTCGTTGTTATGTATGCCGTCGATGTCTGTCCATATCTGGATTTCCTCAGCGTTCATGGCTGCGCCCACCAGTGATGCTGTGTAGTCGGAACCTCCGCGTTGCAAGTTGTCAACCTCTCCATAGGCGTTCCTGCAGATGAATCCTTGAGTGACGTACACCTGCTGGTCAGGGTTGTTAGCCATGATGGCCGACAGCTTTTCCCTGATGTACGTGGGGTCTGGCTCCGAGTTTTTGTCGGTGCGCATGAAGTCGAGTGCGTTCAGCAGAACGGCCTTGATGCCTTGTTCCTTCATGTAGTTGACCACCATGTTGGTAGACATCATCTCGCCTTGTGCCACGATGCTCTTTTCCTCGAAGCTAGTGAACAACTCTTTGGTGAACGAACGCAAGTAGTTCATTTCTGACACCAGGAAGTCGCGCGTCAAGGCTTTCATGTCATCCGTGGAGTATAGTTCTTCTATATGCTTCATGTACTTTCGCTCCAGCAGATTGATGACATCATTGGCACCCTCCGGGTTTTTCTTATAGAGATAGTTGGAAATGTCAACGAGTGAATCGGTGGTGCCCGACATGGCCGACAGCACGACGAATACGGGCTCGCCCGACTTGGTTACTAACTTGGTTACTTCCTTCATGCGGGCCGGTGAACCTACCGACGTGCCGCCAAACTTCATTACCTTCATATATTACTCTTTTTATTATTTTGTTTTCTGGAAAGGGCTGTTTGAAACCATTCTTTGGCTCAATAGCCAATGGTCATATCGACATATCCTCACGGCTTGAGTAGTCGACTTTGCGCACCTCATCGGGCTCGTCGTCCGACTCATAGATGGCAATCTTGTTGTAGTCGTTCGTGACTTCTTCCAGCCGACCGTCTATGCAGCGGTAGACGATGCCGGGGTTTTGCTTCAGAAGTGGAATGTTGTGCGTGGTCATCACAACAGCCGTTCCCGACAGCGTGGCCTGACGCAGTAGTTCCACAATATGCGTTGCAGTATCCTGGTCAAGGTTTCCGGTCGGCTCGTCGGCCACAATTACCTTCGGATGGTTCAGTAGTGCGCGGGCTATTGCTACCCGTTGTTGTTCGCCGCCCGACAACTCATGAGGGAATCGGTCGCCCATATCCGTCATCTCCACATCCTCCAGCACATCATTGATGCGCTCCTCTATCTCGGCTTTGTCTTTCCATCCTGTAGCCTTGAGCACAAACTTCAAGTTGTCATGTACCGTGCGGTCGCTCAGAAGCTGAAAGTCTTGGAAGATGATGCCCATTTGCCGGCGCAGAGCAGGGATGTATTTGCGCTTCAGTCCCTGCAATTCATGATTCATCACGATGGCAGTCTCTGCCTCGTCCACGTCGAGCTCGAAATATAGCGTCTTGAGCAGGGTGCTCTTTCCGGCACCGACACGTCCGATGATATAGATGAACTCACCTTCGTCGACATTGAAGTCGACATCCTTCAGCACCAGAATACCGTCTTTCTGGTAGATGTTAGCTTTCTTATAGTCTATTAACATCGATGTAATTAACTGTTTACGGATTGTCTGTTTATTATGTTTACTTCATCTTGCCAGTTGCCTTGGCTTCGCGGCGTTGCTTGTCCCAGTTGGGGTCGTGGCGCTGTTGCAGTTCTGCGGCCACGTCCTCTATGCGCAGCCCCTTTTCGGTCAGCAGCACCAGTAGGTGGTATAGCAGGTCAGAGGCTTCATACACCAGGTGCTCGCGTGTGCCGTTGGTGGCTTCGATGACTGTTTCCAGGGCTTCCTCGCCCACTTTCTGGGCTATCTTGTTGATGCCCTTGTTAAATAGGCTGGTTGTGTACGAGCCTTCGGGCATCTCCTCCTTGCGCTTGTCTATGAACGACTGCAGCTCCGCCAGAAACGCCAGCGGGCTCTGCTGCAGGGGTTGGCCTTGCTGCTTGTCCTGCAAGGCTGAACCTTGCAGCACAGTGTTTTCCTCGCCCCAGCAGGTGTCGGTACCCGTATGGCAGGTCGGACCGTCGGGATGGACCCTGACCAGCAGGGTGTCTTGGTCGCAGTCTATTTTCATGTCCACCAGGTTCAGGAAGTTGCCGCTGGTCTCGCCCTTGGTCCATAGCGTCTGGCGGGTACGGCTCCAGAAGGTGACATGCTTGGTGGCCAGCGTCTTCTCGTAGGCTTCCTCATTCATGAAGCCTAACATGAGCACTTGTCTGGTGGTGGCGTCTTGGATGATGGCAGGCACCAGGCCGCCCATCTTTTCAAAGTCTATGTTCATTTTGCTATTTGACGATTTCACTATTTGACGATTTATAGGCGCACGTTGATGCCCTTGCCGTGCAGATACTGCTTGAGCGCGGGAATCGGAATCTCGCCGAAGTGGAATACGGAGGCGGCCAGAGCAGCATCGGCATGGCCTTCGGTAAAGACATCGCAGAAATGCTCCTTGCAGCCTGCTCCTCCGCTGGCAATGATAGGAATCGACAGCCCGTCGCTGAGTTGGCGCAGGGCATCGTTGGCATAGCCGTTCTTCGTGCCGTCGTGGTTCATCGACGTAAACAGAATCTCGCCGGCACCACGCTCCTGTGCCTCGTGTGCCCATTCAAAGAGCTGGCGCTCGGTGCGCTCGCGTCCGCCTTTCAGAAAGCAGTGCCACGACGGCTGGCCGTCGGCGTTCTCGTCCTGTCGGGCATCGATGGCCACCACGCAGACCTGCGAGCCGAAACGGGTGGCTATCTCGTCGATGAGTTCCGGACGGCGCAGGGCGGCACTGTTGATGCTCACCTTGTCGGCTCCGGCATAGAGCAGTCGCTCCACGTCCTTCAGCTCGTTGATGCCGCCGCCCACAGTGAAGGGGATGTTCAGCGTCTGGGCGACCTTGGTCACCATGTCCGTAAACGTCTTGCGGCCCTCAAACGAGGCGGTGATGTCCAGAAACACCAACTCGTCGGCACCCTGCTCTGAGTAGACCTTCCCCAGTTCTACCGGGTCGCCCGCGCTCCGCAGGTTCACGAAGTTGGTGCCTTTTACGGTCTCGCCGTCTTTGACATCCAGGCAGGGAATGATGCGTTTTGCTAATCCACTCATGTCCAATCCTCCATTATCCATTCTCCATTATCAGTTCCTTCAGGTCAAGCCGCCCCTCGTAGATGGCTTTGCCAAACACCACGGCCGGTATGCCGGCAGCGTCGAGCGCCCGAATGTCCTCGATGCCTGACACACCGCCGCTGGCGATGAGGTGCAGGGCGGGGTAGGTGCTCATGATGCGTCTGTAGAGCTCAAGGGCCGGGCCTTCCAGTGTGCCGTCCTTGGATATTTCCGTGCAGAGGACATTCCTGACGCCGGCCTCGACATAGCGGCGCAGAAATGGCAGCAGGTCTTCGGTGGAGTCTTCCTTCCATCCGTTGATGCTGATTTTGCCGTTGCGCACGTCTGCCCCGAGTATGAGCCGGTCGGCCCCGTATCTGTGCAGCCAGCCAATGAAACGTTCGGGCTCGGTGACGGCGATAGAGCCGACGGTCACCAGCTGCGCTCCACAGTCGAAAGCCGTCTCAATGTCGGCATCGGTCTTGATGCCGCCGCCGAAGTCCACCGTCAGGTGTGTCTCGGAGGTGATTTGTCGTAGCACGTCGCCGTTGACGATATGCTTCGACTTTGCCCCGTCGAGGTCTACCACGTGCAGCCGGTGGTATCCCAGGCGCTCAAACTCCCTGGCCATGTCGAGCGGCTGGCCGTAGACGGTCTTCTGTGCATAGTCGCCCTTTGTCAGCCGTACACATTGGCCGTTGATGATGTCGATGGCGGGTATCAGTTCCATATCCTATTCGTCGTTTATGGTTTACAGCTCCAGAAAGTTGCGGATTATCTTTTCGCCGACGCTGCCACTTTTTTCCGGGTGGAACTGGCAGGCGTAGAAGTTGTCCTTGTGCATGGCGGCCGAGTAGGGCCGTATATAGTCGGCCGTGGCTATTGTTTCCTTACACAACGGCACGTAGTAGCTATGCACGAAGTACACGTATTCCCCCTCAATGCCCGTCATCAGTGGCGACTTGGTGTCGGTCAGGACATTCCAGCCCATGCAGGGCACCTTGTCTTCATGGCGCTGGGGCTGGAAGCGGTGGACATCAGCGTCAAACACGCCGATGCAGTCGGTGTCGCCCTCCTCAGAGTGGCGGCAGAGCAGCTGCTGGCCGATGCATATGCCGAGCACGGGCTGTCTCAGCGAGCGGATGACCTCGTCCAGTCGGCGTGCCTTCAGGTAGTCCATGGCTCCGCGTGCCTCACCCTGTCCTGGAAACACGACACGGTCAGCCCGTCTGAGCTGTTCGGCATCGTCCGTCAGGCGGGGTTCTACGCCCAGTCGCTTCAGTGCGTTGACTACCGAATAGATGTTTCCTGCGTTATATTTTACGATGGCGACGTCCATTTAGCTAAAGATTATCGTCTTGTTCTTGTAGGTCAGTATCTTGCGCTGTATGTGCTTTGACACCGCATGGCTGAGCACTATCTTCTCCAGGTCCTTGCCCTTGAGCACCAGGCTTTCGGGGGTGTCCTTGTGGGTGATGCGTGTCACGTCCTGTTCTATGATGGGTCCGGCATCCAGCTCTGCCGTTACGTAGTGGCTTGTGGCACCGATTATCTTCACGCCGCGCTCCCATGCCTGATGGTAGGGCTTGGCCCCCACGAAGGCAGGCAGGAACGAGTGGTGTATGTTGATGATGTGGTGTGGGTAGGCGGCTATCATCTCGTCAGAGATTATCTGCATGTAGCGTGCCAGGACGATGAATGAGATGTCCTCCTTCTTGAGCAGCTCCATCTCGGCCTGCTCCACTTCCCGCTTGTTGGAGTGGTCTTTCTTGATAGACCAGACGTAGAAGGGAATCTGAAACTGGTCGGCCACATATCGCAGGTCTTCGTGGTTAGAGACGATGCAGGGAATGTCGCAGGCAAACTCGCCGGCCTTCCAGCGTGCTAACAGGTCGTACAGGCAGTGGCTCATCTTCGAGACGAAGATAGCCATTCGCGGCCGTTTGTCGCTGTAATAGAGCGAGAACTTCATCTGGTAGCGTTGTGCGTAGAGCGTGGTGATATAGTCGTAGAGCTTGTCGCGTGGGATGAGGAATCCGTCGAGCTCCCATTCTATGCGCATGAAGAACATGCCGTCCTGCTTGTCCACATACTGGTCAAGGTAGACGATGTTTCCCTGGTTGTCGGTAATAAACTTGGTCACTTCCGAAATAATGCCCTGTTGGTCGGGGCAGTGCAGAAGTAATATGGCTGTTGGTTTCATATTCTTTCTTTGCTATACATTAATGCGCGCAAAGGTACAAATAAAAAATGAGCTGACCAAATAGTCAGCCCACTTTTATTGCCTTTGCGCCTGCAAGCGTCATTTCTTCATGTCGAAGCCCAGACGGATGCCGTCGTAGTTCTTCGACAGCTCGCCGACCTTCTTTACGGTGTCATTGCCGCTCATGGCTGCCAGCACCTGCAGCACGGTGAGCAGTTTCTTCGATTCGAAGAGCAGGGCGATGCCGTGGTATTCGCGCTTGGCATAGCAGTTGATGTTGATGAGCATGGTCTTCATCGTCACCTTGGCCGTCGACTCCTCAAGGGTCCATGTGCCGCTGAACGACGTGCCGGCGACAGCGGCTTTGAACGAGCCGTCGTCGTTGAACGTGACGTAGGTGTTCTGGGTCTTCAGTCCCACCTTTGTGAAGTAGGGTGCCAGCTCCTGTTCCACCTTGGTGGCGCCCACCTCGCCGCCCGCTTTGGCCAGCAGGTTCTTGCTGGTGAAGGCACACCCCGGCCCGTCGTAGCTCCACGTGCCGACGAGTCCTTTCTGGGTTACTTTGTCGAGTCCGATAACGCTGGTGAAGGCATTGCCCAAGGTGCCTCCGCTGCCAATGGTCTTGAGCAGGGTGCCTGCGCCGCACGACGTGGCGGCAAAGGCCACGGCCAGCATCATGGCGACGGCTATAAATAATGTCTTTATCCTATTCATGCCAGTAAAAGGTGTGTTGCTATTCTTCTACTACTTGGTGCGAGAATGCCAGGTCGTCCTTGTCGGGAGCCTTGCTGATGTGTATGACGCTGCCTTCGGGCAGGTCGCCGTTGACGATAAGCTCCGAGATGCCGTCCTCGATGTAGGTCTGTATGGCGCGCTTCAGCGGACGGGCTCCGAACTGCACGTCGTAGCCTTTTTCGGCCACGAACTGCTTGGCTTCGTCGGTCAGGTCGATGGTGTAGCCCAGGTCGCCTATGCGCTGGTAGAGGCTGCGCAGCTCGACGTCGACGATGCGCTTGATGGCCTCCAGGTCGAGCTGGTCGAAGGTGATAATCTCGTCCAGACGGTTGAGGAACTCCGGCGAGAACTGTTTCGACAGCGCCTTCTGCACTATCTGGCGGGCGTGCTCCTTGTCCTGCTCGTTCAGGGCCAGGGCGCTCGTTGTCGCCGCGTTGAAGCCCACGCCGCGTCCGAAGTCCTTCAGCTGGCGGGTACCAGCATTAGAGGTCATGATGATGACCGTGTTGCGGAAGTCGACAAAACGGCCGTTGCCGTCGGTCAGCCTTCCCTCGTCGAGCACCTGTAGTAGCAGGTTGAACACGTTGCCGTGGGCCTTCTCTATCTCGTCGAGCAACACGATGGAGTAGGGGTGGCGGCGTACGCGCTCAGTCAGCTGGCCGCCCTCCTCGTAGCCTACGTAGCCCGGAGGAGCGCCGATGAGTCGTGAGACGTTGAACGACTCGGTGTATTCCGACATGTCGATACGGATGAGTGCATCCTTTGAGCCGAACATAAACTCGGCCAGCTTCTTGGCCAGATAGGTCTTGCCGACACCCGTGGGGCCGAGGAACATAAACACGCCGATGGGGTGGTTGGGCTCTTTCAGTCCTACGCGGTTGCGCTGTATGGCACGCACCATTTTCTCTATGGCTTTGTCCTGCGCAATGACCTGGCTCTTAAGTTCTTCGGCCATTCCCTTCAAGCGTATTCCTTCCTCCTGGGCCATGCGCTGCACAGGCACGCCGGTCATCATCGACACCACGTCGGCCACCTCCTTCTCGGTCACCGTCTGGCGCACGTCCACCTCGCCTGCCGACCATTTGCGGTTCAGCTCCTGCAGCTCGCGCTCCAGGGCCGTCTGGCGGTCGCGGTAGCTGGCTGCCAACTCAAAGTTCTGGTTGCCTACGGCGGCGTTCTTCTTATCCTTGATGCGGGCTATCTCCTTTTCCTTCTCGGTAATCTCCGGCGGTATCTGCGCCGTCAGCAGGTGTACACGCGAGCCTACCTCGTCCAGTGCGTCGATAGCCTTGTCGGGCATGAATCGGTCAGAGATGTAGCGGTCAGTCAGTTTGACACATGCCTCCAGGGCTTCGTCGGTGTAGCTGACGTGGTGGTGATACTCGTAGCGGCCGCGCACGTTGCGCAGTATCTGCAGCGTCTCCTCGTTGGTGGTGGGCTCTACCAGCACCTTCTGGAATCGGCGCTCCAGGGCTCCGTCCTTCTCCACCGAGTTGCGATACTCGTCGAGCGTGGTGGCACCGATGCACTGGATGACGCCCCTGGCCAGTGCGGGCTTCAGAATGTTGGCGGCATCCATTGTGCCGGCAGCCGAGCCGGCGCCGATGAGGGTGTGTATCTCGTCGATGAAGATAATGATGTCGGGGTTCTGTTCGAGCTCCTTGACCAGCATCTTCATGCGTTCCTCAAACTGTCCGCGATACTTCGTGCCGGCGACGACACCCGCCATGTCGAGCGTGTAGATGCGCTTGTTGAACAGGGTGGGCGAGCAGTGGCGCGACACTATCATCTGTGCCAGTCCCTCGACGATGGCGCTCTTGCCCACGCCGGGTTCGCCGATGAGTATGGGGTTATTCTTCTTGCGGCGGCCCAGTATCTCGATGACACGCTGTATCTCGCGCTCACGGCCCACACAGGGGTCGAGCTTGCTGTCCAGGGCCTGCTGTGTCAGGTCGGTGCCGAAGTTGTCGAGCACGGGGGTCTTCGACTTGGTCTTCTGCTGGGTGGTCGTCTGGGTTCCGCCGACCGACTGCTGCTGGCCGGTGTTGCCGCTGGGCTGCTGTTCCTCCTCCTCGTAGTCTTCTTCGGGCAGTTCGATGCCGTTCTTCACACTGAGCAGGGTCAGTACGTCTTCGTAATTCATGTTGTTGAGTTCCAGTATTTGTTTGGCGCCGTTGTCCACCTGGTCGTGCAGGATGGCCAGCAGCAGGTGCTGCTCGTCGACGCGCTGTGTTCTTTGTATGCGTGCTTCCAGTACGGCCAGCTTCAGGATGTTGCTGGCCTTCTCGTTGAGCACCAGTTCGTGGGTCTGTATGGGCAGGTTGAGCTCGTCTTCGCGCACGCGGTTCTCCAGTTCCGTCTTTACCGTCTGTGGATTGATGTCCAGCCGTTGGAACAGGTGCTGTACCGGCCCGTCCTTCATGCGCATCAGGCCTAAGAGCAGGTGCTCCGGCCCCACGCTGCGGCTGGCCAGCCGGGTGGCTTCCTCACGCGAATAGGCGAGAATCTCCGATACCTTGGGTGAAAATTGACTAGTCAACGCTTCTTACTATTTTACTATTTACTATTTACGATTTGTCGCTTGCAGGGTTGCTGCTGCCCCTAAATGTGCAAACACCGTGCCAAAACGGTTCAGCCGTGTCGCTCCAGGTAGAGCGCGTGGGTCATTACGTCGGGCAGCTCCTCCTGATAGTGTGTCACCATGATGAAGGTCTTGCCCTGACGCTGACAAAATGTCTCTATGACATCCTTCACGCGCCGGCGGTTCCACAGGTCGAGGCCGTGCAGCGGCTCGTCGAGAATCAGCAGCTGGGGGTCCTTGACGAAGGCGCGGGCCACGAGCACCAGTCGCTGCTCGCCGCTCGACAGCTGCAAGAAAGGGCGGTCGGCCAGATGGCCGATGCCAAACATGTCGAGCCACCAGCGGCAGCGCGTGTAGTCCTGCGCGTCGGGCACGGCATAAAGTCCCACGGAGTCCATCAGTCCGCTGGCCACGATGCGTATGGCTGGCAGGTTGCGCTTGTAGGAGCGGTGCATCTCGGGCGACACGTAGCCGATGTGGCGCTTGATGTCCCAGATGCTCTCGCCGGTGCCGCGCGGGCGGTCGAAGAGGGTGATGTCGCAGGCATAGCTCTGCGGGTTGTCGGCGCAGACCAGCGACAGCAGCGTCGACTTGCCACTGCCATTTTGTCCTGACAGTGCCCACCGCTCGCCGTTTCTGACCGTCCAGTCGAGGTCGTTCAGTATGGTGCGCTCGCCGTAGCGGATGCTGACGTGGTGCATGTCTACCACCCGCTGGCAGTCGTAGTCGGCCGAGGGGTGGGGCAGCGACAGAATCGCTTCGCGCTGTGCGTCGGTCAGCACGTGGGCGGGCACCTCCGGCTGGCGGGCATAGTAGTCGTCGCGGCTGCACGGGGGCATCGGCTGGCCGTCGCGCAGCTCGATGACCTCGTCGACAAATGCCGGCAGGTCGTCGGTCTTCGACAGCACGAGCATGATGTCCATCCGTCGCTCGTGGCTCAGGGTCTGGAGCAGCTGCTTCAGCTGGTCGCGGGTCTGGGCGTCGAGGCCGATGAAGGGGTTGTCCATGATGAGCAGGCTGGGGTCGGCAAACAGCGTCTTGGTGAGCTGGAACTTACGTAGCTCGCCGCTCGACAGGGTGATGATGTACTTGTCCAGCAGGCCGTCCATGTGAAAGAGGGCGTAGAGCTGTTGCTGCAGCCGGCGGCGCTCCGGGGTGTCGGCACCGGCCAGCTGGTAGGCACGCTCCAGGAGGTGGCCCACGGTGGGTGTCTCGTGGTCGATGTCGTGCTGGTTCCAGCGCAGCTGCAGGTAGTACTGGCCGTCGACGTTGACCCCGTAGGAGTCGGTGAACGCGATGTAGCGCACACGGTCGGAGGCCATCTGCTTGCGCAGCTGGTCGATGTATTGTGTCTTGCCGCTGCCGTTGCGGCCGGCGATGGCTGTTACCTTGGTCATGGCGGGGTGCTGTTTATGTCGTCTTGAGGGTCAGCATGAGGATGTCGTCCGTCAGCTCGGCGCTACCGCGATGGGCCTCGATGGCGTCGCGCATCTTGCTGAGCACGCGCTCCGGCTTTTCGCCCGCCAGCGTGTTGAGGCGCGTCATCAGGCGCTTCAGGCCGTAGGGCGTGCCACTGGCGTCGGTCGTCTCGTAGAGGCCGTCGTTGTAGAGAAACAGCGTGAAGTCGTCAATCAGCGTGATGTGCTGCTCCACATATTCGTAGTTGTCCATCACGCCGATGGGGATGTTGGGCGTCACGTCCAACGGCTTCGCACCGGTCGACTCGTAGAGGATGACGGGCGCGGGGTTGCCGGCATTGCAGTAGGTCAGGCGGGCCGTCTCCAGGTCGAGCACGCCCACAAAGAGGGTGGCAAACATCTGGTTGTAGTTGATGCTGCACATGGAGTGGTTCATCGAGGTCACGATGGCGGCCGGCGAGGGGTCGCTGCTGGCGATGGTCTGTGCGCCGGCGGCCGTGCGGAACACGGTGCGAGTGACCGACATCAGCAGGGCGGCCTTGACATTGCTGCCGGGCACGTCGCCGATGCAGAACACCACCTTCGAGCCGAAGTAGAAGTAGTCGTAGAAGTCGGCGCTGATGTTGGGCGCCGAGATGAGCGTGTGCTTCACCTCCAGGTGGTGCAGGGCGTCGTCCTTCTGCGTGTTGTGGGGCATCATGGCGTTCTGTATGTCGCTGGCTATCTGAAGCTCCTTGCCCAGCAGCTCCTGTTCCATAATGAGGTGGTTCATGGCACGGAACTTGGTGGCATAGCGCCACACTATCCACGTCACCAGCAGCAGGGCCACCAGCTGGAGCAGGATGCCCACGATGCTGACTTTGTCAAACTGCTCGTAGATGGTGTCGTCGTTCTGGGCCAGCTCCTTGAAGTGTACGTCGGCCGTCAGGATGCCTATCACCTGGCCGTGGCTGTCGTGGATGGGCTGGCCGTAGGTGCGTATCAGCAGCCCCGAACCGCCCACGTCGGTGTAGGGCTCGCTCCACATGGCGCTGTCGGCGGCGTAGGGCTTGGCATACCAGTCCTGCTCCGTGTAGTCGTAGGGCAGCAGCTTGGTCAGCGGCTGGCCCTTGGCATCGGGCCCCGACGGGTAGGCGAAGGGCGCAAACAGGCTGTCGGCCTCCTGGTAGAAACCGGGCTGCATGGCCACCGCACTGCCCACGATGTACTCGTTGCGGGCCACCAGGCGCGAGACGATGCCGTAGAAGGCGTTCGGCGTCTGCATGCTCACGAGCACGTCGCCCATGGCGTTCTGCACGGCGGTCTCCACGGTGGTCTTCAGGTTGACGATGCGTTGCATTTCCTGCAGGCTGCGGTAGGTGCGCTCCACCGACTGCTGCTTGGTCTTCTTGCGCGTATAGATATACTCTGCTATGTTGAACACCTGTGCCAGTATGGCGGCGGTCACTATCAGCGCGATGCTGGTAGTGGCATTCCTGAGTGTCTTCCTTATGTTCGTATTCATTGGTCGCTTACTTCGTTTATTACGTTGGTACAAATGGGATTGGGTACAGCCTATCGCTTCACCCGCTCCTGGTTCTTGATGACGAAGTCCTTCCAGCCCCTGTAGTGGGCCTGCGACTCCGGGCGGCTCATCTGCATGTAGTGGCAGTAGGCGGCCCCCAGGGCATCGGTGGCATCCATGAACTTAGTCAGCGCCTCCTTGTCAAACTTCAGCATGCGCTGCAGCATGTAGGCCACCTGCTCCTTCGAGGCCGAGCCGTTGCCCGTGATGGCCATCTTTATCTTCATCGGCGCATATTCGTGGATGGGCACGCCGTGGTGAATGGCTGCCGCAATGGCCGTGCCCTGCGCACGGCCCAGCTTCAGCGTCGTCTGTACGTTCTTCGCATAGAAAGGGGCCTCGATGGCCATCTCGTCGGGCAGGTAGGCATCGATGATGCCCGTCACGCGCTCGAAGATATGGCCCAGCTTCAGGTAGCCGTCGCTGAACTTGCGCATGTCGATGACGCCCATGGTCACCATTTCCGCCTGCCGGTCTCTGATGTTCAGCACGCCATAGCCCATGATGTTGGTTCCGGGGTCTATGCCCAGTATTACTTTTTCCATTTCCGACTGCAAAGGTACGAATAAGCGAGCACAAAACAAAATAAAGCTTGCTTTAAATTTTGTTTTGTCGAGCGGGAGTACCTACGAGGCGCAGCCTCAAAGGTACGAATAAGCGAGCACAAAACAAAATAAAGCTTGCTTTAAATTTAGTTTTGTCGAGCGGGAGTACCTACGAGGCGCAGCCTCAGAGGTAAGAATAAGCGAGCGAAAAGCCAAATCTATTTGGGCTTTTCTAAGCGGCCAACCCACGAGGCGCAGTCACAAAGGGTCACATTCGATGTTGTCATGGACCGGCGACAACGGCGTTTGGGGCTGGGGACAGCGTCGCTGAGGCCGGCCCAAAGTGTCGCTGACCCCGAACCAAAACGCCGCTGACCCCGGCCCAAACCCGTAGTTTGCCCGGCCCTGACGGGGTGTTTGGGCGGGGGTAACTATCGCGCAGCGTGCGCTGCCAATATCAGCAGCGCCCGCTGCTGATATGCGCGGCGGGCGCTGACGATATGCGCGGCGGGCGCTGCAAGAACAAGATGGGGTGGGGTGGGCCTTGCGGCGGCCCTGTGGCGGATGGTGTGCTGGTGAGTCCTCCTCATGTGCAAAGGTACGAAAAAAATGCCGGATAACCAAAGAAAAAAGGGCTTTTCTTTTGTCGTTCGCCGACTTCTTCGTACCTTCGCAGGCTGTAACGACAAGAAACCATGATGAGACGAACAATCCTTTCTGTGCTGCTGGCCACGGCTACGACCCTGCTGGCAGGCAACAAGCTTGAACTGAGTGACATCACCAGCGGCACGTTTCGCGGTGAGGACATGGCCGCCGTCAGCGTGCTCGACGACGGCGAGTCGTATACCCAGCTGTCGGACGACGGACGGCGCATCGTGCGCCACTCCTTCCAGACGGGCCAGGAGACGGGCGTGCTCTTCGACGTGGCCACGGCCACGGGTGCCCAGCTCGACCACATCGACGGCTACACGGTGAGTCCCGACGGCAGTCGCCTGCTCATTCAGACGGCTACCGAGCGCATCTATCGCCACTCCTTCACTGCCACCTATTATATATATATAGTGGCCAGCCGGCGCTTAGAGCCGCTCTCCGACAACGGGCCGCAACAGGTGCCGCTATGGTCGCCCGACGGCCGGCAGGTGGCTTTTGTGCGTAAGGGCAACATCTTCCTGTGTCAGGCCGGCCAGCCGCGCCGCGAGCATCAGGTGACCACCGACGGCGAGCGCAACGCCATCATCAACGGCATTCCCGACTGGGTGAACGAGGAGGAGTTTGGCCTCTCGTGCTCGATGGTGTTCACCGCCGACAGCCGCCACCTGGTGTGGGTGCGCTACGACGAAAGCGCCGTCCGCCAGTATGCCATGCCGCTGTTCAAGGGTCTGGCCCCTGAGCGCACCGACTATAAGGACTATCCCGGCCAGTACACCTATAAGTACCCCATTGCCGGCGAGCAGAACGCCAGCGTCACCCTGTGGAGCTATGCCATCGACGGCGGACAGACGCAGCAGGTGCCGCTGCCGCTTGATGCCGACGGCTACGTGCCGCGCCTGCTGCCGACGGCGGACGGGCGGCGGGTGGCCGCCGTGACGCTGAACAGGCACCAGGACTGCCTGCGCGTCTACCTGTGTGACGCACAGACGCTGGACTGCCGCCAGCTGGTGGAGGACAGGTCGGACAAGTACATCCGCGAGGACGTGCTCAGTGGCATGCGGCTCACCAGCGGCCACCTGCTGCTGCCCAGCGACCGCACGGGGTGGATGCACCTGTACCTGTATGACCTCGACGGACGGCTGGTGCGCCAGATAGACGACGGCGACTACGAGGTGAGCGCGGTCTACGGCTACGACGAGGCCACGGGCAATGCTTACTTTGCGTCGCACGAGGCGGGTGCCACCGACCAGCGCGTCTACGTGGCCCACGGCGACGGCCGGCGCGAGTGCCTGACACCCGTGGCGGGCTGGAGCACGGCGGTGTTCAGCCACGACTACCGCTACTTCATCCATACGTGGAGCAATCTGGACACGCCGCCCGTCTACACGCTGTGCGACGGCCACGGACGGCAGCTGAAGACGCTCATCGACAACAACGCCCTGCGCCAGACGCTGGCCGGCTATGAGCTGGGCCGCCGTGAGCTGTTTGCGCTGACCACCGCCGACGGCGTCACCCTCAACGGCTGGGTCGTGAAGCCCGCCGACTTCGACGCCACGAAGCGCTACCCCGTGGTGATGTATCAGTATGGCGGGCCGGGCAACCAGCAGGTGAAGAACGCCTGGGCCATCGGCATGTCGGGCCAGGGCGCCATCATGGAACAGCTGCTGTGCCAGCAGGGCTTCGTCTGCGTGTGTGTCGACAACCGGGGCACGGGCGGACGCGGCGTCGACTTTGAGAAGTGTACCTACCAGCGGCTGGGTCAGCTGGAGGCCCACGACCAGGTGGAGACCGCCCGCTGGCTGGCTGCCCAGCCCTGGGTCGACGGCAGCCGCATCGCCATCTGGGGCTGGTCGTTCGGCGGCTTCAACACGCTGATGGCCATGAGCGACGGCAGCGACGTGTTCTGCTGTGGCATCGCCATAGCGCCGCCCACGTCGTGGCGCTATTACGACACCATCTACACCGAGCGCTATATGCGCACACCGCAGGAGAACGCCACGGGCTACGACGACTGCCCGCTGTCGCGTGCCCCCCGGCTGCACGGGGCATTGCTGCTGTGTCACGGCATGGCCGACGACAATGTCCACTTCCGCAACACCGCCGAATATACCGAGGCCCTGGTGCAGGCCGGCAAGCCCTTCCGCCAGCTGGTGTACACCAACCGCAACCACAGCATCTATGGCGGCAACACCCGTCAGCACCTCTTCAGCCAGTGTCTCGATTTCTTTGCCGACGAGCTGCTGAAGTGACCGTCGTCATGCGGAAAGCGGGGCTTTTCGCCCTGCTTTCCGACAATTTTCACCCCCGACGGCGAAAAATGTCCCAAAAAGTTTTGTATATTCAGAAATTCTGCTTACCTTTGCACCCGCTAAACGAAAAGAGCAAGGCACAGGGTGCGTTAGTTCAGTAGGTTAGAATGCCTGCCTGTCACGCAGGAGGTCACGAGTTCGAGTCTCGTACGCACCGCCACCGTTCCTCTGCTCACGTCGCTTAAGCAGGGTGCGTTAGTTCAGTAGGTTAGAATGCCTGCCTGTCACGCAGGAGGTCACGAGTTCGAGTCTCGTACGCACCGCTGAAACACAAGGCCCATTGAATCGCTCCCGGTTCAATGGGTTTTCTGATTAACTAAAAACAACACACGCTATGAAACATCTTCTGGCCATTGTCTGCTGCCTCATGGCAGCCGTGGGCACCAGCGCACAGCAGCGCACCGTGTCCATACTCGGCGACTCGTACAGCACCTTCCGCGACTATGTGGTGCCCGACTCTAACGAGGTGTGGTATCCTAACCGGCCGCTCGACGGCAACGACGGCAACGACGTGCAGCAGGTGCGCCAGACCTGGTGGCAGCTGTTTCTGCGCCAGGGCGCTTTCCGCCTCTGCCAGAACAACTCGTTCTCCGGGGCCACCATCTGCAAGACCGGCTACCGGGGCGAGGACTACAGCAACCGCTCATTCGTCAACCGCCTGCGCTACCTGGGCTCGCCAGACATCATCATCGTCTTCGGCGGCACCAACGACTCGTGGGCCAAGGTGCCGCTTGGCGACTATAAGTACGACGGGTGGACAGATAAGGACCTCTACCAGTTCCGGCCGGCCATGTGCTACATGCTGGCCAGCCTGCTGGACCGTTATCCCAACACCCAGGTCTACGTGGTGGTGAACGACATCCTGTCGAAGGATGTCACCGAGACGATGGTGACGGCCTGCAAACACTATGACGTACCCTATATATTATTAAAGGACATCAGCAAGCAGTGGGGACACCCCTCGCAGCAGGGCATGGCACAGATAGCCGAACAGCTGGGGGCCGTGATAAAATAATTGGCCTGCGGCGCTTGCTTATTCGCAATATTTTCGTACCTTTGCGGCAACAATCAAAACACATACACACTTATCTGATATGAAACAAACTATTCTTGTCACGGGCGGAACGGGCTTCATAGGCAGCCATACCACCGTGGAACTGCAGAACGCTGGCTACAAGGTAGTCATCGTTGACAACCTGTCAAACTCGAACGCCAATGTCGTCGACGGCATTGAGAAGATTACCGGTACGCGCCCCGCCTTCGAGCAAGTGGACTGCTGCGACATGGCCGCCATGCGCCGCGTGCTGGAGAAATATCCCGACATCGAAGGCGTCATACACTTTGCCGCCTCAAAGGCCGTGGGCGAGAGCGTCGAGAAGCCGCTGCTGTACTATCGCAACAACATCGTCTCGCTGGTCAACCTGCTGGAGCTGATGCCCCAGTATGGGGTCAAGGGCATCATCTTCTCAAGCAGCTGCACCGTCTACGGCCAGCCCGACCCTGAGAACCTGCCCGTCACCGAGGATGCCCCCATCAAGCCTGCCGAGAGCCCCTATGGCAACACGAAGCAGATAAACGAGGAAATCATCCGCGACGACATCAACAGCGGTGCGCCCATCAAGGCCATCCTGCTGCGCTACTTCAACCCTATCGGTTCGCATCCGTCGGCCATCATCGGCGAGCTGCCCAACGGCGTGCCCATGAACCTCATCCCCTACGTCACCCAGACGGCCATCGGCATCCGCGAGCAGCTGAAGGTGTTCGGCAACGACTATAACACCCCCGACGGCACGTGCATCCGTGACTACATCTACGTCTGCGACCTGGCGAAGGCCCACGTGAAGGCCATGACCCGCGTGCTCGACACCGACTCCGACAAGCTGGAGGTGTTTAACATCGGCACCGGCCACGGCTGTTCGACCAAGGAGATAGTGGATGCCTTCGAGAAGGCTACCGGCGTGAAGCTCAACTGGACGTATGCACCGCGCCGCGCCGGCGACATCGAGCAGGTGTGGGCCAACCCCGACAAGGCCAACAAAGTGCTGGGATGGAAGGCCGAGACCTCGCTGGAGGACACCCTGCGGTCGGCCTGGAACTGGCAGAAGAAACTCCGCGAGGAGGGCATACAGTAATAGTTTAGTATGAACAACAGAGGCACAGAGACTTTGTCAATAGTCCATAATCCATTGTCCATTGGCAAAGTCTCTGTGTCTCTGTGTTCTGTCACTTTTGTGCGTAAGGCAATGCGGTCACGACCACTCATCCTCCTGCTCTTGCTGGCACTGCTGACGACGGGCTGCTCGGAGACAAAATATGTCGCCGAGGGCAGCTACCTGCTCAACCGTGTACGGGTGAAGTGTGACCAGAAGGCCGAGGGCATCAACCCCGGCGAAATGAAGGACCTGGTGAAGCAGCGCGGCAATGCCCGCTGGCTGTCGACCATGAAGATTCCGCTGTTCATCTACTCCATGGCAGGAAAGGACACCACTAAGTGGCTCAACCGCTCGCTGCACGCCATGGGCGAGGCTCCCGTCATCTACGACTCTACACAGACACAGCATAGCATTCAGAACCTGCTGTTGCATATGCAGAGCCAAGGCTATCTGCGTGCCACCGTTGACGTGCAGAACACCGTGAAGGGCCGTAAGCTCAACACGACCTATATCCTGCATCCTGGCGCACCCTATCATGTCCGCCGGCTGGCTTACGACATACAAGACTCGGCCATCGCCAGCCTGCTGAACCGCGACGACAGCGTGCAACGGCTGCTGCGCCCTGGCATGCGCCTGAACATTGAGCAGCTCGACAACGAGCGCAAGCGCATCACCCGAAGGCTCAACGACGCGGGCTACTACCGGTTCAACAAGGACTTTATCAGCTATCTGGCCGACTCCGTCAGCGGCACTACCGACGTTGACCTGACCCTGGTGCTCCACCGATACCGTAACAACCAGGTGGCCGACGAACCTCACCGCCAGTACTTCATGGATACCATACGCTACCGAAGCGGAAATCCGGACGACAGCATCATTCACCTGCGACCCAGCGTGCTCAGAAGCAACACCTTCCTCTATGCACGACAGCCCTTCTCAGCACAGGGCCTGCAGGACACCTACAGCCACTTCGGACGACTGGGGGCCGTGCGCTACACCAACATCAACTTCCGCGAGCACCCTGACACTACGCTGCTCGACTGCGACATTGCCGTGAGCACCAATAAGCCGTCGACTATCTCGTTCCAGCCAGAGGGAACTAACACTGCTGGCGACCTGGGGGCCGCCGTGTCGCTGACCTACCAGAACAGAAACCTGTTCCACGGAGCCGAGAAACTCACCATACAGCTGCGCGGGGCGTTCGAGGCCATCCGCGGGCTGGAGGGATACAGCAACTCAAACTTCGTGGAGTATAGCGCCGAGACGAGCCTGTCGTTCCCACGATTCATAGCACCCTTCCTGTCGTCATCGTTCCGAAGACGCACGAATGCCACCTCAGAGGTGTCGGTGAAGTATGACCTGCAGAACAGGCCGGAGTTTCGCCGCCGCGTGTTCTCAGTGGGCTGGAAATACAAATGGAACGACCCCAATCACCACGACCGCTACCAGCTGGACGTCGTCGACCTGCACTTCATCACTATGCCCTGGGTCAGCGGCAAGTTCTTTGACGACTACCTCTCGGACATCTCGTCACGCAACGCCATACTGCTCTACAACTATCAGGACCTGTTCATCATGCGATGGGGGCTGGGCTACAGCTACAACAACGGACGCTATGCCATCAAGGCCAAAATAGAGACCGCAGGCAACCTGCTGAGCCTGGCATCGCACACGCTGAAGTTTCATAAGAATGAAGAAGACCAGTACACTTTCCTCGATGTCGCATATGCCCAATATGTGAAGGGGGATATTGACTTCACGCGCAACTTCCAGCTCACCTATGGCAGCCAGATAGTGTTCCATGCCGGATTTGGCATTGCCTATCCCTACGGCAATAGTACCGTGCTGCCCTTCGAGAAACGCTACTTCTCTGGAGGTGCCAACAGCGTGAGGGGATGGAGTGTGCGCCAACTGGGGCCTGGCTCCTATGTCAGCGAGGACGGTAACATCGACTTCATCAATCAGACGGGCGACATGAAACTCGACCTCAACGTGGAGTATCGAGCCCACCTGTTCTGGAAGTTCGGCGCGGCGCTGTTTGTCGATGCCGGAAACATCTGGACGCTACGCAACTATGAGGAGCAGCCCGGAGGGCAGTTCCGACTCAGCAAGTTCTGGCAACAACTGGCTGTGGGCTATGGACTGGGTCTCCGCCTAAACTTCGACTATTTCATCCTGCGCTTCGATATGGGCATGAAGGCCGTCAACCCTGCCTACGACGACGCTCATGAGCACTTCCCCATCATCCACCCGCGCCTTAGCCGCGACTTTACTTTCCATTTCGCGGTGGGGCTGCCGTTCTGACCGCCCACCGAACGTTGCCTACCGTTTCGTGGCAGACCGTCCATCTACAGTCTGAAGCCATATCCCTTCGTCATCGTGGCTAACTGACGGCCGCCGCTGGTATCCGACAGCTCGGAATCCACTGGCACGTTGTCGAAGCAGAAAGTTTTCCCAAGAAATGTAAAATATTTCCTTTTTTATTAATGTATGTGGAAAAAAAGATGTACCTTTGCACCCGCTTATAGTCCGAATTTGAGAGCAGGACCTCCCCCTGCCTACTAGATTTGTTATAAGTGCCATAGGTGTGCATGCAGCCTATAGATGAGCTGGTATTAAGCTCTGACGGACATAGGAAGCAGAATAATCCGCTTGACATGTTGCACCGTTTGAAAACAACATCACACGCCCGATGCTTTCGCATCTAGGGCGAAGGGAGTTTATATCATTCAACCTCACAGACCAAATGAATGCTGAGAAAAGAAGAGAGAACAAGCTCGAATGGTATGTCATGAAGTGCCGCAAAGCCGCCGATGTCGCTGCCAACATCGACGCTACCATTGACGGATATGAAAAAAACGGTTCTGCCATACCGGAGCAGAACCGGATAGTTAGTTACTTCATACCTGCCAAGACCATCGAGCGACAGACCGTCACGAAGAGTGACGCTAATGTGCAACAAACACAGGTAGAGCGCTTCCGTCAAGAGGCTGCCCTCCATGGTAATGCCATCCGTAATACTCTGCGCAACTTTGTTTTCCTACAGATTCGTCCGTCAGGTCTGGCCGTTCTTGCCGAAGAGTCGTGGAACGGCGAGGCTAAACGTATCTTCCATTATCGTGATTATAGCGGTGAAGAAGTGACGGTCACAAAGAAAATGATGTCATGCTTCATGGAGGCCTGCATGGAATATGGCAGTAAGTTGGAGATTTGCACGGTTCAGGACAAACAGAAAAATGAAATTACTCAGGGGATTACGGTTACAGTCCGTGAAGGAGCTTTCGCTGGACTTGAAGCCGAGGTCGTATCACTACAATACAAGACCGAGGGCCTGCGCTTCACCATCGCTGTTAAACTCTTTTCCAACGGCAGTTATGCCTACGTTCACGACCGCAAACCTGAAGATGTTATAATACCAGACAAAGAGTCGTACGTATTCAACACCAATTTCATCGACCGCATTGAAGATAGTCTGCTGACAATCCTGAAACGCCGCGTCAAACGCAAGGAAAGTCCTGAAGAAATGGAGGACAACAACCAACTAATACGTTCGTACTACCAGTTGCACAATGCTAGAATCGAGAAAAAAGACATCGCTGTACGTTACGATGCTATAATGTCCATTTGTGCCTCCATGCTGAAAAGCAGTTCAGCCAAATCGAAATACGCTAAACTTATGAAGCGACGGATGAAGGAGGTGCGCCAGCAGCCGACTGATTATGTCAACTCTTCCCGTTGTCTGGCCTATCTACTCTCTGCCCTCTTCCTATGCACCAAAGACCCAGTCTACCGTGATGAACTGAAGACCATTCTCCAGGCTCCGCCACTTGCCACAGACATCCTGCAGCGCCACCTCGTCATTCTCCGATGGCTGAAATAAGCTTTCCCATCGTTACAACTCGCAGCAGTTAACTCACTGAGAATCAGTTAAGAAGCGATTTTGAAAGTCAATTTTCCCCAAACATATCCCAAACAAATGGAATCAGTAGGGAATCAAGTGGAAATCACGCCTTTACAGACGTTTAATGTCGGTGTCAAGACTCTTTCATCTGTTAACCGGTAGTGACTTACATGTCCGGCTCAAAATTACAAAGAATTTTTGAAATACGCAAGAAAAATACGGATCTGATTTTGCAAAAAATCAGCCAAAAGACTTCCTTTATTAAATAAAAGTTGTATCTTTGCATCAATCTCTAAAAATGCGTATTGCTTATGCCTGATATCAATAACAAAATAGCATATATAATTGCCGTGGTGAATGAATTCTCCACTCGTTTCTCGCTGAACCCGCAGCA
>Ga0247608_10002155_pt1 | contig 25390 bp, 23 predicted proteins | sample 176DNAGHGlowgp2_FD_193490 | JGI IMG/M metagenome (GOLD analysis project Ga0247608, IMG submission 193490) | Sheep rumen microbial communities from Palmerston North, Manawatu-Wanganui, New Zealand - 1766 DNA GHGlow gp2 | ecosystem: Host-associated > Mammals > Digestive system > Stomach > Rumen ... | reverse complement strand
CAGATGTTATCACTTCAACAACACTATCATATTCATTTATAGAACGCTTTTTATTTTCTTTTGTTTTATGCCAGGGGGACACGATTCCTATTTTATCATTTTCATTTTTTTCAACAAAAGAAATTAGTTTAGTTAAATTATCATCTTTAAAAATACTATCTTGATCCATTGTAAGTATCCATTTATAACCAAGTTCGTATGATTTCTTTGCAGCAAGATTTAATGCGAACGCTATTCCTTTATTCTCATAATTTGGAATATATTCAATTTTACCATTATTAAAAATTTTTTCATTATTTGTATCACTATTATCTATAACAAATAGTTTATCCACAAAATCAATAAATGAATTAATTGAATTATTTATTGATTTTGTAGGATTATATGCAACTATAACAGCAGAGAGTTTCATTATAATTTATACCCCTTATGTATAATTGACTTCACAGTTTGCTTAAATAAATAAACATTACTCTTTACAAATTCTTTTGCAAGTATTTTTAAATTTCCTCGTCTAGTTGGTTTTAAATCATTAGAATAATTTGTTTTGCACGCAAACATCATTCTTTCATAAGTAAAATCAGAAAGCATATATTTTTTTAACTTTTCTTGGTATATTGAAGAAACTGCTTTATCAATACCTTCAATTCGATTTTCTAATATATTATTAAGCGATTCATAGAATTTGAAAATAATTTTTTCAAAATCATACTTTTCTGAAGTTTTTATACAGTTTTGTTTTAAATCATTAAATAAATCATTACTTGCTAGTATTTCTTTAACTCTATCAACATATTTTTGAGAATTATTAACTTCATTTATTAAAAAGCAGTTTTTACCATCTATACAATATTCAACATTACCTAGTGCATTTGAAACAACTGGTACAGTTCCGCATGTCATTGCTTCCAATGGCAATAAACCAAATCCCTCACTAAAAGATGAATCTATTAATATATCTGCTTTTTTTATTAAATTATACATTTCTGTTCTACTTATTGGACCATCAATTATATTTAAATTTATTGTATTATTATCGTTGATACAAATATCAGATTTTTTTGAATTATTAACAATATTTATATCTATATTTTTACATTCTATAGTTAGTTTTTTAATGATATCATTTAAAACAAATCCACCCTTTAAAGACTCATTTCGTAAATTCATTATTATACTTTTTCTTTTATTGTTTTTAGTTAATTCTTTATTACTATGTAACATATTGTAATTAATACCATTTTCAATTTTAATAGGATTAATGTTAAACATTTTTTCATAATTATTTTTTAAATAGTTAGAAATTGTTATAACATAATCAACTAATTTAAAAGAACATTCAACTTCAGCATATCTGGTTCCATCTAAAAACATAAACTCATATCCTTGAGAGAAATAAATAATCTTTGATTTTGTTTTTTCTGACAATTTTTTTGCAAAGAATACACTATCAAATATAGTAGCAATCAGATACTTAATATGCATCTTTTCAATAATTTTTGGGGTAATGCTTTCAAAATTCATAATTTCATCGTAACTACCTGGATATAAATTTAGCATTCCAATTTTTAAGCCTAATATACTTAAATAATTGACCAATTCAGTAATATATATTACTCCACCTGTTCCTTTACCCATTTGTGGCAAAACAAAAGCAAAATCTAATTTAGGAATCTTATCTTCATTTTTTAAATTATCATTAATATATTTAATTGGATCATTTTTTAAATATTTTTTTAGTAATTTATTATACTGTTCTCCCCAACGATCAAAAAATATTTTTCTATTTTTTTCAAGACGTTCACTTCTTTTTTTATTTGTAGTATTAAAAGATTGTTCTGCTTTATGAAATACATATGTATCAATTGCAACCTTAGCTTCAAATCCTTTTTCCATTGATTTAAATTGATAGTCTGTTTCATCTCCATAACCCATTCCATATATTTCATCAAAATATCCTACTTCGTCAATGCATTTTTTTGAAATCATTAAACAATTCCCAACAACAGTACATGCATCAAATGTTATTCCCTTAAATTTCTTTTCTAATAAATCATCCATCATCATGTAAGAAAATCCTGGAAACATTTTTAGTGTAAGATTTGCAGCGTTAGAACAAATAGGACAAATTAAACCAATTTTTTCATTTTTTTTCATATGACCCATTAATTTCGAAACGGTGTTTTTTGCTACAAAGCAATCTGTATTCAATAATAACACATATTTTTCTTTACACATTGAAAAACCATTGTTTACATTTTTAATAAAACCTAAATTTTCTTTGTTATTAACTAATTTAATTTTTTTGTACTTTTTTGCAACATTTTGTAGCATATTATATGTTATTTCATTTGAATTATCATTAAGTAAAAAAACTGTACCAATCTCATCTATGTTTGTATTTTGATATAGTGCAAATAAACACATTTCAACATATTCCGGTGCATTATAAACCGGTATTATTATATCGCATTTTGTCATGTTAAACCTCCTCTGCAAAACCTTTTTGTAATTTTTTAAAAACAGCTAGTCCCACATAAAAAATTATAAAACTAAATATGGCTACCAGTCCTAATCTAGATAAATCAGGTAATCTTTTATAGAAAAATATATCTCTATAACTTGTAATAATTGTTCCCATAGGATTCCAATCAATTATCCATCTATATTTTTCAGGAAACATTGTTGAAGAATAAAGAATTGGAGTTGCATAAAATAACATCATTACAAAGAAATTTATTATATACTCTGCATCCCTAATGTAAACGTCTATAGAACTACTTATTAAAATTAAACCAAGTGATAACATATACTGTATAATTACAATGATAGGTAAAAATAATATGTATACACTTAAACCAATTCCACTAAATATTAAAAAAAGTAAAATAATTATACATGAAATCAAGTAATTAACAAGGCCGCTTGTTACAACAGATATTGGTAATATTTCTCTTGGAAAATATACTTTTTTTATAATTCCTGCATTAACAAGAACGCAATTAGTTCCCTGTGCAATTACTGTCGTAAACCAATTCCAAGGAAGAATTGCAATAACAAGAAAAGTTACATAGTTTTCTTGTCCACCTTTTAATATAAACGGAAATACTATTGCATAAACCAAGGTCATTAATAATGGATTTACAAACGACCATAATACTCCTAAAAACGATCCTTTATATTTTCCTCTTATTTCTTTCCTTATATTACTTCTAAGTAATTGTCGATAAGTATATAAATCATTTATTAAATTTTTTATCATATTAGCCACACACCTTCAAATATTCATCAACGACAGTATCAACGTTGCCATCTAATTTCACTTCGCCTTCATAAATCCAAATTGCTCTATTACATAATTTTTTAAGTGCCCCATGATTATGACTTACAATAACAATTGTTTTATCACTTTTACTCAATTCGCTCAACTTTGCAAAACATTTGTCTTGAAAATGTTGGTCACCTACTGCAAGTATTTCATCAATTAATAATATTTCAGCATCAACATTAATTGCAACACTAAAAGCAAGTCTCATATACATACCACTTGAATAAGTACGAACTGGACTATCAATGAAACTTCCCAATTCTGAAAAATCAATGATATCTTGAACTCTAGCATCAATTTCTTGCGCAGTTAATCCAAATATTGAGGCATTAAAATAGATATTTTCACGTCCTGTAAAATCAGGATGAAAGCCCGCACCTAATTCAAGCAATGATGTTAGTTTTCCGTTTGTAATAATACTTCCTTCACTTGGATAAATAATTTTTGTCATTAATTTAAGTAAAGTTGATTTACCAGAACCATTAACACCAATAAGTGCAACGGTTTCACCTTTTTTTATCTCTAAATTTATATTTTTTAAAACTGTTCGTTCTTCAACTTTCTTTTTATTCCAAAAAACTAATCTTTCTTTTAAAGTATTTGGTTTATCATAAAAAAGTTTAAATCTTTTTGACATATTTTCAACTTTTATTGCATAAGAACTTCTCTTGTTCATAAAAAATCTCCTTTCCTACTAAATACCCAAAAATATTATAACATATTTAGATAAATAATGCCAAAGTTTTACACACTTTATTATATTTTATAGCTAGAAATTAAAAAAATATAGTTAAATTAATTAACCATATTTATAAATTGCTGTAAAGATGTTGTTTTATAGATAGGATACCTTGGAATTAGATATTTATTACTACTTCTAGTTGCTTTTCTATTTCCACCTACAAACGCTAATTTAAATCCTGCTTCTTTTACAGTTTGAACTGCTAAATCACTTGAACTATAAAATGGGAAACAGAATGAATTATTATTATCAACAATTTGAAGAGATTTTTGTAAATCTGCAAGTAGTTCATCATGTGATGCACATACTACATGCCCTTTACCACAAGTTCCATAATCATGCATATCATTCGTGTGAGACTGTATATCAAGATTTTTAGATCTATAATTTTCAACATCCCACCATCCTGTTATTAAAAACAATGTTGCATGCATATTGTATTCTTCTAAAATTGGTATTAATTTATTACCATTATGTTTTCCTGTTCCAAATGCACCATCATCAATTGTTAGTAATACACTTTTTTTAGGTAATTCTATTTCACCATACATCCATTTTCTAAACTCATCCATTGTTAATGTTTTAAAATTGTTTTCTTTTAAATAATTCAATTGTTCTTTAAAATCTTTAACATCTAAACAAATATTTTCATTGCACCCTTCGTTAAGTGTTGGATCATAGAAAAAATGATAATTTACTACCGCAATTCCTTGCCCACCTGAAGAAGTTTGTACCTCAACTTTTGGTACTTCATAAGTAACATTTTCACCAAGAGTTATTTGTTTAAATTTATCGATTGTTGTTTTAGTATTAATTACATATCGTGATAATGAATTTATATCACTTTCTTTATTTGTTGTTTTGTTATCATTATTAAACTTTAATGGTGTATTATCATCAATTAATTCAATATTAACCTTGTATTCATCTTTTAAAGAATTTACATTATCATTATTTTCATTTGTAGTTAATAATATAGCGCCTTCTTTAAGTCTTATGTAGTTATTTTTCCAATTAATGTAATCATTAATAGTAATTGTATAAAAATTATTTTCTTTTAAATAATTTAATTGTTCTTTTACTTTATCAATACTTATACAATTTTCCTCGTTACAATTATCAATTTTTGTATAATTTACAATGCTTATATATTTAGCTTCTTTGTCTTCTTTTTCTACATCATTAAGTTTAATAGATTTATCTTTTTTTACACCTAAAATTCTATTTAAATATTTTACATAGTAATAGTTTTCATCCATATAAAGTAAAGATAACTCTATACCATTATTAATGCTTAAAACTTTTTTATTATCTTTATAAAAATCCGTTTTATTCTTAGTTTTAAGATTTTTATTTAATTCTAAATAATTACTATTTAACTCATCAGATATTATCTTGTCAACTTTTTTTACATCTTTATTGTACACATAATAATTACTATTTTTAATTTTAAAATAAGTATTACTAGTTTTTATTTTTTTTATACTTTCAAGTTCAAAAGTAAAATCTTTACTGACAGTTCCGATTTTTTTCTTATTTTTATCATATAAGTTAGAATTTTTTGTTACAACAACATTTTTATAGTAATGTTTTTTTATACTATTAATTGTACTACTTTTTAAGAAAAAGTATAAGCAGACACATAAAATTAAAGATACAATGATACAAGCAATAAGTAATATTTTTCTTTTCATATATTCAACCCTATCTACAAAAACATTTCTTTATAGAAATGTTTTAATTTTATCCTTTATAAGCTTTTTGATATTCACCAGATAAGATATTATCAATCCAATCTTGATTATTTAAATACCAATTAATTGTTTCTTCTATACCTTTTTCAAAAGTATAAGTTCTATTCCATCCAAGTTCTTTTTCAACTTTAGTAGAATCTATCGCATATCTTAAATCATGTCCTGGTCTATCACCAACGAAAGTAATTAAATCTTCACTTTTACCAAGTTTCTTTAATATTAATTTAACTAACTCTAAATTAGTTCTTTCACTATGACCACCTAAGTTATATACTTCTCCAACTTTACCTTCTCTAACAATTAAATCTACTCCGATATTATGATCTATTACATGTATCCAATCACGTACATTTTCACCTTTTCCATAAACTGGAATATTTTCATTTCTAAGTGCTTTACTAATTACAACAGGAATTAGTTTTTCTGGAAATTGATATGGCCCATAATTGTTAGAACATCTAGATATTGTTACTGGCAAACCATATGTTCTATGATATGCCATTACAAGTAAATCAGCTCCTGCTTTAGATGAAGAATACGGGCTTGATGTATGAATTGGAGTTGTTTCACTAAATTTTAAATCTGGTCTATCAAGTGGTAAATCACCATATACTTCATCAGTTGAAACTTGATGATATCTTTTTACATTGTATTTTCTTGATGCATCCATTAAAACTTGTGTACCAATAATATTTGTTGTTAAAAATATACCAGGATTTTTAATAGAATTATCTACATGTGATTCTGCTGCAAAATTAATTACAACATCAAATTTTTCTATATCAAATAATTTATCAACAAAATCTCTATCTGTTATATCACCTTTAACAAATTTAAAGTTATTTTTTTCTTCTAATGATTTAATATTATTATAATTTCCTGCATAAGTTAGAGCATCTAAACATACAAACTCATCTTCTGGATATTTATTTACAACATAATGTAAATAATTACTTCCTATAAATCCTGCTCCACCTGTTACTAAATATTTCATATTATACCTACCTTTTTATTAATGTTTTCTCTTTTAATTCTTCACAGTATCTTTCTGTCGCATCTTCCCAAGTTGGTAATTTGTAAAAATTACTTTCTAATTTTTCTTTACTTAATTTTGAATTTCTTGGTCTATATGCTTGTTTAGTACCTGTAATTTCTAGATACTGTTCTGTTGATACTTTATTAACTTTTACATTTTTTTTATTTATTTTAAATATATATTCAGCAAATTCTGCCCATGAACAATAATTATCATTTGTTACATGATATGTACCATATTTATCAGTATTTGCCATATCAACAAGTAAATGAGATAAATCAACCGTATATGTAGGTGAACCAATTTGATCATCTACAACATTTAATTCATTTAATTTTTCAGATAATTTTAACATAGTTTTAATGAAATTATTTCCATTAATTCCAAAAACCCATGAAATTCTAGTTATATAATGTTTTGGATTACGTCTAACTTCTTCTTCACCTAAAAATTTAGTTTCTCCATAAACACTTTTAGGATTAACATTATCTGTTTCAACATATATACCATCTTTTGTACCATCATAAACATAATCTGTTGACATATAAAGAATTTTAGAATCAGTTTCAATTGATGCATCTGTAATATTTTTAGTACCTATTACATTTACTTCATTTACTAAATCTTTCATATCTTCAGCCTTATCTACAGCAGTCCAAGCAGCGCAATGAAAGATTACATCTGGATTAAACTCTTTTACTACATTAAATACTTGTTTTCTATTAGTAATATCCATTTCATCTTTATCAACTGCAAGTATTGAAGTTTCATTTACTCCTCTACTTATAAGTTCTCTTTTGATATCATATCCTAATTGCCCATTATATCCTGTAATCAAATACTTCATTTTTTATCTCCTTTTAAAATATACTTTTGAATCTTTTAAACATGGATGATGTTGATCTTTTTCAGATAAAATAGGATTATCAATACCATTTTCTTTAAACATTTCATCCCAATTAATTCCTAAATCTGGATCATTCCAAAGAATTCCGCCTTCTTTATCTGGCGCATAATCGTTATCTATTAAATATTGAAAAATTGTATCATCCTCTAAGCTTATAAAACCATGGGCAAATCCACGTGGAACAAATAATTGCCTATTATTTGAATCTGTTAATTTAACAGCAATATATTTCCCGTAAGTTTCTGAATCTCTTCTTATGTCAACCACTACATCAATAGCAGATCCTTTAATTACTTCTACTATTTTTGCTTGACATTTTGGATCTTCTTGAAAATGTAATCCTCTAACAACACCTTTTGAACTTTTACTACGGTTTGCTTGTACAACACGTTCAAATCCAAGTTCATCTAAATTTTTTTGTATAAAGTAAGGTGAAAAATAACCTCTTTCATCACCGAACTTATCTGGTTCTAAAATATAACAATCAAGTAATTCAGTTTCAATTTTTTTCATTTTATTTCTCCTTTTTTAAAACCTTTTGTAAATATTTACCATAAGAATTTTTATGTAATAATTCTGCTCTTTTTTCTAACATTTCTCTATCAATCCACTTATTATCATATGCGATTTTTTCAGGACAGCATATTACTCTATCACCTTGTGTTTCAATTGATCTAATCATATTGCATGCTTCATTCATACTTTCAAATGTACCTGTGTCATACCAAGTGTAACCATCACCTAAAAGTTGAGCTTTTAATTTTTTTTCATTTAAATACATAGCATTTAAATCTGTAATTTCTAATTCTCCACGAGCTGATGGTACTACATTTTTAGCGTACTCACTCACTCCTTTTGGATAGAAATATAATCCAGTAATTGCAAAGTCACTTTTTGGATGCATTGGTTTTTCTTCTACACTTAAAACATTATTATCACTATCAAGTTCCATTATTCCAAATCTTTCCGGATCTTTTACTTGATATCCAAAAATTGTAGCTACTCCATTTTCAGCGTCAGTTCTAGCATTCATTAATTTTTTATTTAATTCTGCTCCATAGAATATATTATCACCTAATACCATCGCACATGTATCTGTACCAATAAATTCTTCACCCAAAATAAATGCTTGAGCGAGTCCATCTGGTGATGGTTGAACAACATACTCTAAATTAATACCAAAATCAGATCCATCGCCAAATAATCTTTTAAATCCTGGTTGATCTTCTTTTGTTGTAATCAATAATATATCTTTAATTCCTGCAGACATTAATGTTGCAAGTGGATAATATATCATTGGTTTATCATATATTGGAAGTAATTGTTTACTAGTAGCTTGTGTCATAGGATATAATCTAGTTCCACTACCTCCAGCAAGTATTATTCCTTTCATTTTTTAAAACCTCCTCTAAATATAACAGCAATATATAATATTATTAACATAATTTTGCTTGTTAAATTCAATAATATTATATCACATGTTGTTGCATTATTATAATTTTTATTAAAATATAATTGACTTTTCTTTAAAATTTTAAATTTCTTTATTCTATTTATGCTTTTATCAATCGTAATTGAATGGTTATGAAATAATGTTACAGTAGTATCAATGTACTCATTTTCGTTAATACTTTTTATTTTTTTAGATAAAATATTTTCTTCATAATATAAAAAAGTATTTTCATCCATAAAATTTATTTTTTTTAAAATAGACGATTTAATTAAGAATAAACATCCTGATACAACATCAACTTTAACAAGTTCGTTATTATAATAATCATCACTATATAATAAATGTTTTTTTCTAATTTTTCTATGTATTATTGGTAGATTGAGTAAAACTTCCATTTTAGGTGTAGGATTTTTCCAACCTTTATTTAAACCAGTATGCTCCTTTATAATTGGGGCAACAAGTGATACTTTATCTAAATCTAAAACAAGTTTTTCTATTTTTTCTTCTGTAATATCTATAATATCCGTGTTACTTACAATTATGTTACATTCACCAAATTCATTAATTAAATATTTACTTCCAATATTAATACCTGAAGCGTAACCACCGTTTATATCACTTTTAATTAGTTGTATTTTATTATTATTTATTTTATTTAATAGTTCATATGAGTTATCAGTTGAATTATTATCTACAATTACTATTTTATCTATAATTTTGTAATTACTTATAGAGTTCACAAATTTAATTGTATTCTCATAATCATTATAATTTATTACTATTAAACCTGTCTTCATTTAATTCCTCCCTATAATTTATAAGTATAATTATTACTAGTGCCACATACATACTAACTGACGGTGCTGCTATGATATGCCCCGAAAATAATGATAAAACTACTATCAATATCAAACTAGTTAAGAGCATACACTTTTCAAAATTAATATTCTTAAGAAGTTTTTTTCTATTTATAACTAAGATAAAAATTAGTGGAGTCATAAAAATTATAAATCCAAATATACCATGACAAAAGAATACATCATAATAATCCATTTCTACCATTTTTCTTAAATATTTATTCTTATATCCTATTCCAAATAGTTTATCAATTAAACTTGATCTTTCAAATATTATTTTATTTTTTTTATAAAATGTAACTCTTTCACTAAAAATAAAGTGATCAATATAATGTGTACTTGATGTAAGTTCTTCTACAGAATCTATTTTTAAAAATTTAAGATGTGTTTCAATATTTTTATAGAAGGTTGTTTTTGGAAGTAATAAAATAAATGTTATACTTAATACTATTAAATAAGTAAATAGTAAAGTGATTTTTTTATAGTTTTTATTCTTAATGTAATAAACCATAAAATATATGAAAGTTATTAATAATGATATAAATAAACTTAAAATTGGAACCTTTGTACCTATTTTAAGAATTGAAATTATAAATGAAATACTAATTAGAATTTTAAATACTAATTTGTTTTTTCTATATAAAAATATAAGTAATATTGGACTTAAAATACTAAGTAATCCACCTATTTCATTTGCAGAATTAAACCAACCTACTGTTCCATCTTTAGTAATACTATAACTTTTAAAACCAGTATTTGTAATTATTGGTATAATTAATAAAACTAAATATATACTTATAACAATATAAATTAATTTAAAATAAGAATTAATTTCTCTATTTTTAAAAAAATAATAAAATGTAATCAATACAATTGGAAAATAATATATTTTTAAAAGTTGTTTAGTATCATATATAGAATCACCAATTGATTTGTACGATACAATATTTAAACAATATAATAAGCAATATAATAATAAAATTAGTAAATATTTATTTACTATTTTATTTTTTTCTATGAATAATAAATAATATATACATATAAACATAAATATAAATCTAAAAATAATTCCTATTGTTAAATTAATATTTAACACATGAATACAAATAGATGTTAATAAATCTATAAATGGATTTAAAATTAAAAATAATTTTATGATAACTTCCATTTTATTATTAATAAAACTATTAATTTTAGTCATATAATCACAATCCTTATATAGATTATAACATATTTTTAATATGAAAAAAAGTAATCAATGAAGATTACTATAGTTTTTCCATATCATTATATTTATCTTTTTTTGATTTTTTCATTTTTTCTTTATTAACTATTTTTTCAATATTTTCTTTTTCTTTTAATGATAAATCTTTATTATCTTTTTTCTTATGTTTAATCTTTATTATCATAACAATAATTATTGTAAACAAAATAAGTATTATTGAGAGTAAACCAATTATAAAAGTACTATATTCATTTGTCTTATTATTTATTTTTTTATTAATATCAGTATCATATCTTTGAATAGTACCTTCTTTACTATCAATTACATACAAATCCTTTTTACCAGTTTCTACATTAAGAGCATAAATAAGTCCAAATTCAGAACTACTTGATTGCTTATAAGCAACTATTTTTTTACCATTATAAGATAAATCAGATTTAACATATCCACTTGGTATTTTAGATTTAGGCATATCAAGTAAATATATTTTTGTGCCTCTTATATCAATTTCATTATATAGTTTATATGTCTTATTTTTTGAATCATATATATATAAATTTATTTCTCCACTTTCATTTTTTAAACCAACTAAAGTAAATTTAGTAGTATTACTATGAAGTGCAGGTACATCAAAATCATTAATTTTAACAGTTGTTTCTTTATAATTATTTAATTCTGGTAATAATTCTTTTTTTCTAATAACATTATATTTTTTACCATCAACTTCAACTACTATAGGATCTAAATCTTTTACAGTAGCATTAATTACATAAGTTTTTGTTGCTCCATTTTCAGCAGTTACAACAACTTCTATCTTATTCATTCCATCATTTACAGATATTTCTCCAGTACCTGTAATAGTAGATGAATCATCTTCTTTACTTGCATTTACTTTTATGATTTTAGTTTCAGGTTCAAATTCAGCACTATATTCAAGTGTATCTTTATTAAACCCAGGATTTAATGTTGCACCTTCAACACTTAAACTAGATAAATTATTATTTGACGATAAATTTCTATCATTACTAATTCTTGGTGTTGTTTTATTTGAACTACTAGAACTTCCTGAATTATCTGATAGGTGTTGCCTTATTGTTACAGTTTTAGATACAGAATTTGTAACTACATTACCATCATAATCTGCAACATCAATTGGTGTAACAGTAATTGTTGCAGTTCCAGCAGATTTAGCAGAAAAAGTAAACGATGAACTACCTTCAATCCACGTAGAAGATGATCCTCCTGATAATACTCCTGAATTATTAGAAGTAACTGAAAATTTTCCTGCCATGCTATCTGCTCGTACATTTACTATTACACTATCTCCTACATTTGCTGCACTTGTAACATCTACACTTAAACTACCTGCACTAGCATTTAAAATTGAAAATCCAAATAATAATATAAAGCAAATTGTTTTAAAAATATTTTTTTTCAATTTATTCACCAACCCTTAAATCTTTTCATTGTTCATTATGTAATTTTTAATTTTTACATAATCTACTGCTGTTATTTTGTTATCACTATTCGCATCAGCTGCCTTTTCATATGATCCAACTAATTTAGATGAACCCATAATGTTGTTTTTTATTTTTACATAATCTACTGCTGTTATTTTACCATCACCATTTGCGTCCCCTTTAATAACAAGTCTATACTCACCTGTACTAGTGCCATTATCAATTCTAATTATATCACCTGTACCTATTACTTCATTACCACTAATTTCTTTTGTAATATTTTGTTCGTCAGTTGTTCTAATTGTTACTTTAACTCCATCTTTCTTTAATTTAGAAATTAATTCAGACGCTTTAGTATTTAAACTAATATTTAAAATATAATTTCCTTCTACTTTAAATCCTGCATTATATAATAAATCAGAAATTATTGTTACTGTTTCATTTGTCTCAGGTACTACTTCTACAGCAGTTGGTAATTTAGATACCTCTTCTGGCATATTTTCATATACTGGAATTAAAAATTCAATTGGATTACTTAATACATTCATATTTTTATATGATTTCCATGTATTTTTTCCTTCTGAAAGAGCAGCCTGTATATTATTCATATACTGATGACTATATGTATTATTACTTGTAACATTAAATTTTTGAAAATAAAGTGTATTTTGTCCTCTATTTATATATCCATTTGCAATGTAACTTGCTCCATTTTTTATTGCTTTTTCTGCAGTATCCCATGGTCTATTATATGTTGTATATCCTTCATCATATCCTTTTGCAAAATCAATTGCACATAATACTGGATTACTACAACTTGACCATGCTCCTAAATTATAAAAATTATAATATCCATAAGTACCACTAGCTGAACCAGATAATCCATTACTTGTAACGACTTCTTGACGAGAACGTGCTGCAAGCATAATTGGACTTATACTATTACCATTATATGTTGCTGCATCCATAAAAAACTGAGAATATGGAAGTAGTGCTGTATTATTTAAAATTGAATCTACTACTTCTTTTGTTTGATAAGATGGATTATATCCTAAGTTTTCAAATTGAAAAATATTCATTTCTTCTAAGAAGTTTCTTGGGTCCATGTAATATGCTACTGTTTTTTTATTAGCTGCATACCAACCCCCAGCTTCTTTTTGAATATATTTTCCTGTTGATGCATCATATGATCCAGTGTCTAGTGATAAATATATTGGGTCAGTTGTATTAATATAACTAATACCAACTACGCTTTCAGCACTTATAACATCATTCCAATTTAAATTTGTTTTATAAGCACTGAATTTCCAATTTGGATGTGCTTCTTTTAATACAGATAATTTAGTTAAATAACTGCTAGGAAAATCCTTTAATTCATTTTCATATTTTTTTGTATCAACATCAACATTTACTTTATCTGCACATATATATCCAGTGTAAGTTTTATTACTAGTTGAAGTATATGTTGCTTCATAATATCCTTTACTACAACTAGATACTTTTGATGCGATTATAGAGTCAATATTTTTTATTTTTATTTCATCTGATGAATCTAAACAGTGAAGTTTACCAGGAGATGCATAATTGCTATTATATGATCCATTTACTTTATTTGAACAACCTTGTATTTCAACATTAGCGCTTTTAGTAAAAATAGTATCATTAGTATTAACATATCCTGTTACATCTTGCGCACTTACATTTATATTAAACAATATGCATATTAAAAATATAAATACATAGTATATTTTTTTCATATTATCACTACCTTTATGATATACTTTATTATATCAAAAATTGATAAAAAATGCTACAAATATACATGTACTTACAAAATTTTACATTTTTCTTGCTATAAAACATTTTTTATGATAAATTAAAGTAGAAAACTACATATAATTGTTTAGGGAGTGACTTATGAAAAAACATATTCCAAATTTTATTACAGTGATTAGAATAATACTTGTTCCTTTTATTATATACTATTTTTTTAAAGATATAAAAATTAGTATTATACTTTATACTATCGGTTCACTTACTGATGCACTTGATGGATACTTATCAAGAAAATGGAATGTAGTTAGTGAAATTGGTAAAACACTTGATACTATTGCGGATAAATTGTTTTCAGTAAGTTCACTAATTCTACTTTTATTTAGTGAAAAATTAATTATAATTACTATTCTTCTTGAATTTGCTATTGCAATAATTAATATCTATAAAAAATATAAAAAATTAAATCCTAAAACATTAAAAATAGGAAAAATTAAAACTGTTTTACTTTGTATAATGATTATATCTTTATTTATTTCTAAAATATTTAGTCCATTTAAATATGTATTTGTACTTTTATTTATAATTACGACTATATTTCAAATTGAAGCTGTATTACAATATAAAAACTTCCACTAGGGAAGTTTTTTTTACATCATATCTTCTAACGTTTTATCTACTTTATGTATTTCTTTTTTCATAGCTTTATCTACTACTTTTTTTACCGGTTCTTTATATTTTTGATACGCTAAAACAGCACAACCACCTATCATCATAAGTGCCATATCTTTTCCTATTTTCATTAAATCACCCTCTTGCTAGAAAACATGAACTGTATATATAAAATATATACATTTTTATTTTAGGTAATTTTTAAATATTTATACATTCTTTTAATTTTTCTTTTAAAGTTGTATCCCTTTTATGTAATTCTTCTGTACTAACACATTCTTTAAAAGCAGCTGCTTCACCTACTAAAATTAATTTTTTTCTAGCTCTAGTTATTCCTGTATATATTAAATTTTTATAAAGCATTTTCTTATATGAATAACTAATTGGAATAACAACAAGTTCAAATTCACTACCTTGAGATTTATGTATACTAATTACATATGCATGTTTAATATTGACTAAATCTTTAGGAGTATATTTTACTATATTAGAATCAAAATCAATGTATATTTCTGTTTTTTTAGATTCAGAATATTCTTTTAAAACAATTGCTTTTATAATTCCTATATCTCCATTATATACATTATTATCAGGCATATTTACAAGTTGTAACACTTTATCATTTTCTCTAAATACAACTTCACCATAGTTAAATTCTACTTTGCTAGGATCTTTTTTATTAAATATTTCTTGTAAATCTTTATTTATTTGATCAATACCATTTACTCCTCTATACATCGGAGCCATAAACTGTACTCGTTTATAGTCATATCCCTTATTCATAATTTGCGTTGCAAGTGTCTTTAAATTTTGTCTTATATAGTTACTATTGCAATTTAAAAATTGATAATCACCTCTTGAATCAGTAAAATCATCACTTAAATCATTATTTTTTATTTCGTGTGCAAGTGTAGTTATATAAGAATCATCATTTTGTCTATATAGTTTATCTAATTTTATTGTATTTATAACTTTACTTTCTATTAAATCTTTAAGTACATTTCCAGGCCCTACACTTGGTAATTGATCATAATCTCCTACAAAAACAATTTGTATAAAATCGGTTAATCCTTTAAGTAAATTATTCATAAGTTCTATATCAATCATACTTACTTCATCTATTATTATAAATTTACTTTTGTCTTTATTATATTCATTTATTGAAAATTCATTTAAATCTTTATTCCATTTTAAAAATCTATGTATTGTTGTTGCAGGCATAAGTGTTGATTCACTCATTCTTTTACTAGCTCTACCTGTTGGAGCAAGGAGTGCTACATCTTTTATTAAATTTTCATCATTTAAATGATGTAACTCTTTATATAATTTAACAATAGCATTTATAATTGTTGTTTTACCTGTTCCAGGTCCACCCGTAATAATAGAAATATTATTATTTAAACATGATTTAATTGCTTGTCTTTGTAAATCATTATAAGTTATTCCATTAATACTTTCTAAAATATCTATTTTTTCATCTAACTCTTTATAATTATAATGAGGTTTATTACTTAATATTTTAAATTTATTTACAATTTCCATTTCTGCTTCATACATATTTTTTAAAAAATATTTATCATCTTCTATAACTATTTTTTCTTCATCTTTTAAAATACTTAGATAATCAATAAAATCAACATCTGCTATATCAAGTAGTAAATACTTATTTACTCTATTTTTAATATCATCATATTTTAAATACGTATCACCAAAATTAAAAGTAAGTTCTTTCATTATATAGATAATACATGCTTCAATTCTTCTTTCATCATCACTTTTAATATTAAATGATTTAGCTATTTCATCAACTTTTAGAAATGAAATATTATCTACTTCATCTATGATTCCATATATATTATGTTCAAGAATTTTTATTGTATTAGATAAATATGTATTATAAATATTTAGTGAATCTTTCATATTAAAACCAAGTTCAGTTAAATAACATATTGTTTTATGGCTTTCTTCATATTTTTTTAATGTGTCATAAATTATATCTGCTTTTTTTTGTGAAAGTTTTGGAACAAGTAATAAACAAGATTTATCTTCAAGTATCCTATCTAAAGTATTATCTCCTAGTGTATTAACTATTTTAGTAGCTAGTTTCTCGCCTATTCCAGAAAATAAATCACTTGATAAAAATTCAATTATTCCATCAGTATCTTCGGGTTTTACTCTTTCATATTCATTAACTTTATACTGAAGTCCATATTTTGGATGATTTACTTCTTCACCATAAAAGAAATATGTATCATCTTTATTTAAATCTATGAAATAACCTGTAAATGTTATTGTTTTATTAATGTAATTTTTAAATATATCATCATTTGTATCTTTTATTTTAAATAAACCAATAACATAGTTATTTGATTCATATATACTTCCTCTATATATTCCTTTTATGTATTTTTTCATAGAATCACCTTAAATATTATAATATTATAGAAGAAAAAAAACAAGAACCTATAATACAGGTCCTGTTTCCTCAAATAATGGCTCTATTTCTTCTTCGCTTGAATTATCATTTTGTTGATTTAATTTTATATCATGGTAATAATCCTCCCATGTCTGATACTGTTTACCTGTTTCATCCAATAAGCCTATTGGTGGAATACCTTTTTCTTTTCTTGTTTCATTAATTTCGTCTATTATTTCCTGTTGTTTTTCATTTTGTTCTTTGATTGCTTGATTAGTTTGATATAAAATAAAATACACCGACGACATTGCAGCTGTAGCAATAAGACCTATAGCAATTCCTTCTTTTATTATTTTAAATTTTTGTTCTCTTTTTCTTTCTTTTTCTCTTTCTAAACTTTTTTTATATAATTGTTCATTTACATTTACTCCATAACAGACATTCTGTAAAGTACGTAAATTATTAAAGCAACTTTTTGAGCCTAAAATTTTTTTAGAAATATTAATAGTTATAGAGTGTAAAACAATTTTATTTTTTTCATCTAAGCTTTTATATGTAAATAGAAATTTAAATTTATCATCAAACTCAATAAAAGTTCCTTTTTGAAGATTATCAGAATTAAATTCATTAATTATTTTTGCTACAATATGTTCCTGTGAATATACTTTAGGGAAACCTACTGCTCTTTCAATTTTACTATCATTACCATCATTTATTATATTGTTAGCAGTACCATCCTTTAAAAAATTAAAATTGTAGTTTACATCAGTTATATTTGATTTCATTCCAACACGAAATCCATCAAGAAGTTCATTATTCATTTACTATCACCTATCTTAAATAATACTAAAAAATACTAAATTTGTCAATCAATAATATCTGCTTTACAGTACCCATTGTCAACAGTTTTAATTATTACATTTTTTGATTTATTTAAATCTTCAATATTGCCTTTTGCTTTTATTAATAAATAATTTCCAGTATGTCCTATTAAATATCCATCTTTATATATTTCAGGTAGAAACTCTAATTCTTTATTAATAAATTTTAATGCATATTTTTCTTCTAATTCCTTTGAAAGTTTTAGTAGGGTTCTTACTCTTTCTTTTTTTGTTTCTTCATCTATTTGATTATCAAAAGTTGCTGCTTTAGTACCTTCTCTTTTTGAATAAGGAAAAACATGTAACTTCGAAAAATTAATTTGTTTTATAAAATTAATTGTTTCATTAAAAAGTTCTTCTGTTTCATATGGAAAACCTACAATAACATCAGTTGTTATTGACATATCTTTTCTGATTTTTCTTAAAGTTTCTATCTTATTTTTAAATTGCTCTAGATTATATTTTCTATTCATTAATTTTAAAATTGTATCACTCCCAGATTGAAGTGGAATATGCATATGATCTACAAGTATATCATTATTTTTTATTACATCAAGTACTCTATCATTTATTTCATTCATTTCAATTGAAGATATACGTAATCTTTCTAAACCTTTTATTTTTACTATATCTTTAAGTAAATCAGCAAAATCATAATCTTCAAATTCAACACCATAATTACCTGTATGTATTCCAGTTAATACGATTTCTTTATGACCCTTTTTAACAAGTGTTTCTATCTCAGTTAAAACATCTTTTTTATCTTTACTTCTTACATTACCCCTAGTATAAGGTATTATACAATATGAACAAAAATTATTACATCCATCTTGTATTTTTACAAATGCACGTGTTTTATTGAAATTATTTAGTTTCATTGTTTCAAATTTTGTACTACTTAAATCATATATATCTATTTTATTTTCTTTATTTTTAATGTAATCTAAAATTTTAGATTTATTTTTATTACCAATTACTAAATTAACACCTTCAATATTAAATATTTCTTCTGCTTTTACTTGAGATAAACATCCTGTTACAATTACATATGCATTACTGTTTTTTCTTATCATTTGTCTAATTAATTTTTTAGATTTAACATCTGCAGTATTAGTTACAGAACATGTATTTATGATTACTACATCAGCATTTTCAGCAGTTTTAGTATAACCTTCATTTTCAAGTATATCACTCATTACATTTGATTCATAAGTATTTACTTTACATCCTAAAGTAGCTATTACGTATTTCATTTTTTTACCTCCAAAAACTTTTATATAGAATTATATCAAAAGTATATATAAAAGTCCATATAAATTAAAAATAGGCATAGCCTATTATAAATTATTTCTAAATTCTTTTAATGCTTTTAAAAATTCATCATTATGTTTGATTTCATTTTTAAGCGGTTCTAAATTAATTGTTCTTTCTAAGAAATCATCACTTTTAAAATCATCATCAAAATCGATATCTAATGTTTCTATTTCTCTTTCACGTCTAGTTGCTTTTATTATTGGAGTGTTTGGTTTTTCTACAAATTCAGGTGCTTTTACTCTACCATAAATTGGTGAAATGAATTCACTATTTTTAAATTTTTTATCACTTGAATTACCTTTTATTTGATCAACAAATTTTTGTACTTGGCTTTCCTCTTTTATTTCTTCTTTTACTTCTTCTTTTTTTGCTTTTTTAATTAATTCTTGATAACTAATTATAGCATTTTCTTCTTGATCAGATTCAAATTCCTCAATTTCATTATTTCTATTATCAATGTCACTTTGCATTTTAGCAAGTAATGCTTCAATGTCTGTTTTATCTTCTTTTTTATTTAATTCATCAAATGTTAATGGATGTTCTTCAACAACTTTTTTCATTACTTCAACTGGTACTTTTTTCTTTTGCCTTAAAGTAGAAGCTAGTATTACTATAACTCCAATTATAATAAGTATAAAAGAACCAAAAAATAAAACAGAATTGTTTACAAAATCACTTAATAATTCGTTCATAAAAATCACTCCATAAATTCATAATCTATAACACTCAGTAAAAAAAGTGGCACTGTTTCAACCCTTAATATTCTACTTCCAAGTGTTACACTTATAAAACCAATTTCATTTAAATATTTTTCTTCTTCATCTGTAAGCCCACCTTCCGGACCTATTACTATATTAATTTTATCACATGTTTTATGTTTTTGCAAAAAAAATCGAATATTATTATTTAATTCTTTCGTACTACAAATTATATTTAAACCATCTTGTTTTTTTATGTTTTTTAATTTATCAATATTATTAATTTTTGGAATATCTAGTCTTTTTGATTGTTCACTTGCTTCTTTACAAATACTATTCCATCTATTTAATTTTTTTATTTTTGATTTTCCATCTAATTTTACAATAGATCGTTCTGTTATAACAGGTGTTATCATATCTACACCTAATTCTGTACTTTTTTGTAAAATCAAATCCATTTTTTGTTCTTGTAATACAGGTACTATTAAATTCACTTTTATATTATTTTTTATTTCTACTTCTATTTTATTTTCTATAAATACTTCATAATTATTTAATTTACATAAATATAAATTTTTATCATATACAACTTCAATTAAATCATCATCTTTCATCCTCATTACATTTTTTATATGATGATAATCATTTGTATCTAGAATAAATTTATTATTATCTTTGTTTTTAGCAAAATATCTTTGCACATTTACCACCAAATTAATTATACTATAAAAAATAAAAATTGGCTAATTATTTAGCCAATTAATTAAATCATCTTTATTCATAAAACCTACATTTTGTTTTTTTATGTTTCCATCTTCAAATAGAATTAATGTAGGAATGCTCATTACAGCAAATTCACGTGCAAGATCCTCATTACTATCTACATCTACAGATACTACTTTAATAATATCCCCATCTATTTCTTCTAATATTGGTCTTAACATGTTACAAGGCCCACACCATTTAGCGTTAAAATCTACAAGTACTCTTCCGCTTTTAACAATTTCATTAAAACTTTCTTTACTTATTTGTTCCATAAATTATTCCTTTCTATATTTATTTAATAAACTATCAGCACCTTCAACTTTTAATTTGTTATTAGTTATTAAATAATCAATTGATTCAGTATCTACAATATCATATTTTAAAAATAAATCAAGTGCTTCTACATTAAATTTATTTACATCTTCTTCATTTTTATATTTTTCTTTTAAATCATTAAATTCATCAAATACTTTATATTGTTTTTTTACTAAATTTGAAAATATAGGAGTATTAGATATTATAAAATTACCTATTTTTGAATCACTAAAATAATTCTTATTAAATATTGGAAGTGCTAGCACATATAAAATTATGAAAGTTAAAATGAAGTATTCAACTAATCCTAAAATCATTCCTAAGAATGATGATATAGCACCAAGAATTACTGTTAAATCAAGTATTTTTTCAAATAAATTTGTAGCGAAAATAATAATTTTAAATAAAACTAATAAAATAGCTAATACTAGTAAAAACGCTATAACTTCATATACTAAAATATTTAAAACAGCTACACCCTTTATTACACCAGTAAATTTAAAAAATGGTAAATGTTTATATAAAAATACAGATATTGGATTTTTTAAAACAAACGCTAAAATAAACATTAAAAATATTCCTAATGATTTAACGCCTTGTTTTAATACACCTCTTTTAAAACCAACAAACCCACCTATTAAAATAAATATTATAATAATAAAATCAGTAATACTTAACATATCATCATACCCTTCTAAATAAATTATATACTATTTTTTTTAAAAAAGAAAGAATTTATGATACAATAGTTTTAAGGAAGTGGGATAATGGTTATATCTTTTAAAGTATCAGATAATACAAAAGAAAAATTAAATGAATTTTATAGTGATTTAAAAAGAGAAAAAACACCTCAATATGCGACTTTTCAAGCACAAGATGGTGATACAGTAGTAACACTATATGATTCAGGTAAAGTTGTTTTTCAAGGGAAAGATGCGGATTTAGCAAGTGATTTTTGGATAGCAACTGAAAAAATGGAAAATAAAAACTTAGTAGTAAATAATTCAGATAAAAAAGAAAAAAAAGAAACTAAAAAAACTAAAAAAACATATAAATATTATTATAAATCAACTATTGGATCTGATGAAGTTGGTACTGGTGATTACTTTGGACCAATTGTTGTAACTGCATCATATGTTAGTACAGATGATATTGAATTTTTAGAATCCCTTGGAGTAAAAGATTCTAAAAAACTAACAGATGAAAAAATATTAGAAATAGTACCACAAATTATTAAAAGAATACCTTATAGTAGTGTAATTCTTAGCAATAAAGACTATAACAAATACCATGAGTTAAATTATAATATGAATAAAATAAAAGCAATTCTTCATAATAAGGCACTACTTGATTTAAAAGAAAAAGTTAAATCATATGACTTTATTATTATGGATCAATTTGCTGAAAAATATGTTTACTTTTCATATTTAAAAGAAACAAATAATAAAGTAACTGATATTGTATTTTTAACTAAAGCAGAAGATCAAGTATTAAGTGTAGCTTGTGCTTCCCTTATTAGTAGATACTTATTTATTAAAAACTTTAGTCAATTAGAAAAAGAATTAGGTATGTTACTTCCAAAAGGTTCTGGTACATCTGTAGATGAAGCAGGAATAAAAATAGTTGAAAAATTTGGTAGTGATAAACTAAATGAAATATCTAAAATAAGTTTTAAAAACACAGAAAGAATACTAAAATAGTATTCTTTTTAAATCATTTTCTAAAACACTTATATCATTAGGACTCATAAATAATATTACACTACCCTTATGTTTTTTTAATTTATAAGCTTCATTTATTTCAATTGGTTCACAATTATTTAAATGTTTCATTAAAGTATTTCTAGTTATATCCTTATATTCACTTTGTAATTCACGAGATGGATGTATATCCATAATATAATTATAATCTAACTTATTTAAAACATTAGCAATTTCACTTGCAAACATTTTAGTTCTAGAAAAAGTATGAGGCTCAAAAACACCTATTATTTTTTTATCACTATACTTTTGTTTTACAGAATCTACAAGCGCTTTTATTTCAGTAGGATGATGGGCATAATCATCTATTAATATAGTATCACCAATAATGTATTCATTAAATCTTCTTCTCGCACCCTTAAAACTTTTTAAACTTGATTCAATTTTATCTTTATCTATTCCCTCTAAATAACTAATAGTAATACACGCTAAAGAATTTAAAACCATATGTTTACCATAAAAAGGTAAATTAAAATTTCCATAAAAAGTATCAAATATTTTTACATCAAAACTTATACCATCAATCCCATAAACAATATTAAAAGCGCACACATCATTACTCTCATCTATACCATAAGTAATAACATTATTGAAGTTTATTTTTTTAATATTTAAATCATCGCCACACGCTATTATTTTTTTTGATGCCTTATTACCAAATTCTGTATATGCATTAATTAAATCATTCATAGACTTATAATAATCAACATGATCAAGTTCAATATTTGTAATAATAACGTATGTTGGATAGTATTCTAAAAAATGCCTTTTATATTCACATGCCTCAATAATAAAATACTTATTAAATATATCTGCATCTCCCCTACCATCACCAATTAAATAACTAGCATCTAAATTATCCTTAAAAACATGAGTAATCATAGAAGTTGTCGTAGTCTTACCATGAGTACCACATACAGCAATGGTATCAAACATACGAGTTAACTTAGATAATAATTCCTGATAAGAATGCATCTTTAAATTCAACTTATTACATTCCTGTACTTCAACATTTTCTTCATTAAATGCATTACCCTTAATAATAATCATATCTTTATTTATATTATCCTTATTAAATTCATGTACATCAATATTTAATTTTTTTAATCCATCCTCTGTAAAAAAATATGACGATACATCACTACCATCTACATTACATCCAAGTGATTTCATAATTTGGGCTAAAGCACTCATACCAGATCCTTTTATACCTATAAAATGATACATAACAATCACCTAATGTATTATAAGCAATTAGTTATTTTTTGTAACAAAAAAAGGAACTGTTTTCACAGTTTCCTATCTACATCATACTTCATATATTTCAAAAAATCCTAAAGGAATTTTTGATATTAGATCTGAGACTAAGACTCGGGTAGCGCACTACTAGTTGCAGTTAGTAATGCCATTTTTGTCGACGTAGCAGCGACTAACACCAGCACCAAGGACGTAAACAAGGCCATTTGAATGAACGTAAGCTTTATTAAACGACGAGCCATTGCATTCAGCATAAGACACACTAGAATCAGCATTGCATCCTGGGAAGAATGCATTTAATATATCTATATTATTACTATATTTAGATGTATCATATCCTTCTAAGCAGAATGCTTCTCCATTTTCTATTCCACATGCATATGCTTTTTCGATCGTATTTCCACTTAGTTTATATCCTAAAAAGTAATTTCCTAATTCTTCATATGAATCACTATATCCACTAGTTAATTCACTTCCTATTGAAGTATTAACTTTACCAAATACGCATCCTGGACACATACTAGCCATTGTTGGTTTTTTACTTGGTTGTACTATTTCAGGAGATGCTGGTGCATCACCACTACCTGATAAACTTGTTCTATCTTGTCCATATGTAATAGATGCACTAATTCCAGTAAATGTTACATCTTTAGTTGGTAATACTTGTGCAGAATCTCTATTTATGTACTCTATTGTAAGTAATAATTCAGATTCATCACCTTTTAATAATACATCATTATATGCTAGTGCATTACCATTACTATAAGTTAAAGTTAC
>Ga0247608_10002153_pt1 | contig 25413 bp, 22 predicted proteins | sample 176DNAGHGlowgp2_FD_193490 | JGI IMG/M metagenome (GOLD analysis project Ga0247608, IMG submission 193490) | Sheep rumen microbial communities from Palmerston North, Manawatu-Wanganui, New Zealand - 1766 DNA GHGlow gp2 | ecosystem: Host-associated > Mammals > Digestive system > Stomach > Rumen ... | reverse complement strand
TCCCTTAAGAATCCCATATATAGAAGAAAATGAAAAATCACGCATTTTCTTTCATTTTGTTTATAATGGGATTTCAAAGGGACAATGTCCCTTTGGCGGGTTTGGGCGGAGCCCAATACAATCATCGCGAAGCGATACCTTTTTCTACAGACTGAAATCCCGCTGATCTTTCAGCGGGATTCTTTTTTTACGGGATCGGGCATACACTTTTTTGAGGTGAGATGTCATGGGCGAAACAAAACGGACGACAATGATGCAGGAAACCGTATTTTTGAGCGCATTCTCTGTGATTTTACAGGGAATGGGGCTGCTGCTGAATGTCTTTCTGACACGCAGACTCGGTGCGGCGTCAGTCGGCGCGCTCACTTTGATCGGGTCATTTTACGGGCTTGCGGCGGTGCTCAGCGGCGGAAGCGGTTTCATTGCAGCGAGCCGGTTCATATCCGAGGAGCTCGGCTGCGGCGGGAATCCGAAACGGATTTTTCGTTATACAGCCGGATTCTGTCTTTCGCTGAGCAGTACTGCCGCAGCACTGATATTCCTGTTTGCGCCTCGTATTACCGGGCTGATATCCAAAACCGGAGCAAGCGTCCTGACAGTTCGGATCCTGTGCCTGTCGCTTCCTGTTTCTGCCGTGACAGCCTGCCTGAAAGGGCGCTGCTATGCCTATCAGAAGGCGATTTTCCCGGCGGTCGCCGAGTGTATCGAGTTCATTCTTCGAGCAGGCATTTTGGCGTTTTTCACGGTTTTCTTTATCCCATACGGCAAAGCGACCGTACTGACTGCTTTTGCGGTTTCAATGCTTGCCGGGCAGGGGATTGCAGCGCTGTTTCTGGTTCTTCTGCCGGTGCCGCACCGTCAGAATACGAATCCGTGTTCCATTCGGTTTGGGGCGCTGCTTCGGCTGATGCTGCCGGTTATGGGCAATACCTGTCTCGTCTCATTGCTCAGCAGCACAAATGATGCGCTGGTGCCGCTGACGCTGCTGCAATACGGAAACAGCACAGAACAGGCGCTTGCACAGTTCGGAGAATTTGAAGCGATTATTATTCCGGCATTGTTTTTTCCGTCCGTTGTGCAGTGCTGTATGTCCGGGCTGATGGTACCGGAGCTGTCGCGAGCCCGTGCAGAGCATGACAGTGAAAAGATCCGTCTGACAACCGGGAGGGTTCTGGAACAGACTGTGACGTTCTCGCTGTTCATTGTAATGTTTTTGGTGCAATTCGGGAAGCCGCTCGGTGTGATGCTCGGCGGAGACGAGCAAACGGGCAAAGTCCTGCAATACATGGCGCCGGTTGTTCCGTTTATTTATATTGAGATTATTCTTGAGGGCGTCATCCGCGGGCTCGGAAAGCAAAATTTTTCCTCGGTCAATTATCTCGGTGAGTATATCGTCCGGATATCCGTGCTGCTGATGTGCGTGCCGATGTTCGGGTTCTACGGAATTGTTGCGTCTTATATGGCGTGTAATCTCGCAGGTAATTCGATCCGCATTTTCTATGTCCTGCGTGCGACCGGATTAAGGCCAAACTGGAAACGGCTGATTCTGCGTCCGGCATTCGCAGTATTGCTGAGCTGGCAGATTTCCGTATTGCTTGGTTTGATACTGCGGCGGTTCGGTGCAAACGATGCGGCGGCGATGGTGGTTTGTTCGGTTTGCGCTGCACTGATTTACGGATTTGGGCTGCGTGTCATGCAGAAGTATGACGGAAATTCCGATAATATCAGCAGAAAACCTGTAATGCAGGCTGAGCGCAACTGACTGCGGTTTATGATCCCGGAGCCTGAATTGACCTAGCTCCGGGATTCTTGCATTTGTTACAGATATTTGTATCCTTTGAAAGAAGCTCTCTAATTGCGCCAAATGTCGATTAGGTGCAATTAGAGATGAAAAGGACGGAGCATTTCAAATTCTGATTTGCGTCTCCCCGCCTGCAATGCATAATCGGAATCCGGACGGAAACACTATGTCCCGGAAGCAAATGCTCCCGATGTCCGGCGTAATCAGACTGTGCAGATTCGCGGACAGTGACAGATTGCACAGGAAACGGAGCTTCGATATGATGAATCAGAATTCGCCGCTGTGGCAAAACCAGCCTTCGCAGGATCTCCCGCAGACTGCACCGGAGCGCAGCGATGCCGAAGAACAGGCTGTCAGACAGAATCAGAAAAGCAAATCACGGAAAAAGAAGCATTAAGGCAACACCGCCGGCTCTGTGCGGTTCCTTATCAGAAGAGTCAATGAAAAAGCGCAGGAAATCAAGTCATCCTGCGCTTTTTATCATAATCGGAGTGACAGGATTTGAACCTGCGGCATCCTGCTCCCAAAGCAGGCGCGCTACCAACTGCGCTACACCCCGAAATCTATCATATTGTATCATGTTTTCTGTATTTTGTCAAGTGGTCATATACACAAATAATACTGATAGTTTAACTCTCATGAAAAGTAACAATGCGTACATGATGCACAGAATTTTTTGCGAAAATCATTGACTTTTCGACGAAAATATGGTATGATATATTCGTATATGAATGTGTATGTGCGAATTCAAATGGTCACAGCAAATAATGAATCGAAAGGATTACGAAATGGACAGTCGGTTTACAATTCTCAGAACGAATGCTGAGGTTTCCCATAGAATCAAAGAGCTTGCCGCTGAGATTTCTGCGGATTATCAGGGAATGACGGAGGAGAATCCCCTTTTGCTGCTCTGTACGCTGCGCGGCGCCGTGTTTTTCGCCGCCGATCTGTTCGCGAGCTGCGTATTCCGAGCGAAATAAATTTCCTGAAAGTGCATTCCTATCAAGGCACGCGCCCTGCCGGCTCACCGATTTTCGATCTCGGCGAGAATATTGACGTTCGCGGCAGACACGTTCTGATCGTGGAGGATATTGTCGATACCGGACAGACAATGGATACGGTGATGCGGAATTTTGCAGACAAAGGCGCTGCCGATATCCGGATCTGTACGATGCTCGATAAGCCCTCCCGCAGATTTGAACATCTGAAAGAACGCGTTATTCCGCATTATGTCGGGTTTGAGATTCCGGATCTTTTTGTAGTCGGCTGGGGGCTCGATTATAATGAAAAGTACCGTCTGTTCCCTGATATTATGGTATACAATCCGGAAAAAGAAGTGGGAAAGGAACTGTAAAAGGTGGCATTTGTTCAGTTGACCGATGTGTGCAAAACTTACCGTACAGACGATATCGCTGTTTGTGCGGCGGATCATATCAGCTTTGAAATCGAAAAGGGCGAATTCGTGATCGTTGTCGGGCCATCCGGCGCCGGCAAAACAACCGTCCTGAATCTGCTCGGCGGAATGGATCAGTGTGATTCCGGTGAAATCAGCATTGACGGCAACCGGATTGACGGTCTGTCTCAGCGCGATCTGACCCGCTACCGCAGAGATGATATCGGGTTTGTGTTTCAGTTTTATAATCTGGTGCAGAATCTGACTGCAATCGAAAATATCGAGATGGCAGCGGAGATCTGTGAGAATCCCCTCTCCCCTGCCGATATGCTCAGCAGGGTGGGGCTGGAAAACCGTGCAGCCCATTTTCCGTCACAGCTCTCCGGCGGTGAGCAGCAGCGCGTTTCGATTGCGCGTGCGCTGGTCAAACGGCCGAAGCTGCTTCTCTGCGATGAGCCGACCGGCGCACTGGATTTTACAACCGGCAGACATATTTTGCAGCTTTTGCAGGATTTCTGCCGCAATGACGGTATGACTGTCATTCTGATTACACATAACCGTGCGCTGATGCCGATGGCGGACAGAGTGATTGAGCTCCGCAGCGGAAAAGTCAGTGACATCATCGTACAGGAAAAGCCTGTTCCTGTTTCGGAAATTGAATGGTGATTTCGGAACGAGAGGAGGCAGCAGAGACATGAAAAAACGGAAAGGAATGCTTCTGCGCAATGCGCTGCGAACCGGATTCCGTTCCAAAGAGCGCTTTTTGTCACTGTTCGGGATCATCGCAATCAGCACAGGCTTTTTTGCGGGACTCAGAGTGACCAGCATCAATATGAAGAATTCTGCGGATCAGTATTATCGGGACACCCGCCTGATGGATCTGCATCTGATATCCAATACCGGTTTTTGTAAGGAGGATTTGCGTGCGCTCAGCGAGCGCAGCGAAATCGCGCAGCTTTACGGCGGCTATTCAGAAGTCGATTTCATGACGGTTGCCGATTCATCCACTGACAAGACCGTCCATGTGTTCAGCATACCGGAGAATGCAGAAAAAGCCGGCAATATCATCAATATGCCGGTGCTGACAGAAGGCAGAATGCCGGAGCAGCCGGATGAATGTCTGATTGAAGTCAATACGCCGGACTGCTATTCTGTCGGCGATACCGTGATTCTGAAAGCTGCCGATCCTGAACAGTCGATCCTGAATTATACCGAATTCAAGGCGGTCGGCAAGGCTGACTGGTCGATGTTTACCGATTTTCAGCGCGGAACTACGACAATCGGCAACGGTACCATCGACTCTTATCTGCTTGTGCCGGAATCCGCTTTCTCTTCGGAGGTCTATACCGATGTATTCCTGACGCTGAATAAAACCGTCGGCGTGAACAGCTATACAGAACGCTATAAAAAAGCCGTTTCAAAGGAAGCTGAGGCACTTGTGCAAAGTGTTTCGGAACTGTCATCCGCACGCGCAAAGCAGCTTCGTCAGGATGCTGAAAGCCGGCTGAAGGAAATGCGCGCAGAGCTGGACAGCGGACACACGGATTACGAAACCGCCTCTGCCGCGCTTGAAAAATCGCTGAAGGACGGCAATGCACTGCTGAACCAGCTCAAGGAGCAGAAAGCTGCCGCGGAAGCGGAGCTTGCAACGAAGAAAGCCTTGTATGATGAGCATGAAAAAAGCTACCTTGAGCTGAAAGCGCGCTTCGACAGTCAGGAACAGGTCGTTCAGGCGAAGGAAGCGGAAGCGAACGGCACGCTCCAAAAGAAAAATGAACAGATTGCGCTGATTGACCGGCTGAGCGGTGTGATCAGCGGCTATCGCGAAAGCTCCGTCACACAGCCGTTTACCGATGATCTTCAGTCGATGATTGACAAAATGGCGGTATTCGATTCCGACGAATTTGATATGACCGGATCGCTGACCGCGTATTTTACCGCGCCTGCCGATTCCGATGACAAAGCAAATCTTGAGGTTGTTCTGAACAATTATCTTGTGCGCTGCAAGTCTATTCTGCAAACGGAAATCAGAGACGCACAGGCGATTCTGGACGAGAGCTCTTACGGCAGAAGCGCGCTGGATGCTTTCGGCCATACAGTCGAGGCGCAGGAAAGCAAGGTCAATTCCGAAAAGCAGGAGCTCGAAAAACTCGAAAGCACCTGTCAGGAGCTTTCGGAGACGTATAATACCAAAAAAACTGAGCTTGATACACTGGATCGTGAAACGCGGGAATCCTTGCAGCAGACAAAGCAAATGCTGGACGAAGGCGAAATTGAATACGCCTCCGGCATTGCACAGCTCGATCATATCGCAGAAAGCATCCGCTGGTACGCTGCCGACCGGAATGCCAATCCCGGATGGAGCAGCTATGAACAGGATGCAGAACGCATCAACCGGATTTCCCGGATTTTCCCCGGATTCTTTCTGCTGGTTGCTGCACTGGTCTGCTTTACGACCATGACACGCATGGTCGAAGAACAGCGCACGGAAATCGGAATCAGCAAGGCACTTGGCTATTCATCCGCGGCGGTTTCCGGACAGTTTTTACTGTATGCGCTGCTGGCGAGCGTGCTCGGCACTGCGGTCGGCACTGCCGTCGGATTTCAGGTTTTTCCACGTGTGATTTTCAAATGTTACGGCATGATGTACCGCTATCCGTATATCAACTGCCCGTATCACTGGAAATATGCGCTGCTGTGTTTCGGTGCGGCTTTGCTCTGCACCGGTCTTACCTCACTGATTGCGTGCGGCGCAACGCTGCGGGAAACCCCGGTAAAGCTCATGCGACCGAAGCCGCCGCGGAAAGGCAGACGCATTCTGCTGGAACGCTGGAAGGGGCTATGGTCAAAGCTGGGATTTTACCAAAAGATTACGCTGCGGAATCTTCTGCGCTACCGCAGCCGGTTTCTGATGACGGTTATCGGCATCTGCGGCTGTACCGCGCTGCTGGTTACCGGGTTCGGACTGTATCATGCCGTCTCTGCAATTGTCGATCTGCAATACGGCGAGGTGTTCACATACGATATATTCGGAATCTATGACGAATCTGAAGAACACCGCGAATCGCTTACACAGACGCTTTCACAGACGGAAGGAATCTCGGAGTATCAGTTCGGGCTGATGAAAACCGGAACCGCGAAGGTCGGCTCAGGCAGCTATGAAGTTACCGTCATGGTGCCGGAAAAGCCGGAGGATTTCACGCATTTTGTCAATATGCGCGACCGGAAGTCGCATAACGCATATACTCTGGATGACAGCAGCGTCATCATCAATGAAAAACTCGCGCAGATGCTTGGAATTGAACCCGGTGCATCGCTGGAGCTGAATGACGCGGCGCATCCGGTTCGGGTCAAGGCGCTTGCGGAAAATTATGTGTATAACCGCGTAATTATGACACCGGCACTCTATGAGGAGCTGTTCGGCGCATACAGCACAAATTGCTTCTTCTCGAATTTGCAGGACGGCGCAGATGAAAATGCTGTGGCTGAGACGCTCCTGAAAAAAGATGCACTGCAAAAGCTGGAGCTGACCTCGGCAAAGGGCGATTATTTCCATAAACTCGTGCGGGCGCTCAGCTATGTTGTGATTCTGATTGTTGTCTGCTCCGGACTGCTGGCGTTTGTTGTGCTGCACAATCTCGCAAACATCAATATTATTGAGCGGAAACGTGAGCTGGCAACGATCAAAGTGCTCGGCTTTTACGATCAGGAGGTTTCCTCCTATGTGTTCCGTGAAAATATCGTTTCCTCGCTCTGCGGGATGATTCTCGGCCTGTTCGGCGGCGTTTTTCTTTGCCGGTATATCGTCAGAACAGCCGAAGTAGATCTTGTGATGTTTGCAAGAGATATTCCGTGGTACTGCTTTGTGTTTGCTGCGGTTATGACAATCGGATTTACGTTCCTTGTCAATTTCATTCTCAGACGAAAGATCAGAATGATTGATATGGCGGGATCTATGAAAGCGATTGAATAACGCTTATACTGATTTTATATGGAAAGGGGTATTCTTATGAGAGGAACGCGACGGCTAAAAATCCGGTATTTGTCAGCGGCGCTGATTACCGGAGCTGCAGCGGCAGCATTCGCATCCCGTATTGCGGCAAGGGGCGAAGCTGTCAGGATCACACCGGGCGACATCAATGTTGATAATGAAATTAACGTCAGAGACGGCGTTATGCTCGCACGTTCCTGTGCAGAGGACGATACACTTGAGATTACCGCTCTCGGAAAACGAAATGCGGACATCAATCGGGACGGAAACGTCAAAGCGGACGACTTGTCCCTGCTGATTCGTCAGCTAGCGGAACGTGTTCCTTTTTCCGACCCCTATGACGATGAGTCTGTTGAAACAACTGTGACCGAAGCCACTGCAACGACCACTACAACATCCACGACTGTAACCTTTACCGAAACAACCACCGTTTCGACGGAGGATACGACAACTACGGTCACTGTTACAACGCCGCCCGTGATTTCCGACTCCCCTGTTCTGACAGTGGATGACCGGACGCTGCCGCTTGATGTTTCACTCTCAAAGCTGACCGGCGATCAGGCGCCGGACGAGCTTCTGACCGTGCAGTATAAGACCTGTAATATGACCTTTGCCATCTACGCGGACGACCCGGCACATACTCTAATCGGCATTTCGGCGAACGATCTGCTGATCGGGTATTATGCGATCGGTGCGCGCTATACGGCGCCGGAAGGCTACAAGACTGTTGAGTATATTGACAAGAATTCTGCGGGCAGCGGCGAATTGTATGCAATCCTTGTTCTGAAGGACGGCTACTCAATTAAATTCGGTGATGTCGCTGACCAGAATAACTATTCTGTTTTGTCGAAGCTGAATTATTACGGAGTAAACGGCGTGCGTGCCCTGAACGGGCTGCCCGGCTATATCTGGGATGAGGAACTTGCTAAGGTCGCGCTTGCACACAGCAGAGAAATGGCGGACAATGACTTTTTTGAGCACAACAGCTTAGACGGAACAAAATTCTCCGCCAGACTCTTGAATGCAGGCATTGACTGGTCAGTCTGCGCGGAAAACATCGACTGTGGCTATAATGATCCCTTTGCGGCACTGAACGGTTGGTACAATTCCGAATCCGGTCACCGCAAGAATATCCTAAGTGAAAAATATACGAATTTCGGCGTTGGATTTGCGTACAATCCTGATTCTTATTACGGCTATTACGGTACACAGGATTTTTATAAAGGATGGTAAATGTATATTATTCGTATAAAACAACATAATTGTGTATATTATTCATGAATATTTCATGCTTATACATATTTATGCGGTTTTCACTTGACAAATTCTGAAAACGGTGTATAATAGTATCGTATCTAACAGGCGGTTTGCCTGAACAGAAAGGAAGAGCATCCATTATGGCAGAAACAAAAATTCCGAAGAAAATCGTACTCGCTTACTCCGGCGGTCTCGACACCTCTATCATCATTCCGTGGCTGAAGGAAACCTATCCGGGCTGTGAGGTTATCGCAGTTTCCGGCGACGTCGGTCAGGGCACTGAGCTGGACGGCTTGGAGGAAAAGGCACTGAAAACCGGTGCGTCCAAGCTCTATATTGAAGATCTTACCGATGAATTCATCTCGGACTATGTTTTTCCGACTGTCAAGGCAGGCGCGGTATACGAGGGCAAGTACCTGCTCGGTACCTCCTTCGCACGTCCGATCATCGCAAAGAGAATTGCGGAAATCGCAATGAAGGAAGGCGCAGATGCTATTTGCCACGGCTGCACCGGCAAGGGCAACGATCAGGTTCGCTTTGAGCTGACCATCAAGGCATTCTGCCCGGATATGCAGATCATCGCACCGTGGCGTATCTGGAATATCAAATCCAGAGACGAGGAAATTGACTACGCAGAAGCACATAACATTCCGCTGAAGATTTCCCGTGAGACCAATTATTCCAAGGACAAGAACCTGTGGCATATCTCCCATGAGGGTCTTGATCTGGAAGATCCGGCAAATGAGCCGCAGTATAATAAGCCCGGCTTCTTAGAGCTCGGTGTTTCGCCGGAGCAGGCGCCCGATCAGCCGACCTATGTGACGATTGACTTTGAAAAGGGTATTCCGGTTGCGGTTGACGGCGTGAAAATGAAGGGCAGCGATGTCGTCCGCAAGCTGAATGCTCTCGGCGGCGCGAACGGCATCGGCATCGCGGATATCGTTGAGAACCGTCTGGTCGGCATGAAGAGCCGCGGCGTTTATGAGACCCCCGGCGGCACGATCCTCTATTATGCACATGCAGCGCTTGAGACCATTACGCTTGACAAGGCAACAGCTCGCGTCAAGGAGCAGCTCTCGCATCAGTATGCGGATCTTGTATACAACGGTCAGTGGTTCACACCGCTCCGTGAAGCGCTTGATGCTTTCGTTGACAGCACGCAGCAGAATGTCAACGGAACGGTAAAGCTGAAGCTCTATAAGGGCAATATCATCACTGCGGGCATCACCTCCCCCGACACCCTCTATGATGAAGAGGTCGCAACATTCGATGAGGACGATGTCTACGATCAGAAGGATTCCGCCGGCTTTATCAATCTGTTCGGTCTGCCGATCAAGGTCAAGGCTAAGCTCGATCAGAAGCGCGGCAAATAAGATCTCAAAATTCACGGAAAGGGCGGCTTTCGCGGGTCGCCCTGTCTGTTTTTCGGCATGAAACGGAAAGGATAACGATTATGGCTAAAATGTGGGCGGGCAGATTTTCAAAAGAGGTCGATGAAACTGTCAATGCGTTCAATTCCTCGATCTCGTTTGACGGCAGAATGTACCGGCAGGATATCCGAGGCAGTATCGCGCACGCCACAATGCTCGGAGACTGCGGCATTATTCCGCGGGATGATACGGAAAAGATTATTGCCGGACTGGAGAGCATTCTTGCCGATCTCGATTCCGGCGCGCTTCTGATGGATCCGACTGCGGAGGATATTCATATGTTTGTCGAGGCGGAGCTGACCAAGCGGATCGGCGATGCAGGCAAGCGGCTTCATACGGCACGTTCGAGAAACGATCAGGTTGCGCTCGATATCCGGCTGTATCTGCGTGATGAAATTGCCGAAATCCGGAAGCTGCTGCTTTCGCTGCTGAAAACGCTTGTGAAGATCGCAGAGCAGCACACCGAGACGATTATGCCCGGCTACACGCATTTACAGCGCGCACAGCCTGTCACATTTGCGCATCATATTCTCGCATATGTTTGGATGCTGCTGCGGGATGACAGCAGACTTGCCGATACCGCGAAGCGCATGAATTACTGCCCGCTCGGTGCCGGCGCGCTTGCCGGTACGACCTACCCGATCAACCGCAAAGAAACTGCAAATCTGCTCGGTTTTACCGCGCCCGTACCGAATTCGCTGGATGCGGTTTCCGACCGTGATTTCTGCGTGGAGCTCGCCAATGCGCTTTCTCTGCTGATGACGCATCTCTCCCGGTTCTCTGAGGAAATCATCCTCTGGTGCTCATGGGAATTCAAATTTGTTGAGCTCGACGACGCCTATGCGACCGGCTCCTCTATTATGCCGCAGAAGAAAAACCCTGATGTGACGGAGCTGATTCGCGGCAAAACCGGCAGAGTGATCGGCGATCTGACTACGCTGCTGACCATGCTGAAAGGTCTCCCGCTTGCCTATAATAAGGATATGCAGGAGGATAAGGAAGCGATTTTTGATGCAATCGACCAGGCAAAGCTCTGCATCAAAACCTTTGATCCGATGCTCGCGACGATGCGCGTTCTCAAGGATAATATGCGTGCGGCGGCGGCAAAGGGCTTCATCAACGCGACAGACTGCGCTGACTATCTTGTCAAGAAGGGACTCCCCTTCCGCGATGCCTACAAAATCACCGGTACGCTTGTTGCGCAGTGCATCGCTGAAAAACTGACGCTGGAAACGCTGCCGCTTGAACAATATCAGGCTGCCTGCCCGCTTTTTGCCGAGGATGTATATGATGCAATCGCACTGGAAACCTGCCTGAACGGCAGAATTTCCGAGGGCGGCCCCTCTGCCTCCGCCGTGCAGGAGCAGCTTTCCGCTGCAAAGGCAGCAATCGGAGCGATTATAGTATGAAAAAACGCATCCTGTATATTTTTGTTGTCAGCTTTGTGTCATTCCTGCTCTGGGCGCTCGGGATCGCCGTGATTCTGCTGTATTTTGAGGATGCAACATGGACCTCTGTCCGCGTATGGTCAGTTGTAGTGTTTGTTGCTTCCTGCACATGGAGCTGCATTCATTTTTACCGCAAGGAGAAAAAGGAACGGGAGGAAGAAGAAAATGAAAACTACAAAGGTGTATATTGACGGTCAGGCTGGCACTACCGGTCTGAAGCTGTTTGATCGGATCAAGGACAGAACAGATATTGAACTTCTGACAATTGCGCCGGAAAAACATCGCGATAATGCAGAGCGTGCCCGTCTCATCAATGAATCCGATGTGACCTTCCTTTGTCTGCCGGATGCGGCATCTATTGAAGCAGTATCGTTTGTCGAAAACCCGAACACCAGAATCATTGATGCTTCGACCGCACACAGAACCAATCCGGACTGGGCATACGGATTTCCGGAGCTCTCCCCTGCTCACCGCGACAGAATCCGCACGGCGTCACGCGTCGCGGTACCGGGATGCTATGCTTCGGGCTTTGCATCGCTGGTTTACCCGATGGTGCAGAGCGGATTTCTTCCGGCGGATTATCCTGTAACCTGCCATGCGGTTTCCGGATACAGCGGTGCCGGTAAAAATGCAATTGCGGTATACGAATCCGCTGACTGCCCTGCTGAATTTCACAGCCCGCGGCAGTATGCGCTCGGACTGAAACATAAGCATCTGCCGGAAATGCAGAAGGTTTCCGGACTAAGCTACCCGCCGGTTTTCAATCCGCTTGTCTGCGATTATTATGCCGGTATGGTCGTGTCGGTTCCGCTGCACCGCCGCCTGCTGAACGGCGAACCCTCAATTGAGGAGATTCACGCGATGTTTGCAGAGCATTACGCAGAACAGCAGTTTGTAAAGGTTCGCGCACTGCAAGGCGAGGATGTGCTCGAAAACGGCTTCCTCCCTGCAAATACGCTTGCCGGCACGAATCTTCTTGAAATATTTGTATGCGGCAATGACAGTCAGATTCTGCTGGCTGCGCGGCTGGATAACCTCGGAAAAGGCGCGTCCGGCGCTGCGCTGCAATGCTTCAATATTATGACCGGTGCACCGGAGGAGACCGGGCTCACCGAAAAAGGAGATACTGTATGAAAATTCAGAGCTTTCCGGATTATAAATTTGTAAGCGGCGGTGTATGTGCCGCACGCGGATTCCGCGCAAACGGTGTTTGCTGCGGCCTGAAGCATCAGGCTTTGCCAACGGACGGCATCTCCGAGCAGAATCTTGCCGCAAACGGCATCGAGGATAATGCACCGAAAAAGAACGATCTTGCGATGATTGTCGCCGAGAAGACCTGTGCTGCCGCCGCAGTTTATACGCAGAATAAGGTAAAAGGCGCACCGATTCTTGTTACAAAGGAACACCTGAAAGACGGTTATGCACAGGCTGTCATTGTCAATTCCGTCAATGCCAACACCTGCAATGCAGACGGTGTTGAAAAGGCAAATGCGATGTGCAGACTCGCTGCCAATGCGCTGAATATTGACGAAAACGATGTGATTGTTGCCTCGACCGGTGTCATCGGGCAGATTCTGCCGATTGAACCGATTAAAAACGCGATTCCTGCGCTTGTCAAAGGGCTCTCTGCAAGCGGCAACGAAGAAGCAATGCACGCGATCATGACAACCGATACCCGCGAGAAGGAACTTGCAGTTTCGTTCAGCGTCGGCAAAAAAACATGCCGTCTCGGCGGTATGCTCAAAGGCAGCGGCATGATTCACCCGAATATGGCAACTACGCTGACCTTCCTGACAACCGACTGTGCAATCTCCCCTGCTATGCTTCAGCAGGCACTCTCTGATGTGGTCAGAGTCACGCTGAACCGTGTTTCGGTTGACGGCGACCAGTCCACGAACGATATGGTTTGCATCATGGCATCCGGGCTCGCGTACAATGAGGAGATCTCTTCTGAAAATGCCGATTATGCTGCATTTCGCGGTGCGCTCTATACCGTTATGCTCAATCTTGCGAGAATGTGCGCAGCGGACGGCGAGGGCGCAACAAAGCTGATTGAGTGCGTCGTTTCCGGTGCAGAGACCGAAGAAATCGCGGAAACCGTCGCCAAGAGCATTATTGAATCCAGTCTGTTCAAAGCGGCAATGTTCGGTGCAGACGCAAACTGGGGAAGAATTGCCTGCGCAATGGGCTATGCTAACTGCGATTTCGATATTTCTAAGGTCAGCGTCGATCTTGCTTCGGAAAAAGGCAGAATCACCGTTGCGAAGGACGGATTCGGTGTCCCCTTCTCGGAGGAGCTTGCAAAAGAAATCCTGCTCGAAGACGAGATTCAGGTGCTCGTATTCCTGAACAGCGGCGAATGCTCCGCTGCCGCATGGGGCTGCGATCTCACCTACGATTATGTGAAAATTAACGGAGATTACAGAAGCTGAGGAAAGGAGAAGTTGATATGCTGCAAAAAATGGAGATTCCGGAGAACATTTCTACGCAGATCCGATCGCAGGTTCTGATCGACGCGCTGCCTTATATTCAGCGTTACAATCACAAGATTATTGTTGTCAAATACGGCGGCAATGCGATGACAAATGAGTCGCTGAAAGAAGCTGTCATGAGTGATATCGTGCTGCTTTCGCTGGTCGGCATTCGTGTTGTGCTGGTTCACGGCGGCGGCCCGGAAATCAGCGATATGCTGCACAGACTGAATATTGAGAGCAAGTTCATCGGCGGACTGCGCTATACCGATGCCGAAACTGCCGATGTTGTCCGCATGGTTTTGGCTGGAAAGGTCAATAAGGAGCTGGTCTCGCATCTGACACGCCATTCCGGTCAGGCAATCGGCTTGAGCGGTATCGACGGTGCGCTGCTTCAGGCACGCAAAAAGGAATCGAAACCCGATCTCGGATTGGTCGGTGAGATTACAGCCGTCAATACCAAGCCGATTCTGACTGCGCTCGATAACGGTTATGTTCCCGTGATTGCGACGGTTGCGTGCGGACCTGACGGTCAGGTTTACAATGTCAATGCGGACACGGCTGCGGCTGCAATCGCATCGGCGCTCGGCGCTGAGAATCTCATTCTGATGACGGATATTGCCGGTCTGCTTCGCGATAAGGATGATCCTTCTACGCTGATTCCTTCTGTGAATATCAGCGAAGTGCAGAATCTGAAACGGCAGGGCATTATTTCCGGCGGTATGATCCCGAAGATTGACTGCTGCGTCGAGGCAATCCGCCGCGGCGTCAAAAAGGCTGTCATCATCGACGGCAGAGTGCCGCATTCGATTCTTGTTGAAATTTGCAGCAATGAAGGTGTCGGTACACAGTTTTTGAGCGTGTACTGAAAAGGAGTATCATATGAATACAATTGAAGTAACCGATCAGTGCATGATGCGGGCTTTCGGGCGGATTCCGCTTGTGGAGGCGCAGGGGCACAACTGCACCTGCACGGATGAAAACGGAAAAACCTATATTGATATGGGCAGCGGAATCGGCTGCAATGTGCTCGGCTGGTGCAATGATGCATGGGTCGATGCAGTCTGCGGACAGGTGAAAAAGCTCCAGCACGCCTGCAATTATTACTACACACAGCCGCAGGCGGAATTCGCGGAAAAGCTCTGCAAAGTAACCGGTTTTTCGCGGATGTTCCTCGGAAATTCCGGCGCCGAGGCAAATGAATGTGCAATCAAGGTCGCACGGAAATACAGCTCGGATAAATACGGCAAAAACCGCGGAACGATCATCACGCTGAAAAACAGCTTCCACGGCAGAACGATGGAGACGCTGGCAGCAACCGGTCAGGATGTGTTCCACCAGTATTTTTATCCGTTCCCGACGGGATTTGTATTTGCAGAAGCCAATAATCTGGATGATCTGAAATCCAAGCTCGACGGCACGGTTTGCGCAATTATGATCGAGGTGATTCAGGGCGAAGGCGGTGTCTGCGCGCTGGATCAGGCCTATGTGCAGGCAATTGCAAAGATTTGCGAGGAGCAGGATATTCTGCTTATCATTGATGAGGTGCAGACCGGTGTCGGCAGAACCGGAACTTTCCTTGCGCAGGAGCAATTCGGCGTTAAGGCAAATGTTACCACGCTTGCAAAAGCCATCGGCGGCGGCCTGCCGATCGGCGTCACACTGGTTGACGAAAAGTGCGCGGATGTCATCACGCCCGGTACGCACGGCTCGACCTTCGGCGGCAATCCGGTTGTCTGCGCCGGCGCCTGTGCCGTGCTCGATCAGATCACCGCACCGGGATTTCTCGATTCCGTCAAGGAAAAGGCGGCATATCTCCGCGGTGAACTCGCGAAGATTCCGGAAGTGGCAGCGCTTTCCGGCATCGGTATGATGATCGGCATTACGCTGAAAACCAAAGATGCACATGATGTCATGCTCGCTGCAAATGATGCGGGACTGCTCGTACTGACCGCAAAGGAAAAGGTACGTCTGCTTCCTCCGCTGACCATTACAAAAGAAGAAATGGACGCAGGTCTTGCGATTCTGCGCAATGTATTAGAGGCATAAATCTGCCCCGGAAAGGAATAAACGATATGAAACATTTACTGAAAATGCTCGATCTTTCTGAAGCGGAGATCATTGATCTGCTGAACCTTGCCGATCAGCTGAAATATGAACGGAAGCACAATATTCCGCACCCGCATCTTGCCGGAAAGACTCTCGGTATGATCTTCCAGAAGGCATCGACTCGAACCCGCGTTTCCTTTGAAACCGGTATGACGCAGCTCGGCGGCTATCCGCTGTTCCTCTCCGCAAACGATATGCAGATCGGACGCGGCGAGCCTGTGCAGGATACGGCACGCGTTCTTTCCCGCTACCTCGACGGCATCATGATTCGCACCTTTGCACAGAAAGAGGTTGAGGATCTCGCAGAATTCGGCAGCATCCCGATTATTAACGGTCTGACCGATTTCTGCCACCCCTGCCAGGTTCTTGCGGATCTCATGACGATTCGTGAATACAAAGGCAGTTTCTCCGGTCTGAAGATGTGCTACATCGGCGACGGCAATAATATGGCAAATTCGCTGATCGTCGGCGGTCTGAAGGTCGGCATGGAGGTTTCTGTTGCCTGCCCGAATGACTATCAGCCCGATCCGATCGTTTTGGATTTCGCAAAGAAGAACGGAAACTTCACAATGACCGATCAACCGGTTGCTGCCGCTGAAAATGCCGATGTGATCTTCACCGATGTCTGGGCATCTATGGGTCAGGAGGGCGAAGCTGAAAAGCGCAGGATCGCCTTTGCAGGCTATCAGGTCAACAATGACGTCCTCGCAGCAGCACATGCAGACTGCATGGTGCAGCATTGCCTGCCCGCGCACCGCGGCGAGGAGATCACCGCAGAGGTCTTTGAGGCACATGCGAACGAGATTTTTGATGAGGCTGAAAACCGCCTGCACGCGCAGAAAGCTGTTCTGGTTAAGGTTATGGGATAAGAAAAAAGGCAGATCAAACGATCTGCCTTTTTATTTACAGCGGTATCACTTTTCCGACAGGCCTGCGTGAGAAAGGTGCGGGAATACGCTCCAGCAGCACAACGCAATGCGCCGCTATCCCCTGCTCCTGCCCGGTAAAACCGAGCTTTTCCTCAGTAGTCGCCTTTATGCTGACCTGATCCATGTCACATCCAAGCACCTCGGCGAAATTTTTTCGCATTTGCAGAATATGCGGTGCGAGCTTCGGCTTCTGTGCAAGAACGGTTGCATCAAGATTCCCGATCTGCCAGCCCTTTTTCTGAATGATTGCATTGACATGACGCAGAAGCTGAATGCTGTCTGCTCCGGCAAACTTCGGGTCAGTATCGGGAAAATGCTGCCCGATATCGCCGAGCGCCAGTGCCCCGAGCATGGCGTCCATTAGGGCGTGCGTCAGTACATCGGCATCGGAATGCCCAAGCAGCCCGAGCGTGTGCGGAATCTCCACACCGCCGATAATCAGCTTTCTGTCTTCCACAAGCCGGTGGACATCATAACCGTGTCCGATCCGAAAATCAGCCATTGTGCTCCTCCTTTTCCGGCATTGCCAGAAGCGCCTCTGCAATCGCAAAATCCTCCGGTGTTGTCAGCTTCAGATTGGTATAATCTCCTGTTGTCATGGTAACCGGATTGCCAAGCGCTTCGACAAGCTGGCAGTCATCCGTGTAGTCTCTCCCCTGCTGCTGCGCAAGCTGAACAGCATCTGCATAAAGCTGCCGCGAAAAAACCTGCGGCGTCTGTGTCTGATAGAGCAGGGCGCGCTCAGGCGTATCGGTAATAATACCGTCCCGCACGACCTTGATCGTATCCTTGACCGGAACGCCGAGTGTCGCAGCGCCGTTTCGGCGTGCATCCGAAATGACACGTTCAATTGCCTCAGGACGAATGAGCGGGCGCGCACCGTCATGAATTGCCGCATACTGACAATCTGCCGAAATCTCAGCAAAACCGTTTTTTACACTCTGTTGACGGGTTGCACCTCCTGCTGTCAGCTTTACCGGTATCGGCAGCGACACCCCGGAAAGCGCCTCCTCATAGCGCGGCAAATCTTCTTCTCTGCCCACAATCACGATCTCCGCGATGCTTTCACACCTGCAGAAGCTGCGGATGCAGTATTCCAGTACGGTACTGCCGCCGAGCGGATGCAGAATCTTGTGAATTCCGCCCATTCTGGTTGCATTGCCGGCGCAGACAAGCAGTGCGGCTGTGTCTCTTGCCATGGTATTATTCCAGACCCGGAACCATGTTTCCGCAGCAGGCGCAGAACAGCGCATCCGATGCAATCGGTTCGCCGCAGTTCGGGCAGATCAGTTCTGCGGGCTTTTCCGGCTCATCCGGCTTATTCTGATCGGAAACCGGTGTATCTGCGTTCTTTTCTTCTATGACCGCACCATCTTCCGGCTTTTCGGATTGTGTTTCATCATTGCTGTCAGCCTGAACGGTAATTTCCGGCACAGGCGTGTGATTCGGTGCAAACGGAGATACTGCCTCTCCGCCTGATACAACATTTCTGCCGCAGTTCGAGCAGAACATTGCCTCGGGATCGAGCGGCTGCGCACAGAAAGGGCAAACCGCCTGCGCGACAACCGGTGCTGCGATCTCCGGCGCTTTTGCGCCGCAGTTTGAGCAATAATGCACATTCAGTGCCAGCGTGGCGCCGCACTCAGGGCAGATCTGTATTCCGAGAAGCTGATTCAGCTCCCTCTGTTTATCAGAAAGCGATTCCTGAACCTGTGTGATGGTCTGGAAAAGATCCTGATACGGATAATCCGGATCGCCGGAATGCTCGCGGTAGACCAGGCAGCCAAGATCACGGTAGCAGTTTGCAAGCTCCGCTTCCAGCCCCATGATTTCTTTTTTCACTCTGTTTTTATCGGCATACACCTTTGCACCGTCCGATGCCTGACGCACTGTGTTTGAGACAGATGCTTTAATGTTATCAAATATACCCATTATGATGACCTCCGTTATCTGTTTTTTTTATTATACCACAGCCCTTTTGCTTTGTCAATCAATAATTTTGCCGTGTTTCTGCTGTTTTTTCTTCAGAAAATTTTTCTTCCTTTTCCATTGCGTTTTTATGAATTATATGGTATAATAATAATATATAGTGCCTGTGAAAGATGGCACAAAGTGATGAGGAGGGGTTTTTATGGGTTTGATCCGAAACAAGTACAAACGGACAGCAGCTGCATTGCTAGCCGCTGTCACAACCGCTGCTGCACTGCCTTTTTCTGTACCGATGCAGGCTGTTGCTGTGGATACGGCGCCTGACATCAATTATGCAAAGGCATTGCAGTATTCCATTTATTTCTACGATGCCAATATGTGCGGCACTGAGGTCGGCGAGAACACCCGCCTGTCATGGCGCGATGACTGCCACACCTATGACGCACACGTTCCGATGGTTCCGTGGGACGGCAACACCGAGGAAGGCGGCGGAACAAATCTCTCGCAGGAATTCATGGATAAGTACAAGGACGTTCTCGATCCGGACGGCGACGGCACAATTGACGTCGCGGGCGGTATGCACGATGCCGGCGACCATGTTGAATTCGGTATGCCGGAAAACTACGCTGCTGCGACACTCGGCTGGGGCTTCTACGAATTCCGCGATACCTATGAAAAACTCGGGCAAAAGGATCACATTCAGACAATTCTGCGTTATTTCAACGATTATCTGATGAAGTGTACCTTCCGCGACAAAAACGGAACGGTTATTGCACACTGCTATCAGGTCGGTGAAGGCGGTATCGACCACGCTGTCTGGGAGGCGCCTGAGGTCGATACGATGGTGCGCCCGGCTTACTTCCTCACCGCCGAAAAGCCGCAGACCGATTATGTTGTATCTGCGTGCGCTTCGCTTGCAATCAATTACCTCAATTTCAAGGACGATGATCCGGATTATGCCGAAAAGTGCCTTGACTATGCACTTGCGCTCTGGGATTTTGCCAATACCAACAAGAAAGAGCTCTCCGACAACGGAGACGGCCCCGGACGCTTCTACTTTTCGTCCAAATGGGAGGATGACTACTGCTGGGCTGCGGCATGGTTATACAGAGCAACCGGCGATGCTTCCGTATTTGACTATGCATATGAGATTTTCGACTACTATGCTGCTTCCGGCTGGGTTTACTGCTGGAACGATATGTGGAGCGGCGCCTCGATTCTCTGGGCTGTCATCAATCAGGAGCATCCTGAGCTCAATATGATTCAGAATCTCAGAGATGCACAGGGCAAGAACGAGTATGTCTTCGACGATTTCTGGGACAATGACTGCGTCGGCAAGATTCTGAGCACATATAAGGCAAAGAAAACCCCGCAGGGATTGGTCTTTATCGACGTATGGGGAAGCTGTCGGTATGCCTCTGCATTCGCACTCTGCTGCGCTGTGTATGACAAATACCATAACGACGGCAAGCCGAGCGAATGGAGCGAATTTGCCAAGCGGCAGATCGACTATATTCTCGGCGACAACGATATTACCTATAAAGAAACCGCAGAACAGACGGTTCTTGCGGGAAGAAACGGCGAACACGGAAAGAGAGTATTCCTGTGCGGCTATGATCCGACATACTCCGTTATGAATCCGCATCACCGTGCGGCATCCGGTCTCACAATGGCTGAGGACCCCCGTCAGCAAAAGCACACACTCTGGGGCGCACTTGCAGGCGGCCCGGACAAAAGCGATGCGCACAGCGACAGCACAAATGACTGGCGCGAAAACGAAGTCACAATCGACTATAACGCAGCATTTGTCGGTGCGGCTGCGGCGATGTACCAGTATTACGGCACACCGGACATGAAGATTACGGAGAACTTCCCGCCTGCAGAGCAGAACAGCGAGGACGATCAGAACGGCACCGGCTACTGGGTTGAGGCAATCGGTGTTGACGACAAGAGCAGCGACGGCACCGGTGAAACCAAGGTTTCCCTCAAGGTCTATTCCGGTCTCGCCAAGCCTTCAAAGGATATTACGGTCAGATATTACTTTGACGCTTCTGAAATCGGAAATCCGGACATTGTGAAAGCCGATATGCTCTACGACCAGGCTTCGGTTGAGATCAAGGGTGCTTCCTCTGAGATCAGCGCACCGAAAAAATGGGATAAGATGGACAACATCTACTATGTTGAAATCAAGTGGAATGACTGCACCTTTGCGAATTCCGGCAAGAAATACCAGTTTAAGGTCGGCTTTTTAGGAGCGGGCTATACTGATTCGGCGACGAACAAATGGGTTTTCTATCATTGGGATCCGGATAATGACTGGAGCTATCAGACCTTGAAAATAGGAAAGGATACAGACTTTTTCGCGGTGTCGGATCCGCCTGAAACATTGAATGAGCATCTCTGCGTTTATGACGGCGGCGTGCTGGTCGGCGGTATTGAACCGGACGGTACAACTCCGGCAGCGGATCAACCCGATGAAACGACGACCACATCTTCATCGCCGAAGCAGAGTACGGAAAAACTGCGCGGTGATGTGGACTGCGACAAGAAAGTTGATGTTCTGGATGCGGTTATGCTGGCCCGCGTAGTGGCTGAGGACACGGAAACCGGCATCTCCCCCCAGGGTAAGATCAATTCAGACTGCAACGAAGACGGTCAGACAACGCCCAAGGATCTGACTGCGCTGCTGCGTCATCTTTCCGGACGGGAAGTATTCAAAGACTGACAAAACGATCTGCCTGCTGCGGGCTGCCAACGCCGGCGGCAGGCAGAACTTTATCCGAAAGGAGATTTATCATGGATATTCAGGAGATTCGTATTTCTGCATCGAATCAGGGGCTGTTTCTGCCGCTGATTAAGGAAACCGATGCGCTCAGTCAGGCTGCCGAGCTGCACGGAACAACGCTGCCGAACCGTGCGGTTTTGCAGATGCAGCCGCAGTATGATGCCGATGAAAACGGCGCACCGACTGATAAAACCGTTGCGCGATATACGGAAGCCGTGCGTTCGGCACAGTACAGCATTGTTTTTCTGGAGCCGATCGCGGTGCAGGACGATGCAAGGGCGCAGATCGGACAGCCTGTGCTGAAAAAAGATACGGTACCGGCATTTGCAACACTTTGCAAAGCGATCCGTGAGGCTTCTTCCGCAGCACACGGTACATCGCCGCTGCTTGTTGCCCTGCTCGACCATGCCGGACACAGAGCGCTCTCCCCTGCTGCTGCCGAGCATTCTCCGAATCTGCCGACTGCTGCGCCGCTGCTGTCTGATGAGGATTTCACACAGCTTGTGATTACCTGCGGAGAGGCTGCCGCCTTTGCTGAGAAAGCGGGATTCTCCGGCGCTGCACTGAATGTCAGCAGCAGAAATCTGTTTGGCGAGAGCCTTGCGGCTTTTCACCGCGACGGCAAATTCGGCGGCGATTTTGACGATCGCAGCCGGTTTGTCCGCGATTGCTATACGGCAATGAAAATGACAACTGATACGTTATTTTTCAGTATCCGGCTCTGCCTGAGCGACGGACTCCCGCAGCCGGACGGCTGGGGTATGTCGATCGGCGGCAATGCCCCTGATATCTACGAGCCTTCGCTGCTGCTGAGCATCCTCCGGGCACTGTACGGCGTCGAGCTGGTCTCCTGCGAAATCGGAATTCCCGGAATCAACTGGATGATGCAGGCGGAAGAAGAAGCCGAAATGCTGCGTCTGAGCCGGCTCTGTACCTGTGTCGCGATGATCGACAGCAATTTGCAGCAGAATGTGCAACTGATTCTGCCGGAGCTGCCCGGTCAGCAGATTCCGTTCTGTAATCTCGCAGCGGGTATGGTGCAGAATGAGTTTGCATCGTTTGCAGGATTTCTCGTATAATTCCATAAAGAAGGTGTAAGCATGGCACTCGACGGCGCGTTTCTGCACTGTATCAAAGGCGAATTGAATTCGCTGATCGGATCCCGAATCGACCGGATTTATCAGCCGGTTCGCGATGAGCTTGTCGTGTCGTTCCGCGGAAAAGGCGGAGCAGTCAAGGTGTTGTTTTCGGTTTCTGCGGATGCGGCTCGCATTCATCTAACGGATACGACACCCGAAAACCCCGCAAAACCGCCGATGTTCTGTATGCTATTGCGCAAACATCTGAGCGGCGGGAAGCTGGAAGCAGTTGAGCAGGATGGGCTTGAGCGTATTCTGCGGCTGAAAGTCCGCGCAAATAACGAAATGGGTGATTCAGTCGTCCTGACGCTTGTTTGCGAGATTATGGGACGCTTTTCTAATGTGATTCTGGTGAATGAACACGGTCGGATCGTAGACAGTCTGCGGCGTGTGGATGAAGATATCTCCCGCGTGCGGCTGGTTCTGCCTGCGATGGAATATACCGCTCCCCCGCGTGAGCCGCGCATCTGCTTGACCGATACGGACGACGATGCGATCCGCCGTGCGCTTTCCGGGATGCAGACAGGCGCACTTGCAAAAGTTCTGATCCGGTTATTCGAGGGCATCTCGCCGATTGTTGCACGGGAATGGGAGTTTTTCACCGGTAAGGGTGATCCTGTGACCCTGCCGCTCAGTGATGAGCAGATGAGCCGGTTTCTGTTTGCCGTACATCAGACGCAGGCTGCGCTTGCCGAACCGGAAAAGCGTGTTTATATGACACTGCGCACAAAGGACGGCATACTCAAAGATTTTTCGTTTATCCGGATTTCCCAGTATGGTGCCTGTATGATTTCATCGGAATACCCTACTGCCAGTCAGGCTCTGGACGCATTCTATGCGACAAGAGACCGCGATAACCGGCTGCGGCAGCGTGCAAACGATCTCTTCCGGTTTCTGGCAAATACCTCTGAGCGCATTACAAAACGTGTCGCAAATCAGCAGCAGGAGCTTCTCGAATGCGAGGGAATGGAGGAAAACCGGCGCTGCGGTGATCTGATTTCAGCGAATTTATATCGAATTCAGCGCGGCGATTCCAGTGCAAAGGTTGAGGACTTTTATCAGGAATCTGCGCCGACCGTCACGATTCCGCTTGATGTCCGGCTGACCCCGGCACAGAATGCACAACAGTACTACAAAAAATACCGGAAGGCTTGTACCGCAAAGAAAAAACTCACTGAACTGATCGAAAAGGGAAAGCAGGAGGCGGAGTATATCGACAGCATTTTTGAGGCGCTGACGCGTGCGGAATGCGATTCCGATATCGCACAGCTTCGGCTCGAATTGATTGAGCAGGGCTATCTGCGTGCAAATAAAAAAGCCGAAAAGCCTCCGAAACCGATGCAGCCGATGCACTTTGTCTCTTCCGACGGGCTGGATATTTATGTCGGGAGAAACAATAAGCAGAACGATCAGCTTACCCTGAAATTTGCGGAAAAATCCGACATCTGGCTGCACACGCAGCTCGTACACGGCGCCCATGTGATACTCGTCACAAACGGCACTTCCCCGCCCGACCGCTCCGTTGAGGAAGCAGCGATGCTGGCTGCATATTACAGTAAAGGGCGGGATTCCGCGCAGGTTAAGGTTGACTACTGCCCTGCAAAGTTTGTTAAAAAGCCTGTCGGTGCAAGACCCGGCATGGTTATTTACACGAATTACCAGACCGCTTTTCTTACACCAGACCCGGAGTTTGCTGCAAAACTCCGCGCTGAATAAAAAAACAGCCGCCGTACTGCATTGTACGGCGGCTCAGTCTGTCGAGAAACTTCATTAAGAATCATTTTTAAAGTTTTGATCAAACTTTTTCAAAAGTTTGCGGGGTCAAGGGGCAGCGCCCCTTGCCGTGCTCCGCAGAGCACGGAATTCCCCTATTTGCGTTCAAAAGCGCTAAAGATGGGGGCTTGGGGGAAGGAAAACAAGAGTTTTCCTTCCCCCATTTATCCATAACATATTCTTCTTTTTCAGTATCTGTATTTTGAAGAGAAGGACTTTATCGACAGGCTGAGCCGCCGTACTGCATTGTACGGCGGCTTTGCTTTATGCTTCTTCTTCGGCTTCCGGAACGATCCTGCACATCCGCTTCATGCGCTGTGCTTCGTTGGAAGAAAAACCGAATTTCTCATAGAACGGCATGACATCAGGCATTGCACAGAGTTCAACGTAAATATCCGTGCCGGAGATGCCGTTCTTCCGGATGAATTTGACGCATTCCCGGATCATCATACTTCCGATTCCCTTTTTCTGATACTCCGGCCGGACAATCACGTCCTTGATATAATAATCCAGACCGAAATCACCGATCATCCGCGCCATTGCAACCGGTTTTTCGCCGTCATAGACAGAGATTCTGAAAATTGAATTTTCCAGTGCAAGGGCAGTTTGCTCCGGTGTCGGTGCATTCTCCCAAACACTTTCCCACAACGCGATAAATTCATCGGCAGTCAGCTTGTTGAGTTTTGCTCTCAGTTTACGGGTTTTCATGTTTGTACCTCCTTAATTTTTTGTATGAACATCAATTTGCGGAAACGGAATTTCAATGCCCGCCTGATCGAGCGCATATTTGCAGCTCTCAAGTACGGCGGAGGGCGCGATAAAATATTCTGTCATATGCACCCAGATAAAGATTGTGAGATTGATGCCGCTGTCTGCGAGCTCTGAGACCGTGACAAGCGGCGACGGCTTTTTCATGACGCAGTCCAGCTCGGAAACAGCACCGAGCAGAACCTCGCGT
>Ga0247608_10002150_pt1 | contig 25424 bp, 46 predicted proteins | sample 176DNAGHGlowgp2_FD_193490 | JGI IMG/M metagenome (GOLD analysis project Ga0247608, IMG submission 193490) | Sheep rumen microbial communities from Palmerston North, Manawatu-Wanganui, New Zealand - 1766 DNA GHGlow gp2 | ecosystem: Host-associated > Mammals > Digestive system > Stomach > Rumen ... | reverse complement strand
GTGGGATTTTGGATGAAAGATACTGAAATCCCACTAGATATAATCTTTATAAATGATGATTGTGAAGTTATATCAATATATAAGGGACAACCTTACAATGAAAATATTGCTGAAGAGGATAATGTAAAATATGTCTTAGAATTAAATCAAAATTCTGGAGTTAAAAAAGGAGACGAACTTGATATAGATAGTGAGGAAGAATTACCTACTATGAAAGTAATAGGTCCAGACGGTGAAGTACAAATGGAACTTGAAGGTGGTGAACGAATCTTTAGTCGTAAAAATACTCGTACCTTAATTCGCATGGCTAAGAAAGCAAATGAAACTAAATCTGATACTGATTATAAACGGCTTGGTAATAAAATGTTTTCTTATATAAAATAGTAGGATGAGCGTGAGCCTGATTATGTTGAACTAAAAGATAAAAAATAACTATGCCAAGTAAAGCAGAAATTCTAAGTAGAGACCCAACTAACCTCAAATTAATGTGGAAAAAAGCTCAGAAAATATATAAAGAGCTTAAAGTTACAGGCTTGTCGGATATAGTCATTGCTGGTATTCTTGGAAATATGGCGTAGGAGTCGTCATTTAATCCTAAAGCAAAAAGTGGTATCCATACAGGATATATACAAAATTAGCCCGAATTTGTAAAATGGATTACACAATATTTTGGAGGATATGACCATAAACATCAAATGAATTATCTCATTGCGGGTTTAACAAATAAATTGCCAGATATAAAATCATCTACAGGAGTACAGCTATATAATAGGTTTACAGCCTTTTTGTCTGGTGCAAAAAAAGTTAAAAGTGTCGCAGACGCTACTACTTTATGGGAAGATGCTTATGAAATATCACATGGACAAGAAATACAAGCTCGAATAAACTATGCTAACTACTTTTATAAATAGATTCAGTAGTTAACAAATAATAAGAAGCCTACAAAAACTAGTACACGATTAAATAAATCAAAATCTCTCCCTGATTGGTCAAATCCAGATTTTTCAAAAGTAACATAGTCAATTAAAAATCCATATTATGATTTTACTTCTGAGAATACTGAATTAGATTATCCTACTTATAATTTAGATAATGTAAAAACAGAATTTGATTTACCAGTATATGCTTCAAATTTTAAGAAAGGTGGAAAATTAATTAAAAGAGGTCAGCAAGGAATGTAGGTTTTCAGAAATCCAAATAATCCATATGATATAGAAATACAATTGGAAAAAGACCCACTTCCTGAAGACTATACAGAGCCAAATAACATTGGAAAGTATGGATATATTGATATACCTATAGAAACTAGAATGGATTAGACTACTTAGTAGTTAAATAAATTAGTTTCTACTTATTAGCCTACCAAGGAATTGCAATAGGCAAGTTAGGGAATTAAACATCCGTTTAATTGGTGGGAAGCTGTTCCTGCTTTAGTACCATTAGCTGCTCCAGCAATAGTATCTTCTCCGTATTGGGCACCAGCAGCGGCTACCACCTTAACAAGTCCTACATTTTGGACAGGTGTAGCTACAAAGACTATTCCAAATCTTATTAAAGATACAGGAACATATATTGCAGCAGATACTGGTTCATAGTTATTAACAGGAAAAAGTTTAGGAGATCATATAAACAACCTTATTGACTTAGAAGAAGGACATCCAGTTGGAGAAATATTGTCATTTAGTATTACAAATCCAACAAGAAAATTAATATCTGAGACGATTAAACCTAAAAGTACTGGATCTAAGATTACTAATGGAATTGAAAAAGCTCTTGAAGAATTTTATCCAATACAAACAATTTCAGAAGAAGTAACTCCTTATGGAACTAAAGTGATACAAAATAATGGGAAAATAAGATTTAGATTAGCATCTCATACAGATTAGTTTCCAAGAGAAATTGTGTTAGACCCTCAAGGAAATAATTAGTTTTATGTCCACATAAGGACGTGGAATGGAGAAAAAGTTCCTGCTAATTTATCACAAGAAGAAATAAATACTTTATATAATGCTTTATACGATGAACTTCCAGTAGGAGCAGAAATATTAATACCACAATCTGGACCAGATAATTATGCAACTCGTGGAACAATAGCAGCATTAAAAAGAATAAGTAGAGACAGCAGATTTATGCATGGGAAAAAAGGAAAAGTATTTTATGAAGATAATGGTAAAATAAGAAAATTTAAGACAACTAGCTTCATAAAGAAAGGAAAACCTGACTGGGAATACATTAACAGATAGCTAATTCCACTTGCAAAACAATAGGACAACTGGCAAGGCTCAAATGGTATTATAAATAATATAGAAGATAATACTATTTGGAGAAATCTTAAAGGTGCTCCATTTTGGGGAGAATTTGATTGGGGAGAAATTCTTATAAATACAGATTAGGATCCTATATTTATTCCAACAACTTATCTACACGAAATAAGACATGCATTTGATTATTCAACTAAATTTAATAATGTTAGTTGGAAAAATCCACTTCTTAAATATTTAAGAACTAAACCAACGAATATATTTAAAAAAGGTACACTTAGGCCAATCTAGCTAACCAAAGAACAAATTTAGCTATTAAATAAAGCATACCCAACTAAATGGACTAACAGACTTCCATTTGTAAACAGAACAGGATATCAAAGGCCAGAAAAAATTGCAGCAAATGCAGAAATAAGATATTTATTTGATAAGTTATACTTTAAGACTTTTGGAACGCATCCTACAGTTGAGCAACTAAATACTTTTATTAACATCTTACCTGATGATAAGTTTATAGAAACTATACTATCTAGTAGAAGTGCTTATATAGGTACATATTTAAAAAATATAGTTAAACCATTACCAAAAGAAGGAACTTTTAATGTTTATATTCCATCAGAAGGTATACCCCTAGAAATTTAGGTAAACAAACATATGTTAGGACATCCTTCTCTTTAGTTAATGAGGAAAGCAATTACTTCTGTACCAAGCTTAACAGGTATAGGCTATGGTCTTTATAGTACACAACAATCACAATAAATATATTTTTAACATATATTAATTTGCACAAATCAGAATAAATTGCTATATTTGCAAAAAGTTTAACAGTTAAACATTAAAATTATTAATTATGAGAATTACAAGTAAATTTAGAAAATTTTAGGAAGGCGGCCCAGTAAGTGCCCCACAAGACCCTATGGCACAATTACTTCAAGTTGCCATGGAAGCAGTTCAAACACAAAACTGTGAAGCAGCTATGGCTGTTTGTCAAGCATTACTACAACTTGCACAAGGTGCAGCAGGTGGTCCTGCTCCTGGCCAAGAAGGTCCTGCACCCGAAGAAGCTCCAGCAGAGGAACCCACATTTGCTCGTTACGGTGCAAAGTTAGTAAGAAGAAGATAATTAACTTAAAACTTTAGAAAGGAGTGTATATTAATTTATATGCTCCTTTTTTGTTATAATATGGCACAAGTAATAAAAGCCGAAAATGGCACAACAATAGTACAATATAAGCCTTTCTAGGATACATTAAAAATAACAGCAGGAAATACTTACAAAGCTTCTGATGGATTAAAATATCTACAAAATAAAGAAATGTTATCTAGATACGCAGACTATAAAAATATGGATGATAACTAGAGACAAGAATTTTATACTACTGTAGATAATTATATCAATGCTATAAACTCAGGAAAGGCAGATTTCAGTCAAAAAGGTATATCTCTTTTTGATAATACACTAGAGAATTTATATACACCATTGGTAAACGAATATTTCAAGTATGGAATATATAATGGGGATATTCCTATATATGATGAAAGTGATAAAACATTATATACTCCACAATTAGTACAACTTATAGGTAACGATCTATACAATAATCCCAAAATAGATGATACATTATTAATGTCTGGGTGGAATGCATTAGACCCTAAAGATAATGAAGGTAAAAGAGGTATATCTAATCGCATTAAAAGATATGTAGAAATTATTAGAAAAGAAGCTAATAAATTAGAAACTACTTTACCTTATACACAATAGTTTCGTTTTAATGGGTGGTAGGATGACTTAAATGCTTATTAGAAAGAAATAGAAGCCTTAAGAGCTCATGCTAATGATATAGAAAAGTTAACTGATATAAATGATGAGAGTTGGATTCAAAATGCCATTAGGGCAGGACTAAATCCAGAAGAGGTGAAAAGATATTTTAAATCTGATGAAGTCTCTAATGATTCACAAACAAATAATAAAAATAACTCAGAAAACACTGAAGATTAGAAACAGGCAGAAGATTCAGGAGAACAAAATAATCAATAGACTTCAGGATATGATTACTTTGATCCATTATCAGAAAATGATATTATAGCTATGCAGAATGGAAAGTCTTATACTCTTACAGATTCTACATGGCAAAATATAGATGATGATAATATTAAATAGTTAGCTTAGGGATTAATAGATGTATATGCCAGACACAAAATTGAAGGAAAAGATACATTCTGGGACGGATATCGAAATAAATACCTGCAAAATTTATCGGCATTCTTTACAAAAGGAAATGAAATAAGTGTTTATTCAGTATCAAATGGAGTACTTACTAATAAAGGTAAGTAGTTTTTTATAAGAACTCCAAAACATCAATTTCCAGTAAAAGTTAATATCCAAAAATAGTCTGATAACACATATATTGCAAAAGATTCTGCTGGAAATATATATTAGTTAGGAGGATATTCTTTTGACCCACAAAATATTCCACAATCAATTTTAGATTTAAATAAAGATTTAGGTAATCCTATTCCATTTAATATAAAACTATTACTTAGTGGAAAATAGTAGTTAGTAAAATATCTAGAAGAAAATATTATTCCTTTAGATACAAGATATATACCGCCTAAAATGTTTGCAAAAATGGTAACTACTCTATCATATTATTTTCTTAAAAATTTTACATCAGGAAATAATATTTTAAGAGATCCAAGAATAGGAGTTATAACTTTTGGAGGTCATACAAATTTAGGTGGATAGGTTTCATCACTTGATTGGAATTTATTAGGATATAAAATTAGATTTGAGTTTAAAAATGGAAAGGTTATTCGTTAGAAAAATTCTAATTTTATAGATCCTAAAACAATTTCAAAAGTAACTATAGATAGAAACGCTGGAGCTTATAAAAAAGGTGGTATGATTCCAAAATTTTAGGAAGGTAGTAAAACTATGGTAGATTACCAAAAAGAAAATGGAATTGCTGTAGCTTCTAAACCAATTTCTCCAACAAAATAGAATAAATCTACAAGAGATTTATCTAAAAAACAACAACTTGCTTCTGATAATGAATTTACTGCCGCAGATAAGGTACGTGCTGTTGCTGCAGGTTTAGACTTATTAAGTTCATTCCTAGCATTTCCACAAAGTACTAAATTAGCAGCTGCTGCTGGAACTGCAGCAGCATTCGGCACATATATAACTGCTGACATTATGGATGTCATAGAAGGCCGTTAGAATTTAGGCGATGTTGCTCTTAATGATGCTTTATTACTTGGAACTATGGCAGTTCCAATGTTTATTAATCCCAAACGTGCTGCGGCATTAGGAATGGGAGAAAAAGGTTAGCAAATTGCCTCCGCTTTTTCTAAAGTCTTTGGCTGGGCTGTAGCTGGAGGTATGATTGCTAATGAAGAAACACGTAAATCATTAGAAAATACTGTATCTAAACTTACAAATTTTGAATTTGCTTCATTAAATTCACAAGACGCTACTAATATAGCCTTTATGGTCAGACTAGTTGCAGGAGTTAAAGACGGAATTAGTAATAGAAAATCCAATAAAGAAATATAGAAAATTTAGGAAGGTAAAAGAGAAAAATTTGTAAATTACTCTTATAAAGTTGGAGATACTACAAAGTCAGGTAAATTACCAATAACAGAAGAAACCACATCTTTAGAAATTCCAAGTTTAAAGGAATCTATTTTAAAACAATTAAATGAGGGTAGAGAAGAAGCAAATAAAATAAAAGCAGAGGATGTTACTATACCAACTGTTAAGAAAAAAGGTATAGCAAAATTACCGAAACAAATATAGAATATTTATAGTAAAGTATCAGGAAAAGAAATCCCAGAAACAACTGAGTTAGCAGAAGTCGAACTTGGCCCTGTTCCTAAAGCTACTTCTTAGGCTACTCCATATTCAAGAATATTTGAAAAAGCTTCAATAGATGAAAATGGTGTAGTTTCCCGTAAAAATACTCCATTAGGAAAATTTATTAGAGAAACATTAGGAGCTACAGATTTTGATGTATTCTTTTCCGACTATAATATTGTACGAAACTACCGAATGGGTAAACTTGCTCGTTTAAATAAAAACGTATACTAGCCCTTGGACGATTTAAGAAAGCAAGGAAAAGTATTTAATGATATAATTAAAAATCCTAATTTAACTACTAATTAGAAAAATAAGGAATTAGCAAATGCAATGGTTAAATTTGGATTTCTAGAAAGTGATCCTGGATTAGTTAGTTATGCTAAAGCATTATCTGATTTCTATGAAACAGATTTGTCTAGATACGATAATTTCCAACTAGCTCAAGCAATGTTTGATGCTAAATCAGAAGAACCAGTATTTGGAAAACCAGTTCCAGAAGGAACAACTAATACAAATACTGGATCAAAAATTAATACTAAAGAATTAAATTATAATAATTAGCAAAAAGTTACTTTAGAGGATTTAACTGATGCTTATGAAATATTTTTAAGGGAAAAACAAGCAACAGGAGAAACTAATCCAACATTTTTACAATAGTTATTACAGACTTAGACGAAAAATAAAAGCGACAAACAATAGTTAGTTTAGAAAGTTTTTTCTAATTTTAATACAGACGCAGTTACACCACTACGTATACAACAAGATTAGATGATTAAACTTCTATTAAAAACCAATGCTTTATCAAAAGTATTAGAAAATGAAACTAAAGCATTATCTGCAAAAACGATAACAAAAGCTCTCAAAGAATTAGTAAAAGATAAAAAACTAACACAAGAACAAGCAGATAAAGCTTCAATACGTATTATTCGTACAAGATTGGCAAGAGAAATAAGGTCAAAATATCCTAATGCAAATAAGGCTAGTAAACCAACAGAAAATTCTTCTTCAAATACAGAAACAATTAGTGGAGAGGCAATAACTAATGAATCAGCAAATAATCAAACTAACTCACTGAATACTCTCGAAGCAGTTGAAAATAGAATAAAAGAAGAAGCTAAAAATACATCAGTTAAAGAATCTGTTTCAACAAGACTAAAAAATATATTAGATAAATTAAAATCTGATGGAACCATAGATGAAAATATGTATCAATCTTTAAAATCAAAACACTTTAACACTTTAAAAAAATTAATTCCAAAACATTATGAAGGAGGTAATTTAGACTTTGTAGATAAAGTACTTAAATTACAAAGTGGTAATAGAATAACATGGACAAGTGGAAAACAAAATTGGTTTACAGAAGTAGCACCACAAACATGGAATTATTTATTTGATACGTTATCACAAGAAGATTCTGACAAACTTTATGGAACAGGAGAAGGATCTATATATGATCTTTCTAATCAATATTATAAGTTCAGATATAATTCTAGTAGGAATATTCCAAATTCATCAGAAGATGTAAAACAATATCAAAATAATTTTGTTACAGCTCTTCCAAGTTATAATGATAAAATAATAGGCCCATTAATTCAAGGAAACAGGTATACTAAAAATGGCGAACAGTGGAATACTTATAATCCAGATTAGTTAAATCAAGATGGATTTTTCTAGGGAGTTGAACTTGATAAATAGTTGTTTGGAAATTTAGATGAATTTGATACAGAATCTCTTAAAGCTTTATTAGATTCTCTAAATAAATATAATAAAGAGCATAATACAAATATAACTCTTGGATATGATAATAAAACAGGAGTAATAGGTGCTGTTAAACCTGATAATGTTCCTGAAGGATTATCAATTCTAGATAATAACTTTAATCTAGAAGAATGGAGAAAGTCTATAGGAAATTCTGGAATGACAGGAAGAATTGTATATGATCCAGATAGTGACGACTAGACACTTCCTCTATAGACTGGTAGAGCTACTATTAAAGGTAGTCCAATTGATCCATTAAGAATATTGGGAATTCTTGGAGTAAATGCAGTTAATGCAGATGTAGAATCAAAAACTAGAAGTCTACCAAAAAAAGAAATTCCAGTTATAAATCAACGTAGAGTATTTAGAGATATTCTAAGTGAAAACAAACTTTTAAGTGACTGGGGAGGATTCTTAGAGGGATTAAATCGACATCTTACATCCGATGGAAGAAGTGAAAATGCAGCAACACTAAATGCATATAGTAAATTAAATGAGGGATTACGTGATGTACGGCAAAAAGCAGCATTAGCATATGAACAATCTGTAGAAAAGGCAGAGGCAGTAGAATAGGCAAATAATGCTGATAGAGTCAGAGTAGCAAATGCTAATTACGCTCATGCTGTAGACACCGATATTGCAAATAAAAATGCGTGGGGTAATATGAAAATGAGAAATGCAAAGAATTGGTTTGATTATATATCTTTAAAATCTTCAGAACTTTCTGAACTTTAGAAAGTTAGAAATTATTATGGTATGGATAATGATTTGAAACTTGAAAAGAGTAGGTATAATTTAGCAGTAGCAAGTATCAATAAGAAGTACTATAATCAAATCTTAGAGGATTTGAGATATAATCCTGTAAAATTAGAGGAGTTTAAGAAAGACTACAATTTGCAAAACTTTACACTATCTCCATATGCTCAACGGTATCTACAACATATAAGAAGAGAAGAAGAGCATGAACTGGCTCAAAGTCGAGTAAACTAGTCATAGATATTAAATGCTTACTATAATCCTGGCCTTTATTGGAGAGATGTATCTTATCCATATTACAAAGGAGCTTGGACTGGCGACGAGGATGTATTTACATTACAAGAGGCACTTAATAATAGAAAAATAAAACATAATAAAACTGGAGGAACTATAACAATGGCAAAAAACGGTGGTGCTAGCATCAATTGGGTTAGAGTAGAAAATGCTAGAATGGTTAATAAGTCAATACAAAATGACATTAAACATACTCATGAGTTGCTCAAAGAATCCAATAGAGAATTATAGAGAAGTATTAGAGAGGTAACAAAATTAATAAATAAATTACACAAGTAATGAAGATAATATCAAAAAAGGCTTATGGAGGAGAATTCTTAGCTGCTACTTATGGTGTAACCTCGCCAGTTGTAACAGCCTAGGAACATTAGACTAATGACGAAGAAAAAAGTAATAAATCTGATGGCTCCTCCAATAAAACCTTAATTGAGCAAATTTTTGATCCTAAGTTAAACATATTACCTAGTGATGCTGCAATATTAGCTGATTTAGCAGAAAGTGTTGGAACGATGGAAAGTTCAGAATATTTTAGTACTTTAGCTAAACCAAAGCAATGGGCAACCATATATAAAATGTATGTTACAAAAGCTAATTAGGCTAAAAATAATTACGAAAATATGGTAGCCATAAAAAACAACTTAATTTCTAAGGGTGCTGCTCAAGATGCAGCAGTAACTAGTGAGGGATATGTTTTTGTACATAAAGGAGGATCAAAAAAGATTTCTATAATTCTACCGCAAGAATTTAACAAAAAAGAAGATACTGTAGTAACAAATGCAGAGTTAACTTATATTAGAGCAAATGATCCTTAGTATGCTTTTAACGATAAAATATCAGAGACTTTGATGGGAGCCACTTCGTATAAAGAAATCCGAGAAATCATTACGGATGCAATACGAAATGCAAATGAATTTGAAGATGGTAAAACAGTATTTGTAAACCCAAATACGGCAGCAAAAACAGCAGACGGATTAAAATTACTAGCTTCTATTGGTATTACAATTGAAGATTTACAGAAGATGGACCCAGGAACATTAATTAAGTCTAAAACAGATACATCTTCAAATGCAGAACAAATAAAAGCAGCTGTAGCTGCAATAGAAGACCAATTAAGTCCTCAACAAAAAGCTCTATTGGAACTTAGAGCTAGACAAATTGGAGGAGCAGCAAACTTCAAATCGGTAATTCTTGAATATGCTGCTTCCGAAGCAAAAGGTAAAGTTTCTCAAACTTTGGACTTTGTGAATCCATATCAACACGGAAATGCAGAAGCCAAAGAAAAGAGAGTCAATGCTCAAAAAATATAGGATGAAGCCAAAATGAAAGCATTAGAAATGCCTACTTCTGTATAGTTTTTAAATTCTTATGGACTTAAAAAGAGATTTAGATTTTCAGATGGATCTAGAGGATCTCTATTTGTTTCTGGAGCCCAACTACCAATTACTAAGAGTGGAAAAGCTATTGGAGATGTTCCTCTAAACTTAGTCGGAGTGTCAGATTATGCAGGAGTTTTAGATAAATCTAATGTAACTATTGGTGGAGTACATATTGATCAAAACTTATTAGGATCAGTTTTAGCTTATACTGGTAATACAGTTAATGCTCCATTACCAGTAGATTAGCAAAAATTATTAAGTGAAAATGTAATCGCACCAGATTTAGATTTAACTAAGAGATTAGATGAAGCTTGGAGGTTATTAATCGCAAAAGGAATTACAGGTAAAAATAGATAGGAAATAGATATTATTAATAAAACATTATAGGCTAAGGGCTTACCTGCAATGTTTACAGGAACATTCGATGCCCAAGGCAACCCTGTAATTAATTTAACTCAGTATGCACGTTTTGCAGTAATTGATGGTATTGTTGATGGTGGAATACTTGAAGATGGGCAAGAGTTTACTTATCACTTACTAGAACTTTCAGATAAAGAAAAACAAGCTGCTATTAATAGCTTTAGAGCAGTTAATGAAAAATTTAATGCAACTCCCGGAGGATGGTTCTCTAAACCAAAATTTTACCGAGGAACCATATTTATACCTATTAACGATAATGCAATTAATGCTTATGCAGGAAGTGGAGTTAATTTAACTACTTCGTAGGCTGAATTACTTGAACGTGCTGATGCTGATAGAAAACAAAGAATAGAAAATCCAGCATCATCTAGATATAAACAAAATACATTTAATATTTCATATTAGTGATGGCATCAATAAGAAAAGAACACGATTGGATTGGAGAAAACTTATCTAATCCAACTTTTACAAATACAGACTTTAAGGAAGTCGGAATTAATATAAATAATACTTCTATAGGTCCAGAAAGTGCTTATGTAAGTAATTCATAGATTAGAGCACTTCCTGAATTTTAGACTAATGGAAAGTTTGATGAGGCTAAGTTCCACGAGAAATACGTGGAACTAGCTTCTTCATATAATGACTTAGCAAGAAACACATACTATGAAGATTTAAAAAATTAGGGACGAATCTTCGCAGAAAATAATATATTTGTATCTCCAGAAGAAAGAAAGCAAACTGCTGATGCATATTTAACCATAATGAATAATCCAGATCACATTTCCTATGGTATTGTTGGATTAAATTAGCCAGGACCAAGGACTAAGACTCCTATGGAACTAGCCGAACAAAATAAAATTTATGATTCTGAAACAGGTAAATTTACAGAATATACAGCTGAAGAATCATTTTTTAAAGATTTCTGGAGACCTAAAATTATGGCTACATGGGATTTTAATGCTGATGCAAATGGAAATCCAACAGATGATCCAGACAAAATTGCATATATGAAAGGCTAGTATAAATTAGACCCAAATGGTGAATACTATATGGAGTTTTCAAATGGTAAAAGTACATACGGTAAAGAAATAGTTTCTCCTTGGAACCTTATAACAAAAGAAGATTCTTGGATTAACAAATATGATCCATTTGATTCAGATGGTATAAATAAAAGTACTACTGGATCTATTGTTCGTAACGCATTAAAGGTATTACCACTACTTACTCCAGTAGCTCCATATTATGCTGCTGCAAGTTTGGGTATTAATATAGTAGATGCTTTAGGAACTTTAGGAAAACTTGTAATTGGAAGTGATAATCCAACATTAAATACAATTACTGCTTTTGCAGAGTAGTTTAATTAGACTACTTCAGAGGAAGGTATAGCACATCCATTTAGTATGGAAAATATAATAAATATGGTCGGTGATACCTTCATGTTTCTAGAATCTCAACGTATATTTGCGGAACAAGCACCTAAATTATTTAGTAAAGAAGCTGCCAGAATTGCATAGAACCCTAATGAAGAAATTAGAGTACTTACCGGAAATTATATAGATGACGGTATGAAAGCAATAGATAAAAAGTATAGAGAATTAAAAAAAATTACATCTGATATAGCATTATTAGATTCAAATAAAGCTAGAGAAGTAGCGACTCTTTATGAAACTGCAGGAATTCGTGCAGCAGCTATTGTAAACAATCAAGTTCAAAACTACCATAAATTAGGAAGACAATTATCCACAGGGTTAATGGCTGTAACATTTGGATTACATACTTATGGAACTGCAAAAGCATAGAATGTCACAGACGAAGCAGCTACTGCACTAACTTTAGGCGCGATTGCTGGACAGTTTGCATTACTAAACAGTCATATTGCTTAGAAAATATTTCCAGAAGCTACTATTGAACGGCAACAAATAAACAAAGCCATCAAAGAATGGGTAGGTTTAGATAAAGAATATACAAAACAAGTAGAAGCAACAGCTAAGGCTATAACGAGTGAAGAAAAATAGAAAGCCTTACGCCCAATATTCTCAAAAGGATATAATATGGCTAAAGCTATTTGGGATGTACAAGAATCTATTCCAGCTACTATTGCAGCGAGTACAGCAGCAACAGGTATTGAAATGGTATCATTTTCTGTTTTAGATGACTTAATTGCATCAACGTATAACTTAGCTTCATGGATTTCTGGTAATGATAATAGAATGAATGCTTGGGATAATGTACTAGAAAGATATGGAACTTCTTTAATTGGAGGTGGTATTGCCGGTGGAATGACTGCAAGAAAAACGTATCAAAATGCGATGCGAATTAGAAATATGGAGAGACCAGAAGCTTTCGCTACAATTATTCATATGATTAATGAAGGAAAAGACGGAGAACTCTTAAAAATTATCGATAAAGGTAAATGGGGAAATGAGTATCTATCTACAGAAATTATAGCAAAAAAATAGTTAAATCCCGGAGAATATGAAGAGTTATATGGTAGTGGAACTCCTGAAAAGAATGAAAATGAAGAAATTAAAACTATTCTTAAAAATACAATTCTTGACCTTAAAACTACTTTAGAAACTTATGGAACCATTATCAGTGAAAATTCATTACTAGATGTAATGATAAATGGTAAAAACATAACCAAAGATCTTCGATTAGCAGCTTTAAAATCTTCAAACTTTGCTAAAGCTTATATAAAAGCATATACTGATAATCAATATCAAATCTATAATTTAGCATAGAAAATAAGTCTAGACCCAAAGGCAAAAAAAGCTAGAAATGAAACAGATGCAATGTCTAGAGAAATTAGGGAAGAAAAAAAATAGATTGAGAAGGCACAAAACCCATATGAAGAATAGGAAGCAAAAGATAAAAGTAGTCCAGAAACTAACAAAGAAGTATCTATTGAAGAACAATTAGCAAATAAGATAAAGGAAAACCGAGAATTTTTCTCTGGTAAAAAGCGTCTAGAATTTATTAAAAAAGCACTCTTCGAGATGCAATATGGACTAAATGCACCATTTATTGATAGATACTTTATTGAATGGGCTACAAATAAAGAGCGCGTTGATAGTATCACTAAAATAGCACAATCAAAACTTAAAGATTTAGCTAGAGAATTTTATGAAGAAGCAGGATCTGAATTAGAACTAGATAAACTAAATCGTGCTTTTAATTTATATGAACAAACTCTATACACATTAACTCCTGCTTTTAAAAAGTTAAAGGAAATGACATAGAGTGAACAGTTAAAAGAGTTCACAGATATGTTTGAAAAAGTTAGAGTTGCCGAAAAAAACTAGTTATTTAGTGTATTAGATACTGAAAAAGGTGTAATTAATCCATATGATATAGAAGAACAAAGTCCATATGGATTTTCAAAAAATGGAAGAAAAAATACTCCAATTCGGCCAGAACAAGTAATGGCAAATATTGCCTTTCCTATTATTGCTAAAAATAAATTTGGATTTGATGCATATAACGTTCTTGTACAATTGTTAAATCGTTATAAGACAAATGCTAAAGGAATTAAGAAGTTATTTGCACTTTATGATAATTTAACTACTTATAAAAATTTAATAAGTGAAATTTATTAGAAAAGAAAAGAACTAGTTAATCAATATAATAAAGATCTTGAGGTTTGGAAATAGGAATTTAAAGAATTTCAAGAAAACCCTGAAAACGAAGGAAAAGCCTTTAGAGATGCTCCCAAACGTCCTGATGATATAACTGAAGATAGTATTTTAGCAGCATTAGAACAATATAACGAAAAAATTGATACTAACGATTCTAGTAGTAATATAGCTCTTAGTACTAAAAAATCTTAGAAAGAAGTTGTTGATTTATTTACAAAATTAAGAGAATTTATAAAAGCAAACAGACCATAGGAAGGACAGGAAGCTACTAAAGAATTTAATTCTGCATATAAATTATATAGAACTCTCATAGAATATGGAGAGATGCTGCGTCCTGATCTTACAGAAGAAGATGCAAAAAGAGAGAAAAATTTAAGAATTTCAAATTTCAATAACTTACAAAATTCTATAATGAATATTATACAATTCAGTATTTTGGATAATTAGGGAACTGAATTTATAACTGAATTATAGAAGTTGTTAGAAAATTCAAACGGTTATCTAAATGATTTTCATAAGGAAAGTATTTTAACTTTATTAGAAAATTTTCAAAGTTTTACTAATCCAGAAGGAGGAACAGCAAGTTTAACATTTGATACATTAAATATAGCTGGAGAAAAATTATTTACTACGTTAAATAATATTTAGTTTTTAAAAAATGGAGAAGACACTACTAGTGAAATTCTTACATTACAAGACAGAATATCTAATTTAGATTATTTTGACAATAAATTAATTGAATCTAGTATATTATTAACTAATACAATAAACAAAGTTAACTCATATAACACTGATAGTATAATTGAAGTCGCAGATAATCTGATGGAAAAACTAACTGGCAAAGAAAAAGAAGTTTCATCAGTTTTAGCAATGTTAAACCAAGAGATTAGAGCTAAAACACAAGATTTTATTGGTTTTGGCCGAGATCAATTTGTTAATACAAGTGAATTTATATTATCAGACGATTTTATAAATAGACTAGATTAGGCAATTTTAGTCTTACAAATGGTTAGAAGTGGACTCGCAGGATCTACTGAAGAAGTAGAATCTGCATTTAACCATGTAGGTTACGCTGCTACCGTTGAAAAAATAAAAAAGGAACATGGTATTAAAGATGGTCCAACTCTAACTACATTAGGATTAGATTTAGTTAATACTGGTATATAGAACATTTAGAACACTATATATAAATTACTATATTGGAAGAAAGTAGCCGAAAATGCTTCAGTCTTAAGATCGAACCTAGTTGCTAAAACTGATTTAGGCTTTAGATTAAACTTAATGGACTAGACCTATAAAAAAATTACTCAAATATCATAGTTATAGGAATGGAAAGGTCTAGATGAATTTAGAGCTACTGTAAACAGTTTAAACACATTTAACGAACTAAGAACACAGGCACCTAATGATCGTTTAAAAGAATCTTCAGAAGAACAGCAAGAAACAATTAAAAAAGAATTAATTACCTTTGAAAAAGCTGTACATAAACTTTTTGCAGAAGATAATGCAGATATAATAAAAGATCCAGTGAAATTATCGCAATTTATTAATGAAGATAATTTTGCTTTAGGATCTTCTGTTTCAGCTATTACTAATGAAGACAAATTAACTGATGATAATGGAATTATTTGGTATATAGCTACTCTATCAGCAATAGATCCAGATGTCTTTTACAGTAATTTAAAAGAATCTCTACTTGAAAATAGATTACCTGTTGCTTTATAGATTTAGTATAAAATGAATGCTGCAGCAATGCATAATTCTAAAGAAACCTTTAATAATTTTAGATTGGCATTAATTGAATCTTATAAAAGACGAAAAGACCCAAAAACAAAGCAACTGTTATATCCAGATTTAAATAGTGATAATTTAGAAGCAAGAACAAAAGCTGAATAGAAATTTGCGTCTGAAGTACTATCTAGTACAGCTACAGCAACTATATCAAATATTGTGCTATTAAGTTCTGGTCCAGGATTCGGCAAATCCACATATATTTCAGAACTAGTATTATTATTAGAAAAAATATTTAAGGATTTTAATAAAGAAACAGACTTATGGATTTCAGGCCCAGATAACCCAAATTCAAGTGATAGAGTAGAAATGGCAAAAAAGATGCGTGATGATATTGGAGCTAAAGAAACTCCAACATTCAATCGTGATACTTTAATGTCATATATATTAAAGGATTTTAATGACTATGAAAATACATTTAAAGTAGTAAACGGAAAATTACGTACAGATGCTAAATTAGAATTAAATTTAGATGGTTCTATTAAATTTCCATTTGAATTAAATGATAATATATAGAATATACCTAAAATTATCATAATCGATGAAATTTCAGAATTCTCTACATTTGATATAGCTGTTTTAGATGCATTTGCTAAAAAACATAATATTACTGTTCTTGCTCATGGTGATTTTACATAGTCTGGAATTTATGGACAAGTAAAAGTTAATGAATTTGGTGAAGAAGCTATTCACGAATTAGGATTAAAGGATACACAATTTATAAGAGGATTTAAGAGTTAGTTATCTTTTAGGTCTACAAATAAACAAACTGATGTAAATAATGCTGCTCTTAGAATCTTTATGGAGGAATTATTAAACTATTATAGAGATCCTGAGAATAATAGTAAACCAAATCCACTAAATATATATCATTATCGAGACAAAGAAACTGGGAATCTTTATGGTATATATATGCAACATAAAGATGCATATGCAGATGGAACAACCGCAGGTTTAACTAAAACTACAGAAGAATATATTGATGGATTATATAAATCTTTGGAAGATGGGGAAAAAGTTGTTCTTGTTTATGGTGATGAAAATAGTGCAGCATATAATTATATAAAAAATAAAGGCTTATTAGAAAAAACGTAGTAGGTAAAAGGATCAGTTATTAAGAGTACAGAAAATAAATATTATATTATAGATTTAAATACTGGAAAATTTGATAATGTAAATTTAACAGATGAACAAAGATAGGAAGCGATTCATTATGTTAGAGAATATTATACAGCTTTAACCAGACAAAAGTAGGGAACTATTCTTATTGATCATATTAATGGAAATATTCCTGGTATGTCAATACAAGCATAGGAACCAGAGACAAATACAACAAGAATAGAATTACCAACAAAGACTATTTAGAAATTATCTGCGTAGTTCGCTAACCTCTTAAATGAAATATACCCTGAAGTAATTCCAAACAAAAATACAACAAATAAGAAACCAACCCCAAAACCTAATACATCTGAAGGTTCAAAAGACGAAGATAAGAAAGTAGACCCTGCTACAATAGAATTAGATGGTGATATACCAAAATCAGATGATTTTGCAAGATTTGCAAATTACGGGTCTGCACGTTTACAAGAATCTCAGCCATTAAGATTAGGAAGAAATGATGGTTCTATACAGGCAAGAGGAGTTACTGCTAACAATAATCCTTATCAAATTCCAGATGAGTTTGTTGAATTTATCTTAAATACATTTAATGTTTTACGAACAGGTTTAACAAAAGATTTAAAGTATTCTAAATATGCAGAGCAGCGTAGAGACTGTGTTAATGGTCTACGATATATTCAAAATACATTATTAAAAAATAATAATTTAGACATTCCCGACCTTGATAATCCAAGTATAGATACTGATTAGAAAGTAAGGGAATACATAATAAGAATTCATCATTTAATAAAATCAACAAGAGATAATAATGAATTACGTCAAGAATTATATAAATTACTGAAATTAAATGAAGTTTTAGAATTAAAAGATTTTGATATTCGGTATGCTGTAATATCATATCCTGAAAAATGGACAACGAAAAATGGAAGAAGATTAGATAATAATCCATGGTTATATGTAGATAGGGAAAATGAAGAATGCTGGGGAGGTAAAGGTACTGGAGAAAAAAATAATACTATAATGAGAAAAGAACTAGTACTAATTATGGGTAAAAACGGAGGAAATGCTTCTGATGAAGTTTATTTAACTGTGCCCGTACTATCTCTTCCTAACTATAAAACTGTTTATAATAGGGGTAGAAGTAGTCTTTCTGAAGTAGTTACTAGAACATTAGATCATATTTTTGAAACAACAACAGCTGGTCATACACAAGATATTGAAGTAGCAAAAGCATTAAGAGATATTTTGTCTGTTTAGCCAGATGCTGCAGGTGCTGCTGCCCTTTTAAAAATATTAGAGTATTATTGTTTTACTGGAAATGACATTGTTTTCTTAAATTCTGATGTTTAGTTAACTAAAACAGAAAAAAATCCAAATGGACTATTTAATTTCTTAGGATGGTTTGTATCAGCGTCAGATAGAGGCTTTGATTATGATACAGAAGGATATGAATAGACATCTAGAGAAAATGGTCGATTAATTCTACATAAAGTTAGTGATTTACTTCTAGATGGAGATAAAGATATAACTAGAATATATACTGCATATAGTACAAGTAAACCAAAAAATTTCACAGATAGTAGACGCCCAGGATTCACAATTCAAAATGGTGCTTATTATGTCTTTGTAGCGGATAAAAAAGCTTTCAAAGATGCTTATGGCAATTTTGTTGAAGAAGATATGTTTAAGTACTATTAGGAACAACTTGATAATCCAAATCTTCCAATATTAGTTACTGCTTTAGCTGTTAGACCACCAGAAGCTACTTTTGAAGAATTTATAAATTCAGAAAGAGACAGCTTATTCGCTCCGAGAGGATCAGATAAACGTAGACAGGATATTGGAAATTAGTTTACTATATATAGAGTATTACAAAAAGTAGTTGCAGCTAATGCAGGAGACAAAAAAGTCGAATCTATAGCTAATCGAATTATAGCTTTAAATAATGGTAATAACTAGGAATATGCTAAAGTTGAAAAAGAGATTCTTAAAATGACTTATGCTGAAGGGACTATTTCGCCAGAAAGAAAACAAATTTTAGGAGAAATATTCAATATTGCTCAAAACACTCTTAGTAGTACTGAGAAAGCTGCAATTGAACAACAAGTAAGATCATATAGTGGTTATGTTCCAATGATTGACTCTATGCTAAGTAACTTAGTAAAATAGGGTGATCGAAATATATAGCTTAGAACAAAGTTAAGACGATTCTTATAGATACTATTTGATCCAAAGAGTATGTCTAGTTCTGAATTTATTAATTGGAGAAATTACGACTTAGAAGAATTTTAGAAATTTTTAACTGATGTAATATCTGAACAAGCTCTAGTTTATAATCCAGAATTTATAAATGTTAATTCCTCTACTAATGCTGATATTAATGCTGCAAATTATGATATAGTATTTAAAACAGAAGATGGAGCTACAAATACTATTACTTTTTGTTCAACTAAGACAGATTCTTTAACTGATATAAATAAAATGTATCAGTATAAAGGTAAAGACTTTATGTATGCTTCCACACTATTTAGTGGTCCATTTGTTGGAAACATAATGCAAATTATAGATAAAGTAATTACTTCAAAATCAAACTCAGGAGGATTTAGACCAGATGCAGAAAAAATCAACGTATTCAATAAAATGAATCATAAAAAAACTATACTGTTTTTTGATAATACGCTAGAAGACTTTTATACTTCCTTAAGGATTTAGTCAGAAAAAATAGATGATATTCGTGATGCTTTAACTCCACATAATCTACAAATAAAGTATATAGGAGACTATAAATATTTAGTATTCTCTAATGAGAATCTTCCTGAGAAAGACTCAAAAGTTCTGGATGTTAAACCGTATAAGACTTTTAAAGATAAAGATAAACTTAATGACTTGGCTCAATTTAATGAAGATACTATTATATTTAAATTAAAGTCAACTGATGGATTAACTAAGTATTATGCATTAGATAAAGTTGATAATCAATATAAATTTACAAATGTAACAAAGGCAGCTACTCCAGATCCTTGGACAAAATCATATCCATTTACAATTAAATCAGATTATTTAGGAATGATATTCCACTACGCTCCAGAAGAAGGCGGATTAGTTATTTTTGAGCAACCAGTTAATATGTTAGGAGGCTTTACAAAAATATTAATTATAGGTGAAGATGGATGGATTGAAAGACCTTCTGGAGAAAGAATAAAATTGGAAACAGAAGAGGATAAAAATATAATAGGAGATATTATACATAAAGGAACAGAATCTGTTAAAGAAGCAATTGATGATAAATATCATTATTATGTTAATAGCAAAGATAACGTTGTTATAGTACCTATTAATAAGAAGACAATAATAGATCATAGAGAAAGAATAGTTAATTCTATATCACTAGTAGATAATAAATTAACTATAAATATTGATGGAGAAGAGTATTCTGGAGCATTGGCTTTATCTATTGTTAAAACTTATTTTCCAGATACAAAATTAGACCTAGAAAACGTTATTATAAATGAAGGAAACATAGACAGTCCATTTAGAGTATCAGAAGATCTTCATAAAGCTTTAAATAATATGGGAGGAACATATGAAGGAGAAGAGATTACAATTAGAGAACTCTTAACGTATGTAGCAGAATTTACAAATAGTAGTTTAGATGAAGCTAAAGGTTTTTTACTTGAAAATGTTGATTTAGGAAAAGATTTAAAAGAAAGTCTAGAAAGAACTGATGTAGGTTGTTTTTAATTAAATAATATTATGGGAAAATCAAATTGTATAAATACATTTGAAACTTTAATGAAAGGAATTAGATCAATAGAATTTGGAATTAAGGTTATGGGCCATGATCCTAAGAAAAAAGTTGATTAGAAAATTAAAGATTTCATTGAATTAGGAAAAAATAAAAGTATAGACGAAAGTCTAACTTTTGATTAGATTCAAACGCTTGCTAACGCATTAAACACTTTATATGGAGATAGAACTCCAAGAATTACACCAAGTGAGTTAGCTGCAAACTTACTGCCTGATAAAAAATTTGAGGACACTAGAGAGTCGAGACCAAACGACTCTCTAGGTGATCCATTAGAAGATTATGAAAGTACCAGAGGAAACTTTGTTGATTTTATAGAAAGAGTTTACCAAAATAGTGCAGTAACTTCTACAATGTTACGTTTCTTTTAGAATGAAACTATAAGTAAAATTATGGTAGATTTAAAAGCAAATCAAGAAATTTTAGGAAACTCAGAGTCACTAAATGAAGAACTTAGAAAATTACAAAATACTTTATATGAGAAAATATTAGTTTATTTAAATTCAGTAGACCCAAATAATAATCTACCGAATACATTATATGATGAAAATCATGAATCAAATCTCGATAAACTAACACAATATTTTAAAACTTCTCAAAACCATGATATTAATTTATTTTATGAACATAGACATGATCCAGTAACTACATTAGCAGATTGGAGAAATAAAATGGTTATAGGATAGGAAGAATATAAAGAAAAATTAGAGGCATATAATTCTTACTTCATTTTACGTCATTTTGATTCTATGTTAACTAAAGTTTTTGGTTCATTGATTCTATATAAAGAATCTCAAAAGAATAAAATGGTGTATCCAGAAGAAAAATATAAATATAATTTTGACGATGATCATAATAGAATTGTTTCATGGTAGCAAGAAGACTTACAATCCAAAGGTGCATTTGATTTAATTCCTAAAAGTCTATAGACATTTATAGAATCTTGTGAATTATTAAATTTTGATCTTGGAAAAGAATCTGGAACTGGTACGTATTTAAATAAAGACCATCTAACTTATATAATTTCTAAAATAAAGAATGACCTTAGGTCTAAGGAATATAATACTAAAGAATTAGTATATATAGAAGATTTTAATCCTAATTTAAGTGTTAAGGATATTAAATAGAATATGCGAATTTCTAATTTAATAGATGAAACTAAATTATCTGAAAAAGACAGAGACTAGTTAGCTCTTTTATTATCTTAGGATTCAGTTCCAGTTATTGATGGTATAAAAACACTTAATTTTAGAGACATTATTAATTCTATTAGACACGCTCCAATACAAGTTACAAAATTAGTTTTTGATTTAAGAGGAGCCTACAAAAAGGAATTTTCTACAGATCTAGAAAGAAGAATATTCGAAAATGTAAAATACTATTTTTTTAATGAAAATCAATCATTATATTCTTCATCAAAAAGAATGTATAATTAGTTAGCTTAGTTGTTTGATACAACATCTATATTAACTTATACACAATATAAAATTGATACAGATGGGTCTTTAGCTCTAATTAGATTAAATCCAACTAGACTTTCTTAGGAAGTAAGATTACTACGAGGAAAGATTAATAGTAGAGCTGTTGCAGGTGAATGTGATAACTTATTAAATAAATATAATGTTACTTCTAGACATGAAACCAAGGACGGCCAATAGATAAGAACTGTATCATTTGATGTTTCAGCTTGGGGACGTACTTTGCATTTCGATTATAATACTAGAGTTTCATCAAATATGAATAGATGGACACTGACAAAAATTGAAAGAAATGGAAAAAAATCTGTATTCAATTCTGAAAATCAACAAAACAAAAAATTTACATTACTAAGTGACAGCGATTTTAATTTATTATGTCAATTAGCAAAAGATGTAATAGGTATTGATTTATTCAATAATAAAGAATTATAGACTGCATATTTAAATCAATTTAAATCTCAACACGAAGCTGCTTTAAATCTTATAAATTGCATAGTTCCTATTTTAGCTAATATAAAAATATTTAGAGAAAATCCAGTAGATGTAAAGTTTCTCGATAATGTTTCTAACTTGCAATCGGATTATCCGTACACATATAGAATAAAGAGAAATGGATAGTACATTAATAATAGATTTTATTTAACTGCTGATGAAAAGCCTTATACTAAAACTAATAAAGAAGGAAAAATTGTTCCAAATGTAGAAGTTATTAAAAGTAAACTAAAAGGTTGGCTAGTTCCACATCTTACAAGAGAACAAGTATAGAATTTAATAGATCAGGGAGCATAGATTGGGACAGCGAGAGCCAGTGCTTTTAAGGATGATATTGTTGATTGGTATGCTAAAAATGATGCTCTTAGAGCTTCTCCAAGGTATCAAGGAGTGGATATAGTCTCAGACTTTGTACAAAAAAGACTAGAACCTTTAGTAAATGCAAATTCTCTTATTAATGGTTCTACATTTAAAACACAGGTTAGAACAGCAGAAAATACAAGTATAACAGTAGGACAATCTTCTATTCTATTTACAGAAAGGTTTAATAGACTAGAAAAGTACAATACTGAATTAGTTCCTATGCATGTAGTTTATGATGAGTTAGCTGGAGCTTTAGATAAATATGAAATTTCTAGAGAAGGATCTAATGATTCTAACACAAAACAACATAAAGACTTTAACTTTAAAGAAAACTTTTGGAGTAGTTTTGTTATTGATTATTTTATGCCTATATACGGTGGTGCAAAATGGAATCCAAGATTTACTGAATCAGTAAATTCAGACAAAAATTCTGTACCAAAATTTATTATAGAAGCTGCTAAAATATTACAGACAGCCGAAGCTACTACTAAGATTCATGAAACATTAGGTGATGCATATAGACTATGTTTTTAGAATATCGAAAGTGATCTTAAAAAAATCTAGAATGAATATAATGAGTAGCATGGAACAAATATTGTTTTATCACAAGAAAACAATTTTAGAGAGTTTAATCAATGGTGTAGGGCACAAGAGAAACCTATAAATCCATTAACATAGCTCAATGAAATGGTCTTATTCTATAACACTAGACATTAGAGTGAACCAATAGCTGTTGCTGAAAATATACATTATCATGTTAATAAGAAAACTAAAAACTTAGAAATGGTATTTTCATTTATAGAAGCGTTGGCTCGTTATACTATTATAACTGATTCTGAATATAATAATAGAATAAGTACATTAACTACAAGGATAACAAATTTAAGAAATAATAGAGTAGAACAACATAGACTAGAAAAACTAAAAGACTCATTTGAAAATTCATATAAAACCTCTAATGGTATAAAAACTGTAGTCGGTTGGAATAAAAAGATTATTGATATTATTCAATCAGAAAATACACGTTCTCAACTAGGTTTAGCCTACGATGAATTTAAAAATAAATTTATTAAAGGAGATTCACTACAAGATTTATAGTATGCATATGCAGGTGGAGATCCCTTAAATCGTCCTTATAATGATTTTATTCACACTAGTAATCTTTCATTCATATCAGATCTTCTTAAAAATGATGTAACAATCGATTTAAAAGATTCTGAAACTAAAGATACTTAGTTATTTAAGCATTTCGATAATGTAGTTAAGAAATTATCAGAATATTCTTCTAAACTAAAAAAAGATAATTCAAATTTAGAAGATGTTTTAGAAGAATTTTCTAAAGTCTGGTTAACTTATAATTAGGACTTACTACTTAATTCTAAAATTAAACTAGAACCAAGGTATTGTGATAGAATGGCTTTAGGAGTATTAGAAGTATACAATCCTAAAACTAATCAATATGAAATATTGTATGATACACATACTATTGAAACTACAGGAGAAGAAAATAAAAAGATTAAACAAACTATTAAAGTACCAGTACAAATAGCAAGTAGAGAAGACTTAGCGTTTATTAAGGCATATGACTCTAATAATAAAGAAGTTAAATATTATGATAGTTCTTATGATTTAAGTAAATTAAAACTATTTTATAAAGGTAAAGAAGTTAGAATTAGAATTAATCCATTATTAGAATAGTATAATCTCAATACATTTTACTGGACAACATTATCGACTTTTGCAACTGCTGGTTCACATATTTGGAATGATGCAAAGGGAGGAACAAATACACTAAACGAAGAATGTTTAAAGTGGTTTGATAATAATAAAAGAAATGTTATCATGACTGCAACAAAACTACAATTTGAATTAGGTGATGCTTGGGGAGTTCCAAACGAAGCTAAAATTGCAGTTATTGATGATATTACAGCAACCTGTTCGGGTATATTAGGAGATACTCCTTCAGTAAAACCTTATGATGGAGCTACATTCGTCAATGCTTTTATGTACTATTGGG
>Ga0247608_10002146_pt1 | contig 25445 bp, 42 predicted proteins | sample 176DNAGHGlowgp2_FD_193490 | JGI IMG/M metagenome (GOLD analysis project Ga0247608, IMG submission 193490) | Sheep rumen microbial communities from Palmerston North, Manawatu-Wanganui, New Zealand - 1766 DNA GHGlow gp2 | ecosystem: Host-associated > Mammals > Digestive system > Stomach > Rumen ... | reverse complement strand
TTTCGGCCAGAAGCTTTGCACACCGGTACACAGTGGCCACGCACAGCGCCGTTTGGCCGCTGTAGGACGGCCACCACGTGCCGCCCTGGCGCGGTGTAAGCGGCTGGTCTGCCGCCGCTTTGTCGGCCGCGGCAGTTTCGCGCTTGAAGTAATCCAGTATGTACCTAAAAAATCCCATTAGCAAAAGGTCTTTTACGTAGTCCCTCTACTTTAACCTGCGCTAAAGGAAATTTGGCACCCAAATTTTAGGCGTAATTCGTTGTATTTCGGTGCGTTGTGGTGTGTTTAGGCAAAAAGCGGTAAAAATTTCTTGAAAAATTTTTGGTTTTCCATTTGGATAATCAAAAATAATGCTTAACTTTGTACCCAGAAACAAACAAGAAAAGATATGGAAACAAATTACTGCACACTCTCAAACGACGAATTACTGGCCATCTTCGGAAAAGCCCTTAACGCCGAAAGCATCGAAGACAAAGAAGCCCGCCGCCGCGCTAAGGTTCGCAAAGTTAAAGTGGACTTCTTCAACCTGGAAAAAGCAGACACCTGCAAATTTGTAGAAGCCTAAGAAGTTAAACCGGGGCCGGGAAACCGGCCCAAAAACACAAAAGATATGGATTACAAGTTTGAAAAAGCAGTTATCGACGTTACCCTGCTGCGCCCCTGCAAAGATTTTGGCTTTCTTTTCGGCTTTGAGGTAAAGCCCACCGACGGCACGCCCTACCGATCCGGCTACACTGAACAAAACGACAGGGACACTGCCGCAAAGGTTATCTACGGCGCCTATATTTCCGATAACCTGGATAAATTCTGCCATAACGCTTACGGCTTATAGTTACTAACATTATAACCCTTACAGCTAACATTATGAAAGCTACAGTAAACGGTAAGACGGTAACCGGGTGGCTGTCCGAAGACGGCACCCGGTTTATGGCCGACGACGGCAAAATATACAAAGACTTCGTGCTGGACAGGCGCGGCGGTGTCCGTCCTGGATCGGGCCGGAAGCGGAAGACGGAAGACGGCGCCCGCGTAAACTTTACGGTAATGATCGCGCCAGCCACCAGGCGCCGGGTGGATGCCCTACGCGCCCAGGGCGTAGGCATAGGCGAAGCGCTGGACGGCTTTATAGCCCAGCTGGCAAAGCAGCACGGTATCGAATAGGAAAGCCCGCCACCACGGCGGGCCTTTTTATTGCCTGTGCATATATGCGTCTAAGTCCGGCGGCGCGTCGCAGATCATAAGCCGGTTACCGTCCATCTGGACAGGCTGGCCGATGCTCTGCCACAGCTCCCAGAAGTCGCCCACGGTTTCCAGGTTAATAACGGCTTCGCGGTACTCATAGCACGCGGCCCTGTCGTAGTACGGTGCCAGGTACCGGCCATAGGCCGCCATAACGTCCCGGTACTTCCTGCTATAAACCTTAAACTGCATAGGCCAAATCCAGTTCAAACGCCCAGGCGGGCTGCGTTACATAGACACGCCGGCGGCTGTACCGGTTCCACCGCCAGTACGTGTATAAGGTTTCCTGCCCATCTTTGAGCGTGCCGACAAAATGGCACTTATCCCTAAACAGGTGGAAAGTGTCGCCGGGCTGGATCGTGGCCAGGGTATAGCGTTTACCTTTCATAGTCAATAAACAGGCGCAGTGTCATAAGCATAGTAATAACGCCGTCGATCTTCTGCGTAGCCTTGCGCTTTATGGGCTTGCAGTTTTCCAGTTTATCGGTATCCAGCACGGCGTTACCGAAGCAGTAGGCGTTTATCGGGTTGTCGTTAATAAACACGTGGCCGGTTTTGGCGCCGTGTTCAAAGCTTTCTACAGGGGCCGTAAAGTTGCCGTACGTCTGGCGTACGCCCTTTATCACGTTACCGGCCCCACTGGCCGCCAGCATATTTATTACTTCCTGGCTTTTCCAGGGATCGTAACCGATGCCCAGAATACGCACCAGCGTGTTAAGGTACAGTATGTATTCCACGATAGCCCGGTAGTCGATAACGTCGCCGTGGGTTAGATGCAGGTAGCCTTTGTCGGCCCAGGTGCGGTACAGCTTTTCGTTAGGGTGGCCAGCCAGCGCACCATCAGGGAAAAAGTAGGCGGTATGGAAGTGGAAAGACTTTTGCGCCTGGTTGTATAGGCCCATCGTAACGGCGCTAAAGTCGTCGCTTTCCGACAGGTCGATAGCTACCATAGCGTCCGGCCGTCCCTTTATGGCGTCCAGCGGCATAGGCCGGGATATGGAGCGCGCCAGGGTGCTGCTTATCCAGCTGCGCTGCTCATTCTCTGCGTACACGTTCAGCAGTTTAGTACGGAAAGCCAGCATAGCTTCCGATCCGTTACGCACGGCCTTTTTGTATTCCTGCCTGTAGAAGTCCATAGACACCGTTACGCCTAAGTGCGGGTGTACCTTGCGCCAGGTGTCTTCGCTGTCTTCCGGGTCGTCCAGGTCTGGTTCAAAAAGATGCACAAATACGCTGTCGTCTTCATATTCGCCCAGCAGCAGGGCTTTGTAGCCTTGCAGCATTTCGTAAAAGGGGCCATCGAAGACGTCCGACGCCGTGGTAATTATAACCGTCAGCGGGTTTTCACGCACACCCATAGACGTAGTTAGCACCGTCAGCAGGTCGCTGTCCAGGGCCTGGCTAAATTCGTCCATAATTACCGTGCTGGCGTTCAGTCCGTCTTTGGTGCGGGCGTTCGCGGTAAGGCACTGGCAGAAAGCCTGCCGGTCGGTGCGCTTGCTCTTTATGGATTCTTCGTTTATCCGGTACCGCCTTTCCAGGGGGTCTAACTTCCGGACACAGCCGCGGATCACGTCGAAGCATTTTTTAGCCTGATCGTTTGAGTTCGCGCCGGTGTAACATTCCGCGTTAGCATCGCCGTACAGCAGATCGTTTACCGCCAGCGAAGCGCTGCTGGTGGTCTTGGAAAACTTGCGCGGGACGTACAGGCACACTTCACGTACCACCCGCCTGCCATCCTGCCAGAAAGCGAAGATATGGGCAAACTGGAAAGCCTGCACCGGCGTAAGCAGGTAGGTTTGCAGCCCGGCTTTTCCAGGAAAGTACAGGCTTTCGTACAGGGTAAAAAACCGCTGCACTTCGGTTACGTTGATACCGTACCGGCGGCAGAAACCAAAGAAGCGCAGCACGGCCAGCTGTTCGTACAGGTTGTGGCCGTCCGGGTCGGTGGCCACCTTGCGTACGTAGTCTTCTATCCGGGTGTCCACTTCGCCCAGGCGGTAGTCCTCTATACGCACAGCTGCCAGCGCAGCGGTAACGTCGGCCTTTGCCTGCCGCAGTCTATCTTTTTCTTCTTCCGTCATTAGTCAGTATCTGGCTTTACCACTACAGGTTTTTTCTTGCCGGACTTCACTACCTTTTTGGTAAGCTCTACCAGCGGGTCGGTTTCGTCAGTGCCGGCCAGCAGTTCGGTGGTAAGCCCCAAAATTTTCATCTGGCGCGTTACACTGTCCTGCGCGTCTTTCTGCACCTTAAAGGCCGGGTGCGGTACTTTCTTGCTGCCGTACCTGGTTTCCTCTATTACCCAGGTCTGGGTCAGTTCGTCTATATCGCCGTTAGCCAGGTCGAGCGTCCGCAGCGCGCTGGCCAGGGCCTGTATCTGCATATCGACACCGGCGCTGTAGGTGCCGGCTTTCTTAAGGGCCTTTACAATCTGCTTCCGGTAGTCGGAAATAGTTTTTACGCTTTCTGCCATAAAACAGGTATTTTGTGCAATTTTATTTGCGTTTTCGTCAATTTTTCGCCGATTTTGGAAATTTGGCGTAAGTTTCGGCCACTTTGGGCCAAAGTTCCGCAAATCCAAATTTTTACTTTTCGTCGCTCAAAACTGGGGGCGAGGTTTAGAGCGGCACCGGGTCGATTAAAAAATAGCCCCCCCCTTAGCCAAAAAATTTCTCCACCACGGCGGCTACCTGTGCTTCGTTGCGTCGCTTTGTTGCTGCACGCCCGCACCTGCCTAACTCTACGTGTGTCTGCACGTGGCAGTCGTGGCACAGTGCCCGCAGGTTGTGCGGGTCATACATAAGACTGCGTTTCTCTGCCAGGCTCAACCCATCTTCCACAGGGGTAACGTGGTGTACTTCCGTAGCCGGTGTTACGATGCCCTGCTGCTGGCAGCGCTCGCACAGCGGCGTAGTCGTCAGCTTATCACGTCGCAGCTTTAGCCATCTGTCTGTATGGATCAGCCGCTGGTAGTCCTTATCCTTTGCCATTTCTCTTTACGTTTTCGGGTGTGGTTTCCCAGTCGCCCAGGTCGTTAAACATATCCAGTATATCGTCGCCCACGGAAGCCGGCCTGCGCTGCCTGCGCCCGGCCGCAGCATCTGTGTACTGGGTTAGGATATTCAGCATAGCGCGTGTTAGTTCGCAGACGTTCTTAAAGCCGTACGCTTTCTGTAACGCCTGTAGCCTGCGGTACTGCGCTTCGTCCACAGATACGTTTATACGTTTCCGGTTAGTCATTATTCCAAGTTATGTTTACGCAGTAAGTAGTTTAAGCTGTCCAATAAGGACTGCTGTACGCCTTTCTTACTCTCCAGGGCGGCGTTAGCCCTTTCGTCCACGGTATGGCTGCACAGCAGCTTATACACAGTAACCGGGTACTGCTGGCCCTGTCGATGCAGGCGGGCGTTTGCCTGCTGGTATAGCTCCAGGTTCCAGCCGGTACCAAACCAGACGATATAGTGGCCGCCCTGCTGCATATTGAGGCCGTAAGCCGTGCTGGCAGGATGCGCCAGCAGTACGTCGATCTTGCCGGCGTTCCATTCCAGCAGCTGGGCTTCGCCCTCATAGGCCACCACCCGGTAGCCCTTTAGCTTTTTGGTGATCCTGTCTATATCGTGCTTGTACTGGTAAAACACCAGCACAGGGCTGTTAGCGGCTTCCACCAGTTCTGCCAGTCTGTCCAGCTTTTCGTCGTGGATTTCGTGTACGTTGCGGTCTTCATCATATACGGCGCCGTTGGCAAACTGGCTTAGTTTGTTCATAAGGCCGGCGGCAGAATTGGCCAGCACGTTTGCGGGTTCGCTTCCGTGTTCGGCCTTAAATTCCAGTACCTTTTCCTTTTCAAAGGTGGCGTATTTATCCATTATGGCTTTGGACAGCTCCACCCTTTCGGTGTGTACCAGCAGATCGGGTAACTGCAAATAGTCTTTAGCCTGCATCGACAGGCAAATATCCGCGATCTTGTCCCGGATCAGCTTTTCACAGCCTGGCTTGCAGGTGGCCCGCACTTCTATGTTATTCCACTTGTGGACGTCGAAATAGGTTTCCTTATACCTGGTAACGGACTTGCCCAGACGGTCGCCCATATCCAGGCAGTACATTTGCGCCCACAGATCCACCAGGCCGTTAGGGGCCGGCGTGCCGGTAAGTCCGATAACGCGCTGCACCGTCGGCGTGGCTATGCGCATAGCCTTAAACCGCTGCGACTTGCTGGACTTAAAGCTGGTTAGCTCATCTATTACCAGGACGTCGAAAGGCAGCATACCGCCGTAGATGCCGCACAGCCATACGAAACTATCGCGGCCGATTACGTACACGTCGCCGGGGCTTTCCAGGGCCAAACGGCGCTGCTTTTCCGTTCCCATCACTTTTACCACCCGCAGGCCGGCCAGGTGTTCCCACTTCGCCGCTTCCGTCGTCCAGGTGGTTTCGGCCACTTTCTTAGGAGCCACCACCAGCACTTTTTCTATTTCGCAGTCGTCGATCATCTGCTGCACGGCGGTAAGGGTGCTTACCGTCTTGCCCAGGCCCATATCCAGGAAAAGGCCGCAGCGCGGGTGCTGCAAAATCCATTTTGTAGCAGTCCGCTGGTATTCGTAGGGTCTATAGATCATTTTCCAAACCGCTTATAAAGTCCGCACCAGCCAGCAGGACGTCCACCTGCTGTTTGCTCTCCACCACAGCCACCGTGTGGCCCAGGCGGCGCAGCTGTTCGTGGCGCAGCTGCTGTATCTTGTTAGGGCGCTTGCCTTTACTCTTAACTTCCACCCATACCGTAACACCACCCGGCAGGACTGCCACGCGATCCGGGTAACCTACCACGCCGGGGTTACTGTACTTAAGGCACACGCCGCCCAGGTCTTTTACCCGCCGCACCAGGTAGGCTTCCGTAGCCTTTTCCGATACGTCGGCGTGCTTCACTATGTTTTCTATCTTCTTTTCCATTTCGGGTAATTTCTGGCTTGTAAACTCTCGCGTGCGCGCGTAACTTTACGCGGCTGTAGGTATAGGTACGTTTTTACGTATTTTTCCACTATAAAACATTACTTTACTACTTAGTATTATTTTTTGGTTTACATAGTTTACAAGCATACATTTTATTTTATATCAGCCATTTAGCCGTAAACCGAAAGTGTAAACCTAAATTTTTGCTTTGGTTTCAGTTTACACCCTGCCGGGCTTGTAAACCAAGCGCGTAAACTCGGTTTACAGGCTTCGGTTTACAATTCTTCGTCGTCTCCTGGCGGCAGGTCGTCGTAGGTTTCCAGGCTCCTGCGGAAAGCTTTTTGCGTGCCGTAGAGCTGGGCCGCGTGGCGGCTGCTGCTTATCCTTTCCCAGCCGGGCGTATCATCCAGCAGGCGGCATACTTTCCGTGCCAGGTACTTGTATTCCTTGTCGGCCATTTCGCGGCCCATCCGTTCGCAGATAAACTCTGCCGCGCAGACGCGGGTACGCTGCTGGGTGCCGGTGGCGTCCAGCGGGTCGGGGTTGTTCCAGAAAGCCCGCCGGCGCTTCAAATCCCAGCTATCCCAGTCGGCCGGTAGCTTCGCTTCCAGGAATCCGGCCAGCAGGTCGCGCAGCGGGTCGTCGGCGTCGTCGTTATAGTCTTCCTGGCGCTGCCGTGCTTCGGCTTCCAGGTCGCCCGGCAGGTACAGCGCTTCGCCGTCCCGCCAGTTCTGGACGGCTTCGGCCCAAAGCTGGTTTCTGTCCTGGATCAGCGCGCCCAGCCAGTCGCTGTAACGGCGCAGCGATGCGTCCACAGGGATAACCCAGAAGCGCCGGTTACCGGTGTCGCCCTTTAGGAAATTCACTTCGTTAGTGGTGCCGCAGAAGACGCACTGGCGCGGGTATTTCTCCACCACGCTGCCGTAGGCCGCGCGGTATATGTCTTCGCGCCTGGTTATGTAGTTCTTTACCTGCTCCACGTCGCTGCGTTTGATACTGGACAGTTCAGCAAGTTCTATTACCCAGCCCATACGCAGCTGCTCCATACCGCTTTTGCCCTCTGTGGTAGTTAGGCTGTCGTTAAACCAGTCGCCGCCCATAACGGCAAACAGGGTGCTTTTTCCGATGCCCTCTGCACCTGTGAGGATCAGGCAGTAGTCGTACTTGCAGCCGGGTGCCATTACGCGGGAAACGGCGGCGGTAAAGTGCTTGCGGGTCATAGCCCTATTTAGCGGCGTGTCTTCCGCGCCCAGGTAGTCTATAATAAGCCGATCCAGGCGCGGCACGCCGTCCCATTGCAGGCCGCTTAGGTATTCGCGGATAGGGTGCGCCCGGTGCTTCGTCAGCACGGCGTCTTTGGCGTCCTTTATCTTGTCTTTGCCGCTAATACCGTAGTTTTCGTCCAGGTATACCCGCAGGTTAGCGTCGTCCCTATTGCCCCACTGGGTGGCTTTCCTGTCCCACGGCAGGCCGCCTTTAACCAGGTCGAAGCCGCTAAACAGATCGTGCCATATATGGCCTTTTAGTTTAGGGTCGTTTTCCAGGATCGTAATTATATTTTTGGTCGTAGGCTTCGGGGCGCCCTTGCGGTCGTATTCCAAAGCTTCCATCCATTTGTCTGCGTCCGGGTCTTTGTCGGCATCGTCTTCGTACGTGTCCGCTATGCCGTCAAAATCGGCGTCTACGGACGCTTTGCGCTCTTTGGTAAGTAGACGCCTTACCGCACCGTCGGCGGCGGCAAAATCGGCCATTTTGAGACTGGACGGCAGGCGGGAAATATCCTGCACCTTGCTGTCTTCGTCGTAGACGCCGAAAAGGTGTATACGCACCAGGTCGTAGGCGTTGCAAAGCTGCATACTGGCCGGGTCGGTTTCGTGGTGGCTGTAGGCAAATTTTCCCTCATAGCACACCAGGCCGCCGGCCACCGATCCTTTGCGGTAGGTGTAGCGGCCGTCCGTGGCGGTCTTTTCGTAGGCGTCCTGTAGGAAAGTGTCTATAGCGTCTTCTATCGTGTAGGCACGGCAGAAAGCGCCGATAAGGCCCGGTTTTTCCAGCGGGTCGCCGGCCTTGCGCAGTTCGTGGGCGATCGCGTCGCCCTCTCTGGAAGACGTGGGCCACTGGCTGGCGTCGTTAATATCCTTGTAGGTGGCCAGCACCGCGTCCACGTCGCACGCGGGGCCATCCTGGTACTGGAAGACGTACTGGCCGTCCCGGCTGGTGCTGGGCCAGTAGAAAAGGCGCGGCAGCTGGTACGTGGTTATGTCGAAAAGTTCTATACCGATTTCGGCCGCGATCCGGCGGCAAAGCGGTTCATATTCGGCCGGGGTTACCTGCCTGGAAAGCGGGAATACCAGCCGGTACCGTGGCTTTTCTTCGGTATGTTTGTGCGTGCTGTAGAGCATAGCGGCGAAGCCGTAAGCCATTGTAAAGTCGTCCCAGACGTCCGGCGTACCGTAGTCTATATCCAGGGTGGCCAGCGTGCGGTACATTACGTTAGGGGTCTTGCGGATACCACCGGTAAGGTAGCCACCGACAAAGCCGCCCACGTCCTTAATGTCGCTTTGCTCCTCGCGGCTCATTTTCAGATACTCTTTTACGCTTTCGCCGGTGCGCTTCGTCTGGGCGCACTTGTTTACTACTTCGCTCCACTTCCATATACGGTTTTTCCATTTTTTGGATAACCGGCTGTGGGCGGTCGCTAAGTCTACTTCAAAATCGTATTTTAATTTAATTGCCATTGTCGTAACGTCCTATCTTGCCAGGCGGCGCAGCTGGGCCGCGCCGTGCTGGTTCAATCCCTCAACCACGCCACCACTGTAGCGCAGCATCCACCTGCCGCCTACCCATAGGACAGCGGCCTGGCCGTTGCGCGTTGCTACCAGATCGTGGCGGCAGATCATTTCGCCGGTGCAGTCATAGTGGCCGGTGGCTACGTGGCGCAGCGCCTGGTAGTGGTGCCGTATGCGCTGCTGGGCTTCTTTCTTTCCTAACATAACTATACGTTTAACATATCCTGTAAATGCCATTTCGTGTTCTGCAAATCTTCGTAGGCAGACTGCCTAAAGTCGTAGTGCTGGTTATCCAGGTTTAGGCCGTCTATGCTTTCCAGGACTTTTTTAGCGGCGTCCAGGTGGGCTATGGCTTTTTGTACTCTGTGTATGTCTGGCTGTCTCATTTTATTGTCTTTCTGTTATTGGTTTGAAGTCGTAATACCTTTGCTGCTTCGGCCGGGCTTCTATCTTCACGGCGCGGCGGGTGTTTTCGTCGTAGTAGGCCACAAAGGCCGGATCGTCGATAATGTAGCCGCGCTTGCGCAGGTAGTAGCGGGTCTGTATCTTCTTTAATGGCTGCTTCACTACGTGCAGTTTGGTTTTGCGTTCCAGGCCGAAAAGGGCGCGTGCGCGTTCCAGCTTGTAGGTCTTCTTCCGGCTTTCCACGGCCTTTTCGATCCTGGCTTTTTCCTTGCGCTTGCCCAGGCGCTGCACCGGTGTTTCGCCTTTCTTAAACTGGTATTCCTCGCTGCGGGGTATCCGGTACCCTTTGGGCGGGTATGTACCGTTTTTGAGGTGCGACGCTTTGGCAGCTTCGGAAGTGGCCCGCTGGCATTTCTTCATAAAACGCGGTGTCTTCTTTAAGCCGTACTGGCGTGCCAGTCTGTGCAGGCCGCTTTCGGATATGCCCAGCTTTTCGGCCAGTACGGCGTTTTTGGTGTTCTTGAAGTGCTTTTGGAGCCACGCCACCTGCTTTTCGGTAAGGTCTTTTATCTGCTTCATAGCTAAGCTGGGTAACCGATCTTGTCCAGCAGGTCTGCGTAGGGGTGGTTATTCTCTGTGTCCCAGTCTTCGGAATAAGCCAGGACAGCTTCGCGCAGCCGGTCTAATTCGGTCTGGGTAAACTCAAATGCAAAAACTTTGTCTTCCATTGTTCTGTTATTTTATTCTTTACCGGTTTCCTTGCTGCGCCAGTCGATGCAGCCGGACTGCATAGCATCTGTAATAATTTCCATTATTTCGCAGGTGCCGTTTTCTTCGTCGTCCTGGTGCCAAAACAGGCAGTTTTCGCAGCGCTTGTATTTACTTCTGTCTCTCATTTTCTTAACCTTTCTACCGTCCCCCCCCCTGCCAGACTTCCACTACGTCCGGCCGTTCGGCAGGGAATAAGGACAGCTGTACTACATTCTTGCGTTTGGGTTTCATAGGCCGGTACAGCTAAGGGTGTCTGCCAGTTCCTGTGCGCGGGTGTTCGCGGCGTTCATAGCTTCGTCGGTTAGCTCTACTTCCGCAGACCATACGGTAAGCCAGATAAACCAGAATAAGTGTACCTGCACCTTAACGTAGTACCTATCCGGCAGGTCGTTAAAACGCGGCTGCGGGATTTCGTCGTTAGGGTTAAAGAAAAGCAGGTTAGGGTCTACGGTGCCGCCTATTACGCGGGTCTTGCTGTGGGTGCTGCTGTAAATTTTCATATCGCTAATGGGTTTTATTTGGCCCGCCCGCTGGCGGGCCTGGAAGATTAAAGACTGACTACTAAAGATTAACCAATAAATGCTGAAACCGCGCGCACCCTGAGCCTGCTGCTGGCCTTAGTGGTGTAGTACATACCGCTGCTAAGATACAGATACCAGGCGTACGTCGCGCTGCACTCTGTAGAAGTCCAGTACCAGCCGCTAAGTTCGTCGCCGCCTACTTCGGCCAGGGCCTGGTTAAGTTCTTTGCGGAAAAGGCAGATAAACCGCCACTGCGCCACGGACGGTATAAACTGGCCGTCCAGCAGGGTAATTTCCGGGTTAAGGCCCACGGCTTTAAGGTGTTCCGTGTTGCCCTTTCCGTCCCAGTCGGCGCCGGCGTCCAGGGTGTTATCCTTGTAACCGTCCCAGCCGGTCGTATCTTTGCCGGCGGTCAGCGTTATTTCTTCGCCGTTGGCCATATTGTACAGGGAAATGCAGATAGACTTACCGCCCAGCTTCACTGCTACGCCGGTGCAGCGTTCTTTCATATTCTCCGTAACGGTGCCAGGTACGTACTTTTCGTAGATAACCGGCGACTGGCCATCAAATACCAGGTAGATGCCGTCCGGGTGTACGTCGGTCTGGATCGTGGGCCGCGCGGTTTCCGGGCCGGGGACGTAACCGCCGGCAGGCGGGGTAAACAGGGATTTGCCGGCAGGCAGTTTCTGCCAGTCTTCTACGTTCAGATAGTCTTCGATTGCGGCGGCTCTCTTAGGGTCGCCCTGTGCTGCTAACAGCAGTAAAAATTTTTCGTTCATATTGCTAATGGGTTTTAGGGGTTATTTCATACATTCGGAGACTGCCGCCACGGCCAGGCCGATAAGGACTACTGCCTGCTGGTCGTCGAAGACTTCGGCGCTGTCCAGGTTAATGCAGTCGGCCTGTTTGGCTTTGCTTATGGCCAGTTCCAGGGTTTCTTTGTCCCGCGGGCTGTCGTCTACGGCTTTGGCCCGGATCATAGCTACGGCAATATCTACCGTAGTATCTGGGATATTAAAGGCTACTTTCATACGCTTTGTGCTTTATTTGTTTATCATATAAAAGGATACGTGGCTGTAGACGTCATCCGCTACGCGCTCGTTAGACGCTTCGCCGGCGTCGCCCAGGATTTCTTCTGCGGGGTCGAAGTCGTGCAGATAGATAAGCAGTTTGGTACCGTTTGACAGCTCGACGATATACGGATAGTCCCGGCCGTTATCGTACAGGCCCTGTAATTCGCTTTCGCTGACGGATACCACGTAATTAGTGTTAATTTCGATAGTCCCGCGCTGGACAGTCCAGCGCTTCGCACCGTACCGCTTTATAGCGGCGTAGGTTAGGTGTACAATTCGCTTCATTTCTTCGCTTCTTTAGTCTTTGAGGTAATACGGTGTAGTGTAGCCGGCACCTTTCAGCGGCAGGTCGGTACACCAGGAAATAGGCTTGCTAAACAGGGCTTCCACCTGTTCCAGGGTCTGGCCGGGCGCGGCTTCCACTATAATTTCGTCGTGGATATGGAAGACCACCGGCAGGCCGGCTTCGCGGGCGCGCAGTATCACGATGCCCAGAATATCGCGGGCTATGGCCTGCACCACGTTTTCGGTAAGCTTACCGCCGTAGGTGCGTATCTTGCCCCACTTCTTTGTCGTCTGGTTGGTGCCCTCATATTCTATAATTTCGTGGTCGCCGCGCCAGCCGTCGTTACGCTCTATGCCGATGGAGACACGCGGGTAACACAGTGTACGCCCAGACGGCAGGGTAATAGTCAGCATCCCCCATTTGCGGCCCACTACGATACCGCGGTTTACCCGGACGTCTTCGCCGGTGCGGATTGCCTTAATGGCTGCCGCTTCCAGGGTGGCCCACAGCTTTACGATATTGTCGTTAGAGCCGCGCCACAGCTTTACTATTTCCTTTTCTTCGTCTTCGGACAGGCCCAGGCGGGCGCCGCCCATTGCTTCCAGCGCGGACACACCGCCGCCGTAGCCCAGGGCCAGTACAGCGATCTTTCCTTTTTGGCGCAGTTCGGCGTTAGCGCCGTGCTTTTCCACCGGCACGCCAAACATTTTAGAAGCGGTGCGGCAGTAAATGTCGCCGCCCTCTCTAAAGACGTCCAGCACCCAGTTTTCGCCAGCCAGCCACGCGATAACGCGGGCTTCAATAGCGGAAAAGTCGCACACGTGGAAAGTGTGGCCCGGTGCAGCCACAAAGGCCGTACGGATTAGTTCGCTAAGCACGTGCGTAGGGTTGCTGTAGTTGTCGGTAAATTCTTCCAGGTCGCCACGGCGCACCAGGCTGCGGGCGTAGTCCAGGCTTACCAGGTGGTTTTGTGGCAGGTTCTGCACCTGCACCAGGCGCCCGGCCCAGCGGCCAGTCCTGGCGGCGCCGTAGAATTGTAACAGGCCGTGTATACGTCCGTCCTCGCAGACGCATTTAAGCATAGCCGTGTATTTCTTGCTGCTGGTTTTGGCCATATCCTGGCGCAGTTCGATAAGTTCCTGCGCGTCCGGGTATTCGGCCAGCTGGTCTTTGAGGTCGGCCAGCACCTTTTTGTTTAGGGTCTCCACTTCGCTGCCGGTCATATCGGCCAGGTAGCGTTTGAGCTGTGCGGGGCTGTTCGGATTGTCCAGCCCTGTAAGGGTCTTTGCCTGGTGCGCCAGGATCGCTTTATATTCGGTATCGAAGCGTTCGGCGTTCGCCACCAGCTGGCGGTCGATCAGCACGCCGCGGTCGTTAATTTCCTGGTCGGCGGTGTACAGTTCATCTTCAAAGGCCGGCACTTCCAGCCTGCGCACCTTTGCTAAAATAGCCTGTTCTACTTCCACGTCGCGTATGTTGTACGCCTTGAAAGTGGCCCAGCGGTCGGGCGCGTCTGCGGGATAGTGCCGGCCGTTCTTGCCGGGTATGGAGAAATAGCGGATAAGGGCCGCGCCCTCTTTCATTTTGCCGGCTTCCAGGTGCAGCACTTCGCCGCACTGGCCCAGCGGCAGCGGCAGGCCCAGACGCGCAGCGCGTACCATAGTGCAGCGCCACTGCGCCGGGTCTAACCGCTGGCCCAGGTATTTGCCCAGGTTCACACGTTCAAAGGCAGCGTTATAGGCGGTCTTCACTACGGCGGGATCAGTCAGCGCGGCCCGCACGTCTTCCGGCAGGCTTTCGCCGCTGGCCAGATCGACGCACTGCACCGGGCCACCGTCCACGGCGTAGCCAAACAGCAGTATAGCCCAGTCCGGCGCTTCCACGTAGCGGTATACGCCACAGGTCTTAAGATCGTAGCTGCTGTAGGTCTCTATATCTATGCCCAGTTCGTGCATTACTTCGTAGCGTTCGATTTGGTGGTAGTTTTGTGCGATTTTGCCGCGTTTCCGTTCGATTTCGCGGGCTTTTTGTTCGCGGCGGTAGATTTCCTTGCCTTAGCTGCCGCGGCTCTCTTGGCGGCCTTTTCTGCTTTGACTGCGGCCCGCTTGCTTAGTGCCTGCTGTACGGCCTTATCCATAACGGCAGAAATATAGGCGCGCTGGCCCGCCGACAGGCTGGAAGTCTTCGCCATAATCCGGGCTGCTTCGGCCAGGAAAAATTCGGCGCTTAGGTGGCCGTCTCTCTCCAGCTGGCGGAAAGAGTCAGACTTAAGGCCGTTTTTGGTTTTTGCCTGAGCATCCCAGTACGCTTTCCTTTCTTCGCGCAGTACCTGGCGCAGCGCGTCCAGGGCTTCGGCTTCGGGTATTTCTATGGCTGTTTCTCTGTTCATAGGGCTAATGGGTAAAAAGGTGCAGGGCTTTGGCCGGGGTTTTTGGTTAGACTATTTACCGTATCAATACTTTGTTAAACATAAGGGTAATAAAGCCGCCGCCCTGCGCCATTGGTTGGTACTACAGGTCTTCGTCGTCTTCGCCGCTGGTGTCCACGTCTCCGAAGTCAGCTTCGGCAGATACGCGGCCGCCCAGGTGGTCGTCGTCTTTCCACTTCATAAGGTTGTTAAGCCCGCAGGCCACGCCCTTATTACCGTTGGTGTCGTAGGGGAAAAACGTAACGGACACGATGGCCCAAACGCCGCTGTACATTTCTTCTTCGTCCACGATGGGCTGTTTGTTCCTGTCCACGATGCCGGGGCGGGTGTTGCACTTCGCGTTTACAAAGAAGTGGTCTTCGTACAGTTCGTCGTCTTTGTCGTCGCCGTCGTTCAATGGCAGGGCCAGTTTTTTAGGCTCCTTGCCGCTCCACTTGGAGACGACACCGGCCTGCTTTGCGGCTTCGATGGCTTCGCGCAGGGCCTTTACGGTCTCCTTTTCCGACTTCGGGATAAGTACGTTAGTCTGGTACTTGCCGTCGGCGGCGTCGCCGTTCGGGTTGTGCTTGGCAAATACGTGGGTGTAGGACAGACGGCAGGGGCCAAAAACCACCTTAGTACCGTTTACTTTGGGTGTAATCATAATAACTACTGTTTAACTGTTAATGTTTTATCGTCTCCTGGATTACGCCAGGCCGTATTATTCGTTTGTGTCGATGCCGGCGAAGTCGTCGGCAGCTGCGTTATAGGGCGCGCGTTTGTCGCTTTCCGGGGCCAGTACCGGTTTGCCCTGCGGCTTTTCCAGGTACTTTTCCAGCAGGGCGGCCAGCTTCTTTTTTCCTACCAGCTTTTCCAGATCGGTAATACCGCGCATTTCCTGCGGCTTCATAATGGCCACCGGATCGTAGCCAGCATCTACCAGCGTTTTTCGGGCCGCTTCCACGTCGGTAATAACGCGGTTAGACCGGCCGGCCACCAGCTTAAAGCCGGGGTAGGAGACACCGGCCAGGGCCTGCGCCAGGGTGTATTCCTTTACGCCCTTTAGCCAGGTGTCCACGGTATCCAGCATAGGCAGTACGTTGGTGGCTATTTCTTCGGGGGTCAGCAGGCGTGGGTCTTGCGCCTTTTTGGCTGTCTCGATGCAGGACTGCGCCAGGGCCTTGCAGGACTGCTTAACGCGGCAGAATTGGCACCACTCGCCGGGGGCCTGCTTTCCCTCGCCGCTGTAGGCTTCCTGCGCTTTCGGGGCCAGCTCTTTGTCGGCCCAGGCCAGCAGGTCTTCCACGCTCATTTCGTCGCTGCTAAGGTTATCCAAACGCGGCTGTACGATCGTCATACGGACGCGCTGTATATTGTATTCAAAGCTATAGGCTTCGTAGGCGCCCAGCGCGTAGATACGCATTTGCGGGTTTTCCGGGGCTTCCACCCTTACGCCCTTGCCGTACTTGAAGTCGATAATATCCAGCAGGCCGTCTGCGATAATAACGGCGTCGCCGGTACCGAAGCCGCCGGGTACCCACTTGGAGAAGTCCAGCCGGGCTTCTACCAGCAGCTGGGCGTCCGGGGTCTTCGCCCTGGCGGCGTTGAAGCGTTCCAGCACGATAGTTTTATACGTGTCGGTGTGTTCGTCCATTTCGCCGGTGTGGTACTGGTCGTTAAGCGTGCCTATTTCGGCGTCTTCGCCGGCGGTAGGCAGGCCCAGATACTGTTTGAGGTGCCGCGCGCAGTAGGCGTGCGCCAGGGTGCCTTCGCGGGCGTAGTCGCTGCCGCTGTCCGGCTGGTTTTCTTCCAGCCGGGGCGCAGCGGTGCAGTGCAGCCAGCGATGGGCTGCGGATGGGCTTAACAGTGCGTGTGTGCCGGGCATAGCGCTACTTGTTTACGGTGTAGGTAAACTTTCCGTCTTCGCCCTGCTGGATCGTGCGGGTGGCGTCGATAAACGCCTGGCGCAGTTCCTGCGGCAGCGCGCTGGGCTTCTTCTGTCCGGACAGCTCGTTAGCTATGGCCTTGAAGACGTCAGTAACGGCGCGGTGCAGGTCGTCGCTGGGTTTGTCCTTGTAGTCGGCGCCCTCGATGCGTTCGCGGGTCTTGTGCATAGCCGTGCGTACGTCTTCTTCCTGCGGGTAATAGACGTTATCCGGCATATCGCCAGTGTCGGCGGGTGCGGGATCGGCAGCAGGGGCGGCAGGTTCTGCCGGTGCTTCGGGTGCAGCGGCCTGCGGCTGTTCTGCTGCGGGCTGCTCTTTCTTAGGGCGTCCACGCCTGGAGGGTGCCGGTGCTTCCGGTTCGGGATCGGCTGCCGGTGCGGCAGCGGGTTTGGGGGCCTCAACTGCGGCGGGCTGCCTGTTGAGGATGGCGGTAGCGATTGCGGCCACTTCGGGCGTTACGCCTACCTGTACGTTTACTTTGATTTCTAACATATCGCTAATGGGATTTTAGGGATTTATCTACAGTATTGAGTCTTATCCAGTTTTTACCGTCGTATGTGTCGCACACTACCACGCTAACGCCGTTTTGGGTTTCAAAATAAAACCGTTTGTCGCCCTTAGATGGGCCGATATTTAGTCGTGGGTAATTGCGTAAAAAGTCCATAACGGCGGCAGGGTTTACAGGTGGTACACTTCGCCCCAGCAGCGCAGGATTTCTTTACCAGTGGTAACCTTGCGGCCACCGGCTTTGCGGGACTTAAAGACTATAAGGCCGTCGGCTTCGTAGCGGGCCACGGTGTGCCTGTCCACGTCCAGCAAGACGGCTGCCTGCTTCTGGTTGTACAGGCCGTCTTCTACTACTATGGGTTTTTCTACTCGCATAACGTCTTCTTTCTTTGTTCGCGGGCTTCGTTAAACAGGCCGGAAAAGATGATACCCGGCAGGGCCATAGAATACGCTATAAGGTCGGTATAGCGCGTTTCGGTGTGCAGCTTGTCCGCGATAGCGGGCGAAGCTTCCCAAAGAAGCAGACCGGCTACGATAGCCAGCAGCATAAGGGTAAAGTAGATTACTTCCTTTTTCATAACGCAGACTTCGTTATAGTTAGCCGGTTGTTTACGTAGTCCGTCGAAACGGAAAAGCGGCAGCGCAGCAGATTTTGCATTTGGTACGCTACGGACTTGCCGTTATCGCAGGCTTGCGCGTTCGGCAGATCAAAGCTGCGCGTTTCGCCGATGGCCATAGCCCGCAGTGCGTCCCTGGTTACTCTATCCATATAAATACTTCTATTTGTACTGTACGTCTTCGGTAAGGTACTGTAGTGTGTACAGGGCGTTTGCCAGCTGCACAGTGTCCACGTTCTGGGCGTAACCCAGCATAGACACGATAACTGCGCGGACGTTCCGCAGTTCGCTTTTGAGGTCTTCCGGGTTGTACTGCATACACCCGGAAAGGTCGATAACGTCGGCTTGTTTTTCCTTTTCTGCCATAGTGCTTTACAAAAAGTTACTTATTTACTTACTTATACCTTTGGCCGATTAGAAAAACTGCTGTATCTTTGCAGGTGTGTTACGTGTGTGTTGGGGCAAAGACCCTGGCAGTTTTATTTGTCGGCGGTGGGTTACTTACTCACTCATACCGCCTGCAAATGTAAACACTTTAATTTATATCTGCAAACAAAAGTGGATATTTTTTAGAAAAAATTTTAACGGTTCTGTTTATGACTGGCGAAAAATTAAAGAAGATTATAGCCGAAAACGGCTATACAATGGCTTCTGCGGCACGTTCTTTAGATATGACGCCGCAGCATCTAAACCAGGCGCTAAATGCCGCAGACGTCAAAAGCGGGCTGCTGGAAAAGGTTAGCGCGGTGTTCGGGATCAGCATAGCCAGCCTGTACGGCGAAACGCCGGGCGTGGCCATAACCGGCAGCGGTAACACCACTAACGGAAACGACAGCGCCGTGGTAAACCGTTTCTTGTCGATCATTGAGGAAAAAGACAGGCAGATAGCCCAGCTGCTAAAAATGTTGGAGAAATGAAACGTATAATAGCGCTGCTGGCCGTAGCCCTGGTGTGGACTGCGGCCTGTACAAAACTGGACAGCCAGATAGACGGTATCTACCGAAGCGACGCCCGGCAGGAAATAGTTATAGCCGGGGGCGCCTGTGTCTCATTCCAGGAAAACTTCGCCGACGGTAAACCCGCCGTGCGGGTAACCGGCTTTACGACTACAGGCCGGTACCCGGATTACGTCTTTACCGCCAAAGGCCAGCCGGACTTTACCCAGGTAGGGCCGGTAACAGGCTTTACGATCCAGGTACACTTCGACGACGCGGACACGTTCACGGCTACGCCTGCGGGTGTTATCGTGGGCGCTGACGGCGTGGCTACCGGCATACCCGCCGAAGCCATCCAGTTTAAACGGATTTCAGCAAATTCTAAGCAAACGCAAAATTAACCTTATAACTAATTGTAAATCAATGCCAAAATATAATACCACTATACCAAAGGGGACTTGACAGAATTTGTCAATTTTTAGGCGGTTAAAGTGTTGGTAATCAGTCTAATAGCGAAAAATTAAGCCGGTGTTTTTGGCCCATATTTCAGCAAATACCCTGTTAAATTTTGGCGTTTAGTGGTAGATAAAGGCGCAAAAAGTAGTATTTTTCAGCAAATTTTCAGCAAACAAAAGGTGTGTTACTATGGCAAAATCGTGTTTACGGCTGGACGTGCGCCGGCCACTAAAGGACGGTACGTACCCTGTCCAGGTTAAAGTCGGCTTCGGTACTAACCTGTACCTGGCCACAGGGATTTATCTAAAGCCGGAAGACTGGGACGCCCGGCTACAGGTCTGCACAGGCAAAGCGGCCAGGCGCATAAATAATATACTGGGCACCCTGCTGCTACAGACTAATAACCGGGTGCTGGAGCTGCGCGAAAGCGGCCAGTTTGGAAAGCTCACTGCGGCCCAGCTGCGGCAGATGCTTACTAACTTGGAGCTGTCAGCCCCTACCGTGGGCGTGCCGTCCGTGGGCGATTACATAGACAGGGTGCGGGACTTGAAGACGCCGAATACCCAGGTATCCTACGTAACCACTAAAAACCGGCTGGCCCTGTACTGCGATCCGGACACGCTGCGGTTTAGCGATCTGTCCTACGCCTGGTTTGAAGCCTGGATAAAGAAGATGGAAGACGACGGCCTAAAGCGTAACACGGTATCGAAATACCTAAAGGTCGTAAAGACGGTTATAAAGTATGCGGAAGACGACGGCGTACAGGTAAACCCGGCCTACAAAAAGATAGACAGCCGGGCCGAAACAGACACGCCGATGCGTAATTTGCCGGTACAGACGCTGCGCCGTATTAGGGATACGCAGATAAAGGGCAAAACGGCTATGTACAAAGACGCTTTTATGCTCTCTTTCTACCTTATCGGCATAAATATGGCCGATCTGCTGGCCCTGCCGAAAGATGCAATAGTAAACGGCCGCCTGCACTATAAGCGGGCGAAGACAGGCAAAAATTACAGCATCCTGGTACAGCCGGAAGCGCAGGCCATTATCGACAAATACCCAGGCAAAACGCACCTGCTTTGCTTTGCCGAAAAGGTTAGCTGCTTCCGTATGAATTGTAACGACTTGCTGCGGAAGTTGGAGCCGGGCCTAACCTGGTACTGGGCGCGCTACAGCTGGGCAAACTATGCTATAGACTTGGATATACCCAAAGACACGGTTAGCGAAGCTATGGGCCATAAACACGGCAGCACCGTTACCGGCATATACATTAAGTACAGCCAGGATAAAGCCGACGCGGCTAACCGGCAGGTGCTGGACTACTTCGCCAGCGATCGCGTCATATAGAAAAACCGCGCCGGACTTCACAGCCGGGCGCGGGGTTGCACTTTTAACAGAAACGGTGGCGTGTTAAAACTTGCGCTTAAGGTATAGGAATAGTAACCAAAGTAGCAGGGCTATAATGCACAGGCCGCCTGTCCAGGCCAGCACTTTTACCGGGGCTGGCGTGTACTTCACTTTTTCCACGCGGTCTATGTACACAGGCACGCTTATGCTATCGCGCTGGTGTACGTACATAGTATCGCGCAGGTAGCGGTACACCTGTACGGTGTCGTGGGCCGTCCGGGTCTTGTATACCGTCCTTTCCTTGTAGACGGTCTGGCCCTCGACGTACACGCTGTCCCGCTGTATTACGGTATCGCGGTAGTGCTGTACCAGGCGCAGCGTGTCGTGCTGGACGGTGTTACGGTATACGGTGTCGTGTACGATCTGCGGCAGCTCTACCGGGATGCCGGGCCGTACGACGCTGCACGCTGCCAGCAGCAGGGCGCAGCACAGTAAGGTAATTAGTCTTTTCATAGCTACTTCTTTTTTGCGGTACAAATGGCTATGGGAAATTCGGCGCGGACGTCGAAGCACGGACAGGCTTTTATCCACTCGTTAGCGGTAATCTTGCCGTCGCCGTTCTTATCCGGGCTGGCGTCCCGGTGGCCGATCACTTCCACGATAGGGTATTTGTCGATAAGCTGGTACACCAGTTCGGCCAGGGCCTTTTTCTGGGCGGGCGTCCGGGTGTCGGCGGGCTTTCCGTTTTTGTCCAGGCCGCCCACGTACACTATACCGATGCTGTGTTTGTTGTAGGCCAGCCCGGACAGGCCGGCAGTATTGCAGTGGGCGCCGTCTTTGGTTAGCGGCCGCCCGGTCTCTATCTTGCCGTCCAGGTCGATAACGTAGTTATAGCCGATGCCGGCAAAGCCCCTTTCTTTGTGCCACTTGTCAATATCGGCAGCGCGCACGTCTTGCCCGGCGCGGGTGGCCGTGCAGTGGATCACTATAGCGTCTATCTTTTTCATAACGTGTTACTGTTGGTCTGGTTCTTCCGGTGCTGCGGTGGCCTTGCGGCTTTCCTGCTGTTCAAACAGGACGGCGGCTACCAGCTTTGCTATGTCGTCTTTGTTCTCTATTATTACGTTCATAGTCTTTTCGGCCTTGCGCAGTTCTTCTTTCTGCCAGGCTTTTTCCCTAACGCTCTTAAACTCGCAGTAGATGCAGTAGGCGGCCCAAAGCATCGAGAAAGCCGGCACCGGCAGCAGCACTGCCGCCAGCAGGTCGATGCACACCAGCACCAGGTACGGCGAAAAGTATTTGCGGGCTTTTTCGCAAGTCTTCTTAAAGCCTGTGGACGTGGTAGCCTCGCCGCGTTGTTTAGCCTTGCGGACGCCAAAAATAAGGTCTATGCCCATAGCGAAGATAAGGGCTGCGGTAGCTACCACGATTAGCACTACGTGGCCGTAGAGGTGGCTAAGATAGTTTAGTATTGCTTCGTTCATTTTTCAGTAGGACGGTTAAACAGTTCGTAGATAATTTCGTTTTCCTGTGCTTCCACCGTTACCAGGTAGCGGGCCGAAAGGTACTGCACCAGGTCGGTATTTAGTGTGTCGCTGCGAAGCACCAGCAGCGGTTCGGTCTTAGTAGTCGCCATCCCTTATACGCTGTAGTGTTATTGTTTTTGGTTTGTATTTCTTACGCAGGCAGACTATTTCGTAGTGGCCCTTTATGTAGATATACTGCCACGCCTGCGGCTGGATCATTTGCAGAATTTCTACCCGCTTGCCGTATTCGTTACACTGGCGAAGCAAGCCCAGGTAGCTGTTTATACTACAGATGCAGTGGCGTACCTGGCGCAGATCTTTGGCTGCGTTGAGACGCCGCACCGCCACGATAAAGTTAGTAAGCACCCGGTTACAAATGTAAGTGCGGCCGGGCTTCACGATCATACCGGTAAACTCTACGCCTTTGGTGTAGTGCTGTAGGTAAAATTTCTTTTCGTTAAGGGCCAGGCCGATGCTGGCCAGCTTCTGCCGGATTTTCGGGATAGCAGCCAGCAGCACGGCTTTGTCTTCGTGGATGCCGTAGAAGTCGTCCACGTATCGGCCGTGGTGGGTTATGCCCAGTTCTTCCAGGTACCAGTCCAGCAGGTTAAGCAGGAAGTTTGCGAAAAGCTGGGCAAACAGGTTGCCTATGGCTACGCCCTTGCCGGGCGTATTGGTAAAAAAGGATTTGTGCGGCGGCAGGTAGTCCCAAAACTTTAGCGGGCTGTGGCGTTCGCAGTTCTTTTCGGGGCTATGCAATACTACCACCTGGCAGACAAAGCGCAGGTCTTCTATATCCGGGCCGGTGTAATACTTGACTATAAAAGCGTCTATCATTTTGGCCAGCATCTTGCGGTCGATGCTCATAAAGAAGCCTTTAAGGTCTAATTTCAGTACCCAGCAGCTGCGGGTATAGTTCTGGCTTACTGTGCGCAGGTCGTCTTCCAGCATCTTAACGCCGTACAGCTGGCCTTTGCCCTTGCGGCAGTTAAACGTGCGCGGGCTAAATATCCGTTCAAATAACGGTTCCAGGCGCAGCGCTATGTAGTGGTGTACTATTCGGTCTTCAAAAGAAGCGGCAAACACTTCGCGGTATCTGGGACGTGTTACGACAAAGCAAATAGACTTACCGGGCGCGTATTGCCGGGTATTGATCCGGTCGCGCAGCGCGATTAGGCGCGCTTCGTAGTCCATTTCATATACCACCGCACTGGCTGTTCTCCGCTTTCGTTTGCGGCAGTCATAGTACGCCTGTAGCATATCGTCCGTAGTAACCATCTATCTAAGTGTTTCTATGTATTGTTCTAAATACCTGTTTCCGTAAGAAGTGCTGAAACCGCGCGCACCCTGTTCCTGTTGCTGGCCTTAGTGTTGTTGTTCATATTACCGTTGCTAAGATTCAGATTCCAGGCGTTCGTCGCGCTGTACTCTGGAAAGGCTCGCAGTCTGCGCCGTATTATCTTGTTCTTAACCGCAAATGGCGGTATACGGCCCATTTATTACGGAAAACGCACGCCCAGGCGGCCGGGGCCTTACCTGGTTCTGGCGCTTATTCGCCAGTATCGCCTTGCGGGGTCGATATAAGCGAATTTTTCCACGCTGTACACTGCTTGCCGATAGCGTCCATAAGTTCCACTATCTGTGCGTGCCGCCCTTTTGAAGTAATCCATTTTCTTTCGCCAGCCTTTCGCATTAAGGTTTTAAGGGTTTCAAATTTTATCTGGAAAGCCACCAGGTACCCTATCCGCGTTTCCCTGTCTCTGTTGAGGTAGGCCGCCGCTATGTCCTGTATCAGTTCCACGCCTATTTCGTGCATCTTCGCGCCCACGCTGTATTTGTACTGGCGCGGGAAATTCGGCGTTATGTCCAGAATATGATCCAGGAGCGCGTTAGCGTCTAAGTATATCCGGGTGCTGGAAACCAGCTTAACTTTGTTTGCCATAAAACCTTAATGCTAAGCTTTAGTGTGGCTGCCGCCACACTTGAAAGGTTAAAGACTGACTACTAAAGATTAACCAATAAATGCTGAAACCGCGCGCACCCTGTTCCTGTCGCTGGCCTTAGTGAGGCTGTTCATATAACCGCTGCTAAGACTCAGATACCAGGCGTACGTCGCGCCGTACTCTGTAGAAGTCCAGTACCAGGTAGCAGCCAGCTGCTGCGCACCGGAAATAAGGCTAAGGGCGTAGTTAATCTTCGTCATATTGGCGTAGATCATCATCATTTCGCCCAGGGACGGTAACCACCACTTACCGGCGGTAAGGCCCTTGCCGTTAGCGTTGGTGCGGCTGTAGGCAGCGCAGAAACCGGGGGCGTAGCTTGCGCCCTGGCACTGTGGCTTTGTAATCTGGGCTGCGGTATTTGTCTTACCGGCCCAGTCGTTGTAGGCGGTTACACGGTCGGACGTGGTAACACCGCCACCGCTGACGGCTTCGGAAGACCAAAGCAGGCCGGCGTCGTCGCACTCAGTAGGAGCCACCACCAGCACTTTGCCGCCCTCTACGACTACCACGCCGTCTGCGATTTCGCCAGCGTTCTGCTGGGCCGTCCACAGGTGCGGTTTGTACATAACCGGGTAATCGTCGCTTTTACGGTGCGTCATAATAAATATGCCGTCTTCCAGCGCGTTAAGGCTCTGGCCACCCAGCAGCTGGCTGCGCAGGTTGTCCAGGGTAATTAAGGTGGTATTTCCGTTGCCGTCCACCTTTACGAATTTTTCGCCACTTGCGACAGTGGCGGTAGCGGTCTGGCCGCTAAGCAATTTGGGTTCTAAGTCCATAATACTATACTGTTAAAAGGTTGTTAATTGCTGTTATCGTCCCAGGCTCCAAAGTTCTTTAGCTCAAAGTAAAAGCCGCCGTCGTTTTCGCTGCTGTCGTCTGCGGTGTGTATTTCTATCCGGTACATATTCGTACCGTTGTAGGCGGCCGTAGTAACGCCATATACCTGCGCGTATACAGGGCCGGTTCCCTCGCCGCTACTGCCGCCGCTGCCTTTGTTGTTACCGCGGCCGCAGACCATACAGTGGATATAGTTAGCACTGTAAAACCAGCCCAGCGGTACCCAAAGGAAATACACGCCGGTAGCGTAGCGGGTAACGTAAATATCGCCGTCGCCGCTGTAGCCTATACGTTTTTGCACAAAGGACACGCCGCTGCTGCTACCTTGCACGATGCCGTAAGCTACGGTGTCCAGCTGGCGGCCCTGGAAATACGTAGTACGGAAAGCGTGGCGCTCTACTACTACCCAGCCGTAGAATTTAGAAGCGGTGCCCCATCCCACTAATTCTGTCATTTCGCGGGTACTTAAAAAGGTCTGCACTTCTTTACCGTCTAAGTAGTAGTGCTGCGTACTATCCGCGGGTGCCTGGAAAGTGGCGCTACCCAGCACTGTAATACGCCGCCCGGATTGCTTCACGTCCCAGCCCAGGGTAACGTATACGTGGCTGGACAGATACTGCGTGTGCATAGTATCGTCGTCCAGGGCCGTAAAGCTGCCGTTAATCTGGGTAAAGGGGTTACGCTGGCGCTTAATAAGGGCGTCCGTTACAGTTATGCCGTCAAACGTGCCGGTTTTGCAGGTTACGTTACCGTCCTTTGCCTGGAAGATTATATTACCGCCGCTGTCTCGCATATCTATGGCTTCCACGCCCAGGTTTTTAACCAAAGCG
>Ga0247608_10002143_pt1 | contig 25517 bp, 23 predicted proteins | sample 176DNAGHGlowgp2_FD_193490 | JGI IMG/M metagenome (GOLD analysis project Ga0247608, IMG submission 193490) | Sheep rumen microbial communities from Palmerston North, Manawatu-Wanganui, New Zealand - 1766 DNA GHGlow gp2 | ecosystem: Host-associated > Mammals > Digestive system > Stomach > Rumen ... | reverse complement strand
CTGTGGTCTTCCCCCTCGCATTCGCGCCCCGCGCCCAGCGAAAATAAACGATAGGACACCGGTTAAAGAGAAGATGACAAAAACAATCTGCTTCTAAATTCCGATTTATGTTAGAAACAATTATATCACAGCAGCGAAGTCCTGCCAATCAAAATGTTATAGTACTTCTGACTGTAAAACAGAAATACGATCACAAATTCTTCTATATAAGCGCATCCCTTTCAGCCGGGATTTGTTACTTTGATTTTGTGCATTCCGACAGTTCTGTGATTGTCTCCATACTTTCTTTTTGATCTGAATGTAAATTTGTATAAAGTGCTTGAAACTTTCCTGCTTTTGTGGTATAATTCAGATAACCGGATATCGGCTTTTTTGACTATTCTGAGGGGGGTTATCCATGAACAGAAGGAAAAACAGGATCGCCGCGTGCGCATTTGCAGGTGCGGTTTCGCTGACCGCGCTGCACGTTTCACCCGCTGCCGCGATCGAGGACAATCTGATTCTTTTCCAGTCTGAGGCGGAAAGCTGCACCATTACCAGCGGCGCACAGGCTGCGACAAAGGTCTACAACGACGAGTACCCGGGCTATTCCGGCGAGGGCTTTGTCTGGGCACCCAATGCGGGCGGCTTCAGCTTCGATGTCGATCTCAAAGAGGGCGCGATGTACGAGCTGACAACACGCTGCCTGAGCTATCTCGGCGACAGATTGCAGACGCTAGCAATCGACGGCGAGGTTGTTTCTACGGTCAATTTCCTGAAAACCGATGACTGGAAGGATATCAGCTTCGGCTACTTCTATCTGCCGGCAGGCAAGCATACCGTCGAGGTCGGTGCCTCCGGAAGCTGGGGCTTCATGCTCTATGACACCGTGACCTTCGGCTATGCGAAGATGCCGGAGATGAACATTGACCCGACGCCCTGCGATAAAAATGCAACAGCAGAGACCCGCTCGCTGATGAAGTATCTCACCGGTATCTACGGCAAGCAGATTCTCACCGGTCAGCAGGAAATCTACGGCAGCGGTCATGACGGAAACTATGAGGTTGAATTCGATTATCTCGAAAAGACAACCGGCAAGCTCCCGGCTGTCCGCGGATTCGATTTCATGAACTATAACCCGCTTTACGGCTGGGATGACAATACCACAGAGCGTGCGATTGACTGGGCGACGAACAAGAACGGTATCGTCACTGCCTGCTGGCATATCAATGTGCCGATTGACTTTGAGAGCTACACGCTCGGCGATGCGGTTGACTGGAAAAACTGCACCTATAAGAATTATCAGGCATCAAACGGCACCTTTAATACCGCAAATATCCTCGATAAAACCACGAAGGAGCGCGCATATTTTGATGCCGCCGTTAAGATGCTCGCCGAGCAGCTCGGCCGGCTTCAGGAAGCCGGCGTCCCCGTGATCTTCCGCCCGCTGCATGAGGCGCAGGGCAACTACGGCAGATACGGCGACGGCACCTCATGGTTCTGGTGGGGCGACCGCGGTCCGGAGGTCTACAAAGAGCTCTGGAAGCTGCTCTATACCGAGCTGACTGAGACCTACAAGCTGCACAATCTGATCTGGGAAATCAATCTCTATGAGATGGACAACTCGATTGAGTGGTATCCGGGCGCGGATTACGTCGATATCATTGCATATGACAAGTATGAAGGCTCCCCGACAAAGTGGGAGGAGAACCCCGCAACAACCGTATTCCTGAAGCTCGTTGATGATTCCGCTGACACCAAGATGGTTGCAATGGCGGAGTGCGATAAGATTCCGGCAATCAGCGGCATGAAAGATGAGGGCGCATGGTGGCTTTACATATGTCCGTGGTATTTCTCCGGCGACAGCGATACGAACAATTCCGCGGCATTGCTCAAGGAATTTTACAACAGCGATTCCGTTGTGACGCTTGATGAACTGCCGGAGGATCTGTATCAGGGCGCTGAGGTGACACCGGGCAGCTCGTCCTCCCAGGATGACCCCGATCTGCGGCGCGGTGATCTGGACTGCAACGGTTCGGTCGATGTGCTTGACGCGGTGATGCTCGCACGACTTGTCGCGGAAGATACGGAGACCGGCATTACGGAGCAGGGCAAGCGCAACAGCGATGTGAACGCCGATACCAATATAAACGGTGATGATCTCTCGCTCCTGCTGAAGGTTCTCGCAGGAAATGCAACACTAAAATAATCTGAAGGACCCCCTTGCACAATCCGGTTCGGATGCGCAAGGGGGTTCTGTTGCTATTTTACAGCGCCTGAGAGCGGGATGCCGAGTCCTTTGATGCCGTTGCAGATGATCTGTGCGGTTGCTTTCGCGCCGGCTTCTGTGAAATGCGTGAAGTCGGTGCCGCCGACTGCGCCGCCCATGTAATAGCTCTTGACGGTGTTGTAGTCGCGCTTGTTGAATTCATTGACCATCGCCTGTCCGAGATCGAAATACGGAATATTGTATTTCTTTGCGAGCGCCTGACAGGCAGAATCAATGTTCCGGTAGCCGACCTTAAACGGCTGTGTCTGATTCCGGATTGAGAGCGTCGGGCTCATGAGAATCGGTGTTGCACCCTTTTCCAGTGCGCCCTTGATATAGAATGTCATGTAGTATTCAAATGAGCCGTTGACGGGGTTATCGACATTGCCCCTGACCGGTGCATAGCGCTCCGATTTGGAAGCATCGCCGTCATTGATGCCGAAATCGACGAGCAGATAATCGCCCGGCTTGATCTGATCGAGGATGGATTTCAGTCTGCCGTTGTCATAGAAGCTCTTGGAGCTGCGTCCTGCGATTGCGTGGTTTGATACCGTTACATTCGAGGTGAAGAAATCCGAAAGATAATAGCCCCAGCCCTGCTGCGGTGCCTTGTCGGCACGGTAAGTCTGCGCGGTGGAATCCGCCGCAACAAAGAGCGTCGGCTTGTCGCTGACCGGCTGCTGCACAACGGTCTGCTCCTGTGACGGGTCGTAGGTATCCGGCACGGGCTCATCCGTATAGCTCAGCATCAGATAATCGAAATTCGGGCCGCCCTCGGCGGTGTTCGATTGCAGTTTGATCGTGTTGATGCCGGCATTCAGCGGGAGCACGATGCCGCGCTCCTCCCATGTCGTCCAGGCGCCGGTTGTCAGGAAATTCTGCTTCCATTTGTCATTGCCGCCGTTGACCGAAATCATCATATTGCGGTCATTGGCTGAGCCGTTTGCAATGTTGAATGTGCAGAGATAGTTGCCCTGTTGTCTTACATTGACCTTGAATGTGAGACTGCTGTCGGTTGTGTTATCGAGGTTGAGGTAATCGCGGCAGCGGAAGCCCTTGTTTGTGTCTTCATGAACGCCCTTTACAAAAATCTGCTCTGCCGCTGCATATTTCGGATCGGCAAATCCTGTCTCTTTCCCGGTCAGATAGCCGGAGAGAAGCTGCATATCGGCTGCATCGGGCTTCAGGTCGCCGTTCAGATCGGCTGCCTGAAGATACTGATAAGCCGCGCCGGCTCGTGTGAGCCGCTTTGCGAGGGTCAGGTCGATTGCATTGATTCTGCCGTCGCCGTTGAGATCGCCCTGCGGCAGCGGATCGCCTGCGGGCTCGGTGACGGGCGGATCCGTGATTTCCGGTTCTGTAATCTCCGGCTTTCCGGGCTTGATTGCATCCGCCATAAGCTGTGCGAGCACGGTCGCACCGGCGCGGTTCGGGTGCAGCCCGTCTGCCATATACAGGTTGTTGACCTCATTTACAGATTTTTTCAGACAGTAGTTCTGCCAGAGATTGAACAGGTCAACAACCTCGATATTGAGCTTTTTGCCGACGCGGTCGAGTGCGCCGCCGTACCATCTGCCCTGAAGCAGCGGATTGCGCTGGCAGTCGCCGTTTCTGCCCTGCTGCTTGACGAGGATGACGCGCATTCCCTTTTTCATCGCCCGCTGCGCCATATCGGTGATGATCTCCTCATACTGCGCCTCGGTTGTGTTGTTCTTGGAATTGGTGTCGTTGATGCCGATTGAAATGACGTAAATATCGCCTTTTTGCCCGTTTTTCTCAATGACGTCAAACTGTCCGCCCTGCATGAATCCGCGTGCGATCTGTCCGGAGGTCGCCATATTCATGACCTGCCAGCTTTTTGTGTCGATGAACTGCGGGAGCATTTGAGCCCAGCCTGCCTGCTGCGAGCTGTTCAGCGGATAATAATTGCAGACGGTGGAATCGCCGCAGACCCAGATTGTCGGGTTGGTATGCGTCTGCGCCGAGATCTGCTTGATTTCGAGAGCGGACATCGTATAGGCGTTGTTCTCTTTTCCGGCGCAGGCGCAGATATTGAGCTGCCCGTCCGTGACCGGAACCTGCAAGGTGTGGTAGGCGTTATTGCCGGTGAGGTTCATGATCTGGTACATTCCCTCAATCCCGACACTGGTCCTGCCGGTATTGCCGAGCCAGACAGAGACCTGATAGAGCCCGTTCGGCACATCGGCGCAGAAGGTGTATTTTCCGTTTGCTGCGGAATTCTTGAACTGCACCGCATCGCTGAGTGCGCCCTGCCCGGAGGCGCCGACATTCGAGACATTGGTACCGGCGGAAAAGCCGTAGCCGCGGCCGGCGTTATAGCCGTCCGATGCGCTGACGCCGGTGTAGCCCGATGCGGTCCCGCCGCCGCCGAAATCAAATTTCCAGTAAGTGTTTGCAGCCGATGCCGTTGCTGCCGGCAGGCTCCCTGCAAGCGCCGCTGCGACGGTGCCTGTCAGAATGGCGGAAAGCAGCCGCCTTTTTTTTGTTTTCATTTTCAAAACCCCCAATAAATGTTATGTGTTTATGCAGAATAATATAATATGGCATTAACCCTCATCGAAGGGGAGATGAGGGTTAAATACCAAATGAAAGCGATCTTTGAATCCCTCCCTTACAGTTGTGAATTTGTACATTTCATTTGCGGATTGGATTGGCTGCTGCCCGGGAGAGGGTTCAGGCAAGCAGCAGACGCTTCAGAAGCGTCAGGTCAACGGCAGTCAGGCGACGGTCGCCGTTCAGATCGGCGATTGCAGCCTGTTCTGCGTTCAGCGCTTTGATTGTGAGAAGATGCTTCTGCAATGCAACGGCATCTGCAATATTGACATCTCCGTCGAGATTGACATCGCCCTGCAAAGGTGCAGTGCTCTGCGGTGCAGCAAAGACGGTGTAGTTGACGACACTGCCGTCCATGCCGTTTGTGCCGAGTGTGACAGATTCATCTGCTGCATAATTCTTCGTGTAAACCGAGAATGATACGTCATTGCTGCTTGCTGCGGTCCAGTTTGTTTTCTGCCAGTCGGAGAGCCATGCCGGAACGGTGTTGTTTTCTTCGACACGCGTATCGAGCAGCACATAAACCGAGATATCCGAACCGGCGGTGAAGGAGGCGAGGGTGCTGTCCGTCTTCTTGGAATCGCACGCCGTCAGGATCGCCTCCGCACCGGTAAGCTGAGCCGGGAACTGCGTGTAGGTATAGTCTCTGTCGCCGAAGATGACACCGTTTGCAGCAGCTTCGCCGAGCTTCCAGCCTGCTTCATGCGCGGTATCCGCGACAGCCAGATTCTTGATATATTTGCCGCTGACCGTGACAGGCTCCGGCGGGGTATAGGGGTGTGCGGTATTGTTCAGCTTGATGTCCGGGCGTGCAGGCAGCGGTGCATCCGAGCCGAGATAGTAGCTCGTATGCGGCGGCTGATTGTATGAGGACTGCTGGCAGCAGTTCTGTGCGCGGTACTGCATATCGTGCATCAGTGTTGTCAGGCGGACATTTGTCGAAGCGGTGGTACACCAGATGCGGATATGCTTATTGTCATTCGTGCGCATGATGAGCTCTTCGCGCCAGTCGCCGAAGAGGTCAACGGTCATGCACGGAACGGATTTTGTGCTGTTGTTGGAGGAACAGCCGTCTGCCGTGAAGATATTTTTGATTGTGTTTACATCGGTCATTTTTGTGATTTTTGTGCCGTCAAGAATTTCGCGTTCAAGGTCGCCGTCCCAGTAGATAAAGAAATTTTGCGCGGGTCTTGTTCCGCCGATTTTCCTGCCGCTTTGGTCATAGACATTGCCGTCCGCAGCGCCCCAGAATTCCGCGCCTTTGTTTCCCGCGAGGACATTGTCCGCAGCGCAGCGGCCGGTGTCCTTTGTGTTGTTGATATGGAAAATGATCTTTCCGTTTTTCGCGTCGATGCAGGATTCGCCATACGGTTTATCCTCGTGGCATTCCCAGACTTCAATGCCTTCTCTGTCCGGGATCAGGTCTCCGACGTGCATGGCATCGCCGTGAAGCTGTCCGGTTGTCCAGAGCAGCTTGCCGTTATCGTCAATCGCCGAGGCGCCCATGAAGATTTCCTGCCTGCCGTCATTGTCGGAATCCGCTGCCATGAGGTTATGGTTGCCGCAGCCGAAGCCGGGCGCGCTTCTGTCAAATCCGGTGTCATAGACCCAGCGCTTGACGAGCTTTTTGTCGCGGACATCAACCGCCGAGACCGTCAGCCGCGTATAGTAACCGCGCCCGTAGACCGCGGAAGGATGCACGCCGTCGAGATAGGCAATGCCGCCGTTGAAGCGATCGACGCGGTTGCCGTAATCATCGCCCCAGGTTGCTTTTGTAACCGTGCCGCGCGGAACCGGAAAGTTGATCGTATCCAGTGCGGCGCCGGTCTGTCCGTCAAAGAGCGTCAGGTATTCTGGTCCGGAAAGCACATATCCCTTGCCGTTGCGGTAATCCTTTGTGCCGTCACCGATGACCTTGCCCTTGCCGTCTTTGGTGCCGTCTCCGGTCTTGGTAATGAGCTCTGCCCTGCCGTCACAGTCAAAATCCGCGACGCACATCTGTGTATAATGCTGTCCTGCGCGGATGTTCCTGCCGAGGTTGATGCGCCAGAGCTGCTTGCCGGTCAGTGTGTAGCAGTCGATGATGACATCGTCGGTCTTGCCCTCCTGCGAATTATCCTTGGAATTGTTCGGATCCCATTTGAGGAAGATCTCATACTGCCCGTCGCCGTCCACATCACCCACACAGCAATCGTTCGGCGAATACTGCGTTCCGGGGCTGTTGAGCGCAATGTCAAAATAATTGGTGCCGGAATTGAATTTGCAGTTCTCCGAGTTGACGACCGTACCGTTTACGACGGCATCGACGCGGTACTTGGAATTGGCATTGCCGCCGTTGTCCTGATAGCTGGTTGCGCCGGAACCCGCCTTGCTCGTGAAGATCAGATTTCCGTCGCGGTAAAGCCGGAATTCCGCATTGTCGGCGTCGTTTGCATTCCAGCGCCAGCTTACGAACATACCGTTTCCGGATTTCACCGCATAGATGCCGCGGTCAAGGTATTCCATGATCGCGGTGCCGTTTCCGCCGACCCCGTAGGCGGCATGTGCCGTCGGGATGGCTGCTGTTTGTGCGGCTGCGATCAGAATCGACGAAGCCGCTGCTGCAACTCTGAGTCCTTTTTTCATTATTCTCCCCCATTTTCTTTGTATCAGACTCCGACTGCTGCCGGAGCAGCTGTTCATGAAGCAAATCACTATACAGATTGTATAGTCTCTGCGCTGCTTCATTATTTGTATTATAGCAGATTCTGCCCTGAAAGAGAATGACCGATTCTCTCATTTTATTGACAATTTCTTGCAGATTATGTATAATAAAAAGGGGAGGGGATAATATGTATTCGTATCAGATTGGCTGGCATTGGAAGCATCCGGCGGATTTTCATATCGACCGCCCGAACGGACTGCACGGAATGCAGCTCATTGTCATCAACACCGCAGCGAGGGTTTGTGTAGCAGGGCAGAAATATGATGTGTCGCCGAATACGGCATTCCTGATCGAAAATTGTGTTCCGCATACACTGGATGCCGCCGGCTGCGCGTATTCGGATGACTGGATCCGCTTTACACCGGAGCAGGAGGATCATGTGTTTTTCGACAGCCTCTCGCTCGCATGGCATGAGCCGATCATGCTGCCGGATGACAGCGTGTCACAGATGATCGCCCTATGCGAGCGGATCTCGAAAACGGAGCTGCCGGATAAAAAGCAGATTCTGCATCATATGCTGATGTCGATACTGCTGTATCTGAATGCGCTGAGACATCCGAAAAACAAAAAGCCTGCCCATTATTATGACCGGAAGCTGGAAGCGCTCCGGCTCAAGATCTATGCCAATCCCGCAGCAGACTGGAATATTCCGCAGATTGCGGAGGAACTCTGCATTTCGGTCTCGCATTTTCAGCGTCTGTATAAACAGCAATACGGGATTTCCTGCATGAACGATATCTTCATGAGCCGAATGGAATATGCAAAAAAGCTGCTGCTCGAAACAGAGCTCCCTGCTGCCGAAATCGCAGAGCAGTGCGGCTTTCATTCCTATGAGCATTTCTCGAAGTCCTTTGCCAAGTATGCCTGTATGCCGCCCGCCCGATACCGCGCAAAATACCGCGAGGACTGAGTTTGTGCGGCATGCCGTACAGTGTAAAATAAGCTGCCTGATTCGGAATCAAATCAGACAGCTTTTTGCTTTTCAGCCGTGTTTTATTTAACCGTTCCTTCTGTTATCGCATTATCAGCAAAACAACATATACAGCCCGGACACTTTAGGCAACACCGCACAGAGCTTCATTGGTTAGACTTTGCAACCTATCAAGATCATTATAATGATGACATTACCATTCAACAGAATCCTGACGGGAAATATAGTATTTCCTTCGGTACAGCAGAACTTGATTTTCGATATTCAAGTGCAGAAGCAAAGCAGTGCGGAATATACCGCATATAAAAAAGGAGCTATCCGATTCAAATACGAATCAGATAGCTCTTTATCTTTTCAGACAATTATTTTTATACTGTTGCCGATAATAGAGAAATGTTGCCAAATCGCTGCCATTCAGCTCGACCGCACCTTAAAAAGCACGGTATTACGCCATTTTAGCAAGCGCTTGCATTATTCCCACTCCCCAGATTTCGTCCAATACTAAACAAATTTGTTTAGGCGATTTGCTTTGTGGTATCTCAGTTATACATTTTGCTCTGTACTATACTGCCCACTGATGCCAAGTTATCATTTTTTTAGCGTCATGATAACCAAAACCAGCGACTTATAGGAGAATATGTGCCCGGTGGCTTGCTCCTTAGTTGGTATTATAGCGCAGATTGGGGTGGTTGTCAAGAGGTTTCTGATACTCTATCTGCACCAAGCGTTTCTCCGAATGTTTCCTCATGAGTGGTAAAGTATGCATCTCGAACTACTTTAATCCATTCACTTAACAGTTTACATCTTGCATCAGAATCAAGATGATGGAATAACGTAACAAACTCTCCGGTGATCCAGCATAAACATATTGCGGAGTGTTCTGCTGCGGTTGCAATACCATAATTTGAATGCCCGACAGGAATTAGGTTTTCTGTGCTTCCATTCGCAAGCCTTCCAAAAGTCCCTTGGGATGATGCGTGTGTAATAAAACAAGCCAATTTGTATTGCGACAACCAGCCAGAGTCAATGTTTACTATTTCTTGAATCTTTTTGAAGCTTCCAGCATCGAGTTTATTTCCTTTCTCATCAAAAGCGCCTGTTGCCCAACTATAATTTTGATCATCAGTATTTGATTGTTCATAGTATTGTTTTGCAATCTTTTCCCCATGATGCCTTATAAAATCTGCGCAGCAGCATAGTTCATATAGTGTTCTCCACCGAGCATATGCACCATCTGCAAACCCAAGCCTCATTAAGTGGAATATTTCCAAGAAAATCTGGCAAGCTCTACCGTGCATATGTTGCAACACCAAGAAAGAATACTGTTTATGCTTTCTTTCTGTATCATCCAAGTCCTCAGCTACAAATTTACTGAATAGTTCTGCCGACTCAACAGCCATGATATACATCGCTTGTGAAGCAGCTAATCCTGCGCCCCAAGTCTGCCTTTGTCTGGAAACAAATTCATCCGTTTTTGCCTGCTCAGTATAGGCAATCTCATACATATGCTCTTTGAAAAAAGAAAGTGAGTCTTCGGAAGATTTGTCCATAATTGCAAGCATTGTGTCTTTTATCTTTTCTTCTGTCAGTTTTTCTGATATTTCTTTTTCAGATAGTCCTTCTTCTAACCATTCTGAAATAACAGATTCCATTGTTTCGTTAAAGATTTCTATCAGTTCGTCGTTAGCCATAAACTTGCTCCTATCAATTATTCCGTAATACCAGAAAACTTTACAGCATCATCAATCTTATACATAAGAAGACTGGCAAACATTAATCTTCGCATAGCCTCTTCTTTTGTAACTGTAGCTCGTTCATCATTTGAGTGAGATTTAGGATTACGCAATGCAGACATAGCACCTACTAACATAAATCTTGTCCCATTGTGTATGTTCTTGCCCGTTTCTGTTGTACGGTCGCAGATTTCAACGATTGTATTTTTTTCTGAAAACACCTTGTTCATAGCTTCTACACCATCAGGAATATCCGTTTCGTTTGGTAGTTTGACTTTGTATAATTTTTTTACACGGGCATTAATTTCAATAAAAGCATTTACTGCCGCCTCTGCATAATTGCCTTCACTGTAAAGCTTTTGTGATGATTGAAGAATTAATGGATGAATACACTTCCATTCCTCTGATTGTTTAGTCTGTTCACTTTCCAGTATAATACTAAGATACCCAAGAATTTGTCCCACCACAACAGGATTTGGATTTACTGTTCCGTTAATATTATATCGAAATAAATAATCTTTGGCATGATTTAGCTTCTGACTGATAATTGGAAATAATAATTCAGTATCTTTAACTATTATTGTTAATGCTTCATTTGCTTTTGCTACATCGTAAGCATGAATTATATTTGAAGGCATCATTATAGATGCGGAAAGAGTATTGAGATAGTTTTGCAATTCATGTATTTTATTAATCATCATAAAAATCCCCCTGAAACAATACAGTTATCCAGTATATCTACATTATACCACAATACCCATATTATTTCAAGGGAATTCGACTATATATTCTATTATTCCTGCCCCGACTTCTTCAAATTACAATCCCTGCAAAGCATCTGCAAGTTCTCAGGAACGGTCTTGCCGCCTGCGTGCCAAGGAGTGATATGATCTGCGTGCATCTTATCGAACTCGAAGTGCTTTTTGCAGATCGGACAGATACCCTGCTGCTTTTCGTAGGCTGTGCGGGCATCTTCCTCGTCAAACTGACGCAGGCTCAGATATTTTTCTTTTCCTGTCAGCAGATATTCATATATACCGCTGTTCTTGGTGACTTCCTTGTCTGCCATGAGAGCGGTTATTTTTGTCTCTAATGCCGCAGGATCGAGTGCGTCACTTTTATGCTCATGATAGAGCCTTCCCCAATCCAGTCCCTTCATCTCCTTACGCCACTTCGGGAAAATGGTATTCACCCAGTTAATGACGGTCTGGAAATACATCCACAGCGGAGCAGCGGTGCTATCGTGTTGATGTTCAGACATATAGAGATCAACAGACTTGCCCTCTGGCAGTGCGATCCACTCGATAGCGGTTTCAAGGTATTCCTGGCGGATCATCTTACCCGACAGGAGCTTATCTCCGATCTTGACAGCAGCACATCCATTCTTGCTGAAATACCTCTTTGCATCCGACACCCAGGAGCCGGAGTATACTGCATTCCGAAGCTCCTGATCGGAGAGCTGCACACCTGCGATGTTGATCGTTCTGAACCAGTCGAGCTTCTCCTTGTCGTTGCCCGTGCAAATGTAGATCATGAGCTTGTAGTCGAGGATCTGCTTCTGCTCCGTTGCGGTCAGACTATGAAAATAGCGGTTACCTATGGAGAAATCGCCGCTCACATACTGACACAGGCTGATTGTGCGCTGCTGTCCGTCCAGAAGTTCAAATGTGCCGTCATCGGTCGCACACCAGTACATGACATTTAGCGGAAAGCCTTTCATGACGGTATCAAGAACGGCATCACGCTCTTTCTGACCATAGACAAACTCTCGCTGAAACGCAGGACGGATATTCAGCTTGCCGCCGTAGCCGGTCACGCCTTTTTCTGCACTATCCTGATAACCCTCTGCAACGTCACGAACGGTAATCTCTTTCAGTTCGATTTTCATAGTATCACTTCTTTCTGCGAATTAGTATGCGGGCGTATAGCTGAATATAATACTTGTGGTCAACCATATAATATGTTTTATCCAACGGAGCGCTTGGCAATTCAAGGGTAGCACCGTCATTCAGCTTTGTTACCTCGCTTTGTTTCCCATTTTTATCGACTTGTATTTGCGGAGGATATGTTTTGATTGCTCCACCAAACCACGTTTTGGAGATGCCTAATATTTCAAATTGCTCTGGATTATACTTGTCCATAAATGTAATAGGTACACCCATAATCCCATCATAGTCACAGGGAATTTCAGCAGTCTTACCAACTTCAATGGCATCATAGTTATCATAATGGGGATATTCTTCCGAGTTATAGTTTTTATAAAGTATCAAATCTTCATGCCTTTTGGCAATATCAAGATTTGTAAACCACATAACGCCAGATACCCTTATCATACCTTCTTTATGCTGACTTGATTTTGCATAATCTTCATACTTTGTGTTTATAAAAAAGCCAACATTTCCTTTGAAACCATATCCAAGCCAAACTTTGTTATCCATGAGTAAAGGAAATATCTCTTTATAGGTAATCGCATTCTGATTGCCAATAATGATAAACTTCTTATCATACGCCACGAGTTGTGCCACATACTCCCGAAACAGCGAAAAAGGCGGATTCGTTACCACGATGTCAGCCTCTTTCAGCAGCTCGATACATTCTGCGGAGCGGAAATCTCCGTCACCTTCAAGAAGTGTAGGTTTGCCATCCACCGAGCGGAGCAGCAGCTCAACATCGGTCAGGTCAACAGCGCCATCACCGTTCAGATCGTCCACATGGGTGATCTCGATTTTATACGGTTTTCTGTCTGACGGTTCTTCTCCGATGACTTCCTCATCTCCGAACAGGCTCAGTTGCGTATATACTACGGGAGAACCTGCATAACAGGTGCATATCAGCTTTTTCAAACCCAGATGATTGAAGTTGATTGCAAAGTATTTGAAAAAGTTGCTCTCATACGGATCATCGCAGTTGCAGAATACGACTTTCCCCTTGAAATGCTCCTTGTAGTGTCTTAGTTCATTCTCAATATCAACAAGCTGTGTGTAAAACTCATCCTTCTTAGCCTGCCCCGCTGCGGACAGCGCTTTATTATTATTTGCCATATCGCACCTCCAAAACTTGCGAGTCAAGCAAGTTTTTGTTCGTTGACTTGCGTCTACATTAAGTATTATAGCACAATCTTAATTTTAATGCAAGTGATTTGGTGCATAATAGTACCAGAACGAAAGTGAGGTGTGACTATGGAAATATATGACAGAGGCGAGCTTATACGAAAACTGCGTACAGAAAGAAAAATCACGCAAAAACAGTTAGCGGATCAGTTAGGCGTTTCCGAAGCTACAGTATGCAAATATGAGAATAATACCTCTATTCCGCCATTTGAGACACTTCGCTCTATCGCCAGCATCTTCAATGTGTCTATGGATACCCTCTGCGGTATGAAGCATCAGGGGACGCTCTCTACTCACGGACTGACCGAAGCACAGACCGAGACCGTCAAAGCCCTGGTCGATGCTTATCGTATCAAAAACGCTCAGACGGGCAGGCAGCTCACGCAGGAGCAATTTGCAGTGCTGGGGAAGATCACAGCCGAGCTGACAAAATAAAGCCGAAGGACTCACGCAGAATCCTTCGGCTTGTTGTTTATGGGGAAATCACGGCATCACACATACACCATAGCCGCATACACAGGTTCTCTGGCAATCAGGCGATCCATGTTCTCCAGCCCTCTCGCCTTTGCAAGATCACCGACCGCCACAGCTCTGAGATACTCGGTATCATTTTCGAGCATCATTCCGACCTGGTGCTCAATGGCTTCTGATACAGAACGGTCAAGCGCGGTCAGGTAGCTGAGAATCGTACCGTCGTTGACGAGCTTTTTCAGCCTTGCAGGACGGTACTCTGCCGAGAAGTGCAAATGATACTTGATGTGATCGGAGCTGAACGCAGTAACGCTCGGCTCTGCATCGGCGGTGTTGTGAGTGACGGTCAGGGCATCAGTGTCGAGAACCCATACGGGCTTGTTCTTGCCGCCCACCTGAACCTTGTCTTTGCTTCTGATGATCATAATAATTCCTCCTGTTATTCCAGTCCCCACAATCTTTTCTTTCTGGCGGTGGACTGCTGTATTTCCTGTTCACGCTGCCGCTGTTCCCGAAGCATCTCTTTCGCCTGCCTGAGAATAGTAGGCGCTATCCTTTCGAGCATAGCAAGTACCTCGCTGTACTCCATGTTTTCAGCCTTGACTGTTTTCAGTTCGGAGTACAATGCAGATTTCTCTGCTCTGACAGTATTCAGCTTTTCAAGAGCATTATCACGCTCGGTAGCAACTTCTTCGCCTCGCTGACGAAGATCATAAATGGTGAGTTCAGCTTTGTCCCGTTTGTCCATTGCCTTTTGAGTAAGGCTCTTTAAGGTGTCGATACGGCTGATGATCGAATCCTTATTTCTAAGGATAGACATTCCGCTTTTCAGCATATCGTGCAGCTCAGATACAGCTACGAGGTATTCATGTTCAGCGTCCCCATGTTTCCTTAGGTCAGGCAGATATTTCAGAGCCTTGTTGATCTGCTCGACTTTCTTTGAAAGATCGGCATCTGCCTTTTCTGTTTCTGCTGTCACCGAGGAGAGCCTTTCTTCGCTTTCGGATAGTTCCTGTTTCTTATCTTCAAGCGTACTCTCTGCCACTCTGACCTGCTCTTCGACCGAGCTGAGTTCAGACATTTTCATATCTAACAGTTTATCAGCAGCGTCGATCTCCTCACGGAGCTTCTCAGCCTTGTACTTCGATACGTTCTTGTGCTTCTCATGAGTGCCGAGCTTTACCCACTCGATACCATGTTCGAGCATGAGCTGTCCGATATGCTCTTTTTCATGTTCGAGCCACACCATAGTAATGGTATTGGAGATACCCTCACCTGTAAGTCCCTGCTGCCGTAAAGCTCCGGTCAGAGAATTACGGACACGCATTCCGTTCTTTCTCTTTTCATCGCAGACCGGAACGAAATCAAGGTGCAGGTGCGGAGTGCTTTCGTCCATGTGGATCACAGCATTGAACAGTTTCAGATGAGGATTTCTCTCCTCAAAGCTGCGGGCATATTCTTCAAGCACCGCAGCCGCTTCTTTACACATATCGGAATTCACTCCGGTGTCATCACGGTTGCCGACCTGGAATATCGCTTCATGGAATTCTTTTTCCTGTCGGCTGTGGCGGATATGTTCCTGATAATTTGTGATCTTCCGATCACGCCTTTTCTGTTTATCGTTATACTCCGCAAGCGCTTCATCGAACAGCTCATGATAGAGCGTTTTCAGAGAACGCTGACAGATGATTATATCATCACAGATCCTGTCCTTATTGACATTTTCGGTTATGATAGAACGGTTGTTGTGGTTAAGGTCTCCACGACCGAAACAGCCGCTCAGAGTTCTTTGTACTATACGATCACTCTCCTTATGAATATGCCGCTGAAGCGGCTGAGAAAATAGATGAGCCTGCACAGCAGGCGATCGGTGCGGAGCACCGAATAATTCGGCAGGAGCCGAATTAGCTTCTGTTACTCTTGGCAAGAGTAACACAAAGATACTTTCGACAGCCGAGCGACCGTCTATCAAAAGTATCTATTGCGCCCTGCGGGGCTTTTATCGGCTGACTCAGAAGCCGAAATGTGGGTACAGGAATCAAAAATCGTTACCGCAGTTTTTTGCAGAAATCGTATCTTCAGAAAAGAAAATATCTGCAAATATCCGCATTACATTTTTTGAAGACCACAGTCCCCGTGACGATGCGTGTCGATGGTGACGGCCTTTTAGAGACCTCACAAACATCGTCACGACCTTGAGGAAACCACTTGAACTTTTTTATCAATTATGGTATAATCATTATAACAACTATTGTGAGGTGATTGTGTGGAATTCAAGCTGAATGATTATCATAAAAATGTATCTGATGAGGAACTGTTGAAGGATATTCTTAGAGTTGCAAAAATATTAGGCAAAGACACAATTACACGGAAAGAATATGAAGATAATGGCGGACTATACCATTGGTCTACCATTCAAAGAAGATTTAATGGCTGGGTAAACGCTTTAAGACTATGTGGTCTAACTCCCCAAAAAAGACAATTGATTCGGGGTCTGGTACTCATACACAGCCATACATTACCACACAAGAGTTAATTGATGACATTAAAAGAGTATCAGTTTTGTTGGACAAGACAACTTTTTCTAGTCAAGAATATAACCCAAATGGGAGATACTCTTCAGCAACATATTTTAATAGATTCAAAACATGGAACAACGCTCTGGAAGTAGCGGGATTAGTACCTTTTGAAGTCACACCTGGAAAGCGTATAGATAATTATAAAGTTTTAGAAGAAATTGAGCGTATCTGGATAATACTTGGCAGACAACCTACATCAACAGATATTAAAAACGGAATCAGCAAGTATTCACTGCATGTTTTTGAACGTCGTTTTGGAACATGGCGCAAAGCACTGGAATTCTTTGTTGCCTACATGAACGGCGAGCAAGAAGTTGAGAAGCCGGATGAAACAGACGATATACAGCTTCCGGTGATACCGCTGCAAAGTGAAACAGAGACCAAACGCAGAACAAAGCGAGACATCAATCTGCGAATGCGTTTTCTTGTAATGAAACGGGATAATTTCAAATGCTGTATGTGCGGCAGATCACCTGCGACAACGCCGGGATTAGAATTGCATATAGATCACATTATTCCGTGGTCAAAAGGCGGAGAAACTGTAATAGATAATCTACAAACACTATGTAGTGATTGTAATTTAGGTAAAAGCAATCTGTCAGAAACAGAATAATTGAAATAATGGCTGCCCGACCTCTGCGCCAACAGGTGCGTCAAGAGCGGTCATTTCTCTTTCTTCGGTCATTCTCTATCTCCTTTCAGACCATTCAGAGTTGTTGTGATAAGCTGTATCGTGGACAGCAGCTCATCGTCCACAGCAGAGCCGTTTTTGATTCTTTTCAGCTCGTCGAGGACTTCCGCAAGCTGATTTTTCAGAGCCTTGTACACTCTCGGATTGCCCTGCACTACCACATCACGGCACAGCAGCCGCTTCACGATGTAGTCCTGCTTGGTCAGCCCCGAAAGCGCCACAGCGGAATTGATCAGCTGATCTTCTTCGGGCGAGACACGGAAACCGATCGTTCTTGCCCTGAATCGTTCCTTGCTGTCAAGATTCTTTGCTGACATTAAAATCACCTCCCTTCCTCAGCTCACCGAGCCTATTCGCCATTTCCGCCTGCCTGGACGGGAACAGATGTGCATAGCGATAGGTGATCTCGATGCTCTCATGTCCCACACGGTCAGCAATAGCGACCGCCGAGAACCCAAGCTCGATCAGGAGCGAAACATGGCTGTGACGCAGATCGTGAATGCGGATTCGCTTCAAGCCCGTGGCTTTCACGCCTCTGTCCATCTCATGATGAAGATAACTCTTGGATATGGGGAAGATCCGCTCGTCGGGCTTCTGGTCATACAGCATACTGAAATACTCCTGCATCTCCTCACAAAGAAAATCGGGCATTTCAATGGTGCGGTTGCTTTTCTTGGTTTTCGGCTCTGTGATGACGTCCTGTCCCTTGAGACGCTGATAGGACTTGTTGATGCGGAGCTTTCTGTTCTTGAAATCGAAGTCCGCAGGCGTAAGAGCCAGCAGCTCACCGAGTCGGATACCGCACCAGTACAGCATCTCAAAGGCATAGAACGAGATCGGCTTATCCATCATGACCTCGGAGAACTGCATATACTCATCCTTCGTCCAGAAGTTCATCTCCTTGGCATTCTTCACGCCGATGCTTCCTGCCTTGGCTGCGGGATTGGTACTCAGGTCATAGTAGCGGACAGCGTGGTTGAAGATACAAGAGAGCTGATTGTGCAGGTTTTTCAGGTAGGTCTCCGAATAGGGCTTACCGTTCTTGTCACGGTGACGGAGCAGTTCATTCTGCCACGTCAGCACATCTCTTGCCTGGATGTCCTTCATGGACTTCTCCCCGAAATAGGGCAGTATCTTCGACTTGATGACACAAGCCTTATGCTCCCAGGTATTCTGCTTCAAACGGGCTTTCATGTCCTGCTCATACAGCTTGTAGAAGTCCTTGAACAGCATATCGAGGTCGCCGCCCTGCTGGAGAAGAAATCTACGCTCCCAATCCTGAGCCTCACGCTTTGTCTTGAAGCCACGCTTGCACTTCTGCTTGCGCTGTCCTTGCCAGTCATCACAGCGTGTCATAACATACCAAGTGCCGTTTTTGTCCTTGTATACGGGCATCAGTCCTCACCCTCTTTCTTTTCAGGTGCTTTCACCGGGCGTTCCGCCGAGTACACTCTCTCGTTGAAATACTCACGGTTCACTCTGCCTGTGATGGTGATGTAGCCCTTTGCGTCAAGCTCCTCATTGAGCTGCTTGATGATCTTGTATGCATACGGAACGGAGATCTCCATGATCTCTGCGAGTTCCTCAGCACGGATGAATTTTTCTGACATAGTAGTCAACCCTTTCTTAAAACATTGTTCTGTGTGGTATCGGGCGCATTTGCGTATCCGATCAGCAAAATTCTCTGTCTAAACATTTTTGCTTAGCCTTATTATACTAAACATTTTTGCTTTTGTCAACCCCTAAATCGAATTTTTTCTAAATTTTTTTGTTTAGTATCTATTGACTGTCCTAAACAAATATGTTATAATGCAGATAAACCATTATTCTCAGGAGTGTGATACCATGATTAAACCTTTTGAGCAAATGTATACCGCCAAGCATAATGAAGAACTTAGGAAACAGATTTTGGAACACTTGGAAATGCCAGACGACAGTAAAATTGTCGGAAACTGTTCAACTTTATTTTTTGACAGCTATCATAAGGTTGTTGTAGAGATTCCTATTCAAGATGAAACCGGTGTTTTCAATGCTTTGCTAACGCCGCTTGTCGCAAGCTACGAAACATTAAGAGGGCATTTGAATAATGATTTGGATTCAAGTAAAAGAATCAAGCATTTAGTATAATCAGAGTATTTTGCCAAACAGAATATAAATAAGGAGTGAACCACCATGAGCATTATCGGAGATAAGATACACCGCATTCGTGATTTCAGGGGAATGACGCAGAAACAGCTCGGTATGGCTGTCGGCTTTGACGAGAAGTCTGCCGATGTCCGCATCGCACAGTATGAATCAGGCACACGCACACCAAAGCAGGCACTTGTCGAATTGCTTGCCGAGGCATTGGACGTGAACCCTCGTTTTCTTGCAGACGATGAGATCCTCGGAGCGGAGGGCGTTATGATGATGCTCTTTGAGCTTGACGAGCATTACCCGATCAGCATTGAGGACTGCGAGGACGAGGACGGCAACAGACGAAAGGGCATTGTTTTCGGCTCTATCCTGATGACTGACCTCCTTTCTGAGTGGCAGAGACGAAAAAAAGACCTTGCTGACGGTAAGATCAGCAAGGCCGAATATACAGAATGGAAGCTCAATTGGCCGAAAACGACCGATGACTGCGGAAAGCATGAACCTGCGAAAGAGTGGCGCAACTTATAAGCCACTTGAACCGCAGAATAATTCCGCTAAACTCCCTGTTATCAAATTGTTATCACTGAGATTTTGAGACTTCGGAAATGGCGTATCTACGCTGTTTCTGAGGTCTTGTTTATCATTCCCACTCCACGGTTCCCGGAGGCTTGGACGTGATATCATAGACGACGCGGTTCACATGCTTGACCTCATTGCAGAGGCGATTGGAGATGCGGGCGAGGACGTCGAAGGGGATACGCGCCCAGTCTGCGGTCATAAAATCGTCGGTTGTGACCGCACGAATTGCAATCAGGTGCTCATAGGTTCTGTGGTCGCCCATGACGCCGACCGAATGCACATCGGGCAGAACAGCGAAATACTGGTTCAGCTCGCCGGCAATTCCGCTTTTTTCGATTTCATCGCGGAATACGGCATCGGCTTCCTGCAAAATGCGCACTTTTTCCTCGGTAATCTCGCCGATGATCCGAACGCCGAGACCCGGGCCCGGGAACGGCTGCCGCCAGACCAGCTCGTGCGGAATGCCGAGCTTTTCGCCGACACGCCGAACCTCATCCTTAAACAGATCTGCGAGCGGTTCAATGATGCCGGCAAATGCAATATCATCCGGCATATTCACCATATTGTGATGTGTCTTGATGACCGCAGTGCTGCCGTGACCTGCCTGATTGCCCTTGCCGCTTTCGATGCGGTCGGGGTAGATTGTCCCCTGCGCAAAGAAGCCGTCCGTGCCGGTTTCGCGCACCTTGTCCCAGAAGACATTGTAAAATTCCGTGCCGATGATCCTGCGCTTTTTTTCGGGATCGGTTACGCCGCGGAGTTTTTCGAGAAAATGCGCCTGTGCATTGACGCGGACAAAATTCATATCAAAGAGGCGGGTGAAGGTGCTCTCGACGAAATCGCCTTCGTCCTTGCGCATGAGTCCCTGATCGACGAACACACAGGTGAGCTGCTTTCCGACTGCTTTGCTGAGCAGTGCAGCGGCAACGGAGGAATCCACGCCGCCGGAGAGTCCGAGGATGACTCTTTTGTTGCCGATCTGCTCCCGCAGTTTGTGTACGGTGTTCTCGATGAAATCCTGCATAACCCAGTCACCGGTAAAGCCGCAGACGACATAGAGGAAATGGTGCAGAATCTCCTTGCCGAAGACGCTGTGCGTGACCTCCGGATGGAACTGCACGGCATAGAGTTTCCGCGCCGGATCTTCAAATGCGGCGCAGGGGCAGTCCGCAGAAAAGGCAGTTGTGCGGAAGCCCTCCGGCAGACGGCTTACATAGTCAGTATGGCTCATCCAGACGGTGCTGCGCTCCGGCACACCGGCAAAGAGCAGGCTTTTTTCTCCGTGTGTGATTTCAATTTTGCCGTATTCGGATTTTTTGCAGCTTTCGACGGTGCCGCCGAGGGTATAAGCCATAAGCTGGCAGCCGTAGCAGATGCCGAGGGTGGGGATTCCGAGCTCGAAATAAGCCGGGTCGATATGCGGGGAAGCGGGGTCATAGACGCTGTTAGGGCCGCCGGTGAAGATGATGCCGGTCGGATTCAGCGCCCGGAGCTCAGAGAGCGGGGTGTCATAGCGCTTAATCTCGCAGTAAACGCCGCACTCACGGACGCGCCGTGCAATGAGCTGATTATACTGCCCGCCGAAATCGAGCACGATACAAAGCTGATTTGACATTGGGTTCCTCCTTCCCCGAATTATAGCAGGGCTCTCAGTTGTTTCAGTTTCTGCTGCTTTGCTGAAATTTCTTTTTTCAGTGTGCTGATTTCCTGATCGAATTGCCTGCTGTCAAAGGGTGTGGCAAGCTGTTCATTGCTGTTGTGAATCTCACGCACCAGATAACTGATTTTATTCTCATTCGTCAGGATTCCATAAAGTAAAATGCACCAGGTGACAATCACACCCACGATGCCTAACAGAATCATCCCGTTGCCAAACAGGATGATTGTCACAAGGAGCGCAGCCAAAGTCGCAATGATCGCCAAGATTTTTCCGAACAGACGGCGCTTGTACCTTGCACGCGACTGTCTGAGCGATCTTCTGCGTTCTATGTTATAATGTGACTGAGCATTCTCAAGTTGTTTTTTTGAGTATTGCAATCTATCTTCCAGTGTTCTGATCTGCTCGTCCAAAACCCCTGCCTCATATGTACTGAACTGCTTTTCAAGCACGCCGTACACATTCTGCGGTGCAAACTGTTTCACCAATCCGAACCATTTTTCCAAATTCTCCGGCGGCTGCTTGTTCTGGAATCCGCCCGTCTCACAATAGATCAGACCCCACCAACCCTCGTGGCGCTGCGGATAACTTTCAACCATTTCATCATAGAGATTGCGCAGTTTTGTAAAGTCATTGATTTGCAGAAAGACCTTTTCCTTTTGCAGTAATTCCTCCATTGAGGTCTTTGCACCGTATAAATTATCCGCCTGTATATGATAGATGGTGTTATAGTTTGTGATCGCATCCGTCACGAGAATTGTGGAATCACAGGAATGACACCAGGCTTCCTTATGGGAAGCATCCACCTTTAACGGTGCTCCGCAGTTCGGACAAATCGCTGCCTGAAGCATAGCCAACCTCCTTTATCCTGAAAGAAAAATTATGTTGCTGTTGCATTATTATTATAGCATATTTTGCGTAAAAACGCAATGGGCAGAGCCAAAAAACCGCGCTGCATTTTTGCAGTGCGGTTTTTCGGTTCAGTCTGGGTGATAGATTTCGGAGAGTCCCTCTTCGACTATAAAAGAGTCGCGTGCCTTTTCCTCATATTTTAACCGGATAAGGCGTGTTCCGTCGTTTCGTTCTGCAATAATCATGCTGATGATGTCCGATTTCAAACTATTGAGTCTCCTAGCCTTCGCATTTTTATAAAACGAAAACGGCTCATTGAAGGTGATGGTCAGATATCGGTTATCTTCCTTGTGTGAAGAAATATCCACTGTTGGGATTTTGGGAGAAATAAGGTCACCAAGCTGATTCCACCAGTTGACCATTTCTTCGATCTGCTCAGCGCTGAGCTCCTGTGTAATGCCTTCGTCGGTATAAGTCGCAGAGCTGATCTTCTGTGCATCCATGTCTCTGACGACATACACCGGCTCAAATTTCTCCGGAACATAGGGAAGACTGAACATACCCTCTTCTGTATGGAAGGCGGATATTTGGATACGATTATCCGGAATTTCCTTTAGTTCACTCACCAGATTCCATGCCCAGCGTGCTGCCCTTGCCCGTATGGCTGCGATTTCCTCTGCGGTACCTTCTTCGCGCTCCGGGTAAACGAATGTATACATATGTTTACCGGACCCCATGTCCATAGATACCTGTTCTCCTTCAAATTTGCCTGAAATATCAGCAGGCGCCATGCATCCAAAGCAGCAGGATGCAACATCAGGCATCATCAGCGTCAGATAATCAGTAGCGGTTGCACTACAGGATACAAAGTAGGCACGGTCTTTCGTAAGGATTGTAATTTCTGTTTCAATTCTACGATCCATGTAATTGACGGGCGCATCGCCATCCATATAATAGCAGAACGCATCTGTTCCGATTTCTTCTGCAATGATATCTGCAAGCGGCTTCGGGAGCGTATAGTTTCCGAGCGCCTCCCGATACACAGAAGGAGCGGTTGTTTCGGTTGTCTCCGTCGGAAGGGATGCGGTTCCGGAAGATGCGGCAGTGCCCGGAATATCCGTCTGTGTCCGGACGGAAACGGGGAGAACCGTTGTCTTTGCCGTCCGGGCGGTCTGTGTTGTCTGAGAAGTCTGTGTGCCGGCAGATGCGGAGGTACCGGAAGCGCTTGTGCCTGCGGTATCAGTACCGGTCGTGCCGGAAGCAGAAGTGCAGGTGGTTTCCGCCTGAAAAACGTCAAAGCCCGTTTGTCTGCCGGTGTCCGTGACCTCTGTGATTTCCGCCTCGCGGGACTGCTCTGTCAGCGTGCGCTCCGGCTTTCCGTCTTTCATCAGATAGAATCCGGTGCAGACCGCCGCTAAGATACAGGCTGCGGCGGCGGGCATGAGAATCCGGGTGTACGGGATATGCAGCCGTGTTTTTTTCTTCATTGCGGCGTCAATCATTTCATCCGGTAGCTCATTGAGCAGCTCGGAAAAGTTCTCTGCATTCATAGCAAATCCTCCTTTTTCAGATGCTCCCGCAGGCGCTGCCGGATGCGGGACAGCGTGACCTTCACGCTGTTTTCGGACATATGAAACGCTTTTGCAAGGTCAGCGAGCGACACGGCGCCCCAGTACCGTCTGATGAACAGATCGCGCTGCTTTCCGGGCAGCGACGAGAGAAAAGCCGTGACGGCGGCGAGGAGCTCGCGCTGTTCGAGCACCTTTTCTGTATTGTCGCCTGCGGGGAACAGCTCGGCGAGCTCTTCGATCGTCTGCGAAAGCTGACTGCCGCTGCGGCGCTGTGCATTTGCAGCTTTTCTGCGGTTCAGCGCGATATTGCGCACCAGCTTCAGCAGATAGGCGCGGAGATTCTCCGGCTGCGCCGGCGGGACTGCATTCCATAGACGCAGCAGCGCGTCGTTCAGACACTCCTCTGCATCCCGTTCGCTTCCCAGGATATTCCGGGCTACAAACAGGCAGAGATCGCCGTATTTTGTTTTCAGTTCCCGGAGTCCCTGTTCGTCCCGGTCATGCAGCATCAAAAGAATTCTTTTGTCGTCTATGGCAATCACCGCCTTTCATGGTCGCCTTCACTCATAAGAACAACTTTTTCCGGAAAAGGTTACACTGTTTTTTTATTTTTTTCGACAGATTAAAAAATCGGTGCAAAATCCGCGAATCTGCGTGGATAACAGGACGGGGGAGAGAAATACAGGTTTTCTCTCCCCCGAAAATAATGATGCAGTATATTACGCGTCCTGCTCCGGTGCATTGTCAAATTCCGGCAGCGGTGCATCCTCCTGCTGCTCTGCGCGTTCGCCGGGCTCTGCGACGGACACATCAAACAGATCCGGCTGTTCGGAGCTGTTCGGCAGCGGCGGCAGATCGTCGAGCGATTGCAGCCCGAAGCAGCGCAGAAAATGCGCAGTTGTCCGGTAGGTGACCGGTTTGCCGGGTACGTCGATGCGCCCCGCCTCCTCAAGCAGTCCGCGATCGACCAGCGTATTGACAACAGAGCTGCTGTCAACGCCGCGCACGCGCTCCACAAAGCCTTTTGTGACCGGCTGATTGTACGCGATAATCGTGAGCGCTTCCATTGCCGCATTGGAGAGCGGCGTGTTTCGCTTGACCTCCAGCGCTGCCTTGATGACGTCTGCATGAGCGGCGCGGGTTGCGAGCTGAAGCGTATCGCCGAGCGTCAGAACCTGCAAGGCACTGCCGGACTCCTCATAAAAGCGGTCGAGCTGCTCAGCGAGGGCTGTGACCGTTTCCTCCGGCAGCCCGAGCGCCTCCGCGAGTCTCGGCCGTTCGGCAGGCTCGCCCGAAGCGAATAATACAGCTTCGAGCGCCGCAGTCTGTTCATCCAATCTCATCGTTCTGCTTCCCTTTCCGTTCGCGGAGCATCTGCTCCAGCGCATCGTTGACCCGCTCCATATGGATGCCGCGGGACCCCTTAATCAGCACGCAGACCGGCGCATCGGTTCTGTGCTGCATATAGGCACAGAGCGCGTCAGTCAGCGCAGACTGCTCTGCAAATGCGGCGCTTTCGTCCCCGTATCCGGCGGCGAAATCGCGGTAATTCTCTCCGCAGAAAAATGCAGCATCTGCGGCAGTTTTACAGAGTTCGCCGATTGCTTTGTGGCGATCCTGTGCATATTCGCCGAGCTCATTCATATTGCCGAGCACCGCGACGGTTTCCGCGCCGTTTGCA
>Ga0247608_10002140_pt1 | contig 25533 bp, 20 predicted proteins | sample 176DNAGHGlowgp2_FD_193490 | JGI IMG/M metagenome (GOLD analysis project Ga0247608, IMG submission 193490) | Sheep rumen microbial communities from Palmerston North, Manawatu-Wanganui, New Zealand - 1766 DNA GHGlow gp2 | ecosystem: Host-associated > Mammals > Digestive system > Stomach > Rumen ... | reverse complement strand
GTCAAAAGAACTTGCCGCTGACTTTGAGGGATGCGATTTCGCTGGATTTAATTCTAACAATTTCGACATACCCATACTTGCAGAAGAGTTCCTGCGCGCAGGTGTGGCATTCGATTTTTCAAAAAGTCGCATGATTGACTCTTGCACTATATTCAGAATGATGGAACGCAGGAATCTTGCTGCCGCATATAAGTTCTATTGTGGCAGAAATATGGAAGACGATTTCCAGGCTCACCTGGCAGACAACGACACAGAAGCGACCTACCGCGTGTTGCAAGGTCAGTTGGATATGTACCAACCCGGCAAGCAAGAAGAGCCTGAACGTCAGTTGGACAACGACATGGACAGCCTCCACGCATTCTGTAATCAACGGAAATTCGTGGATTTCGCCGGTAGAATAATATGGGGACCTGTAAAAGACAATAATGGCGAACCAAAACTTGACGAAAACGGGCAACCCATCATGCGTGAAGAATTTAACTTCGGCAAACATAAAGGTCAAGGCGTAGTAGAAGTGCTAAGGCAGGACCCTGGCTATTTCAGTTGGATATTAGCAGGTGATTTCACATTGGACACCAAGCAGGCACTGACACGCATCCGACTACGCGAGGCTTCCTTAAACAGAAAACCATAATGGGAATAGAAAGAGAAATAAAGAAACTATTGCTTACGTTCATAGCAGCGTGGGCAATAGTTTTGTATATGGACGCACAGGAACTAAATGCGAAAGTAAACATCAACCATAGCAAAATACAAGGTACAGAAGCCTCCGTATTTGACGAATTGAAGGAAAAACTGGAGGAGTTCATCAACCAACAGCAATGGACCTCTCTTAAATTCCAAGAAAAGGAACGCATAAACTGCAGTTTCAACATCACCCTGAAAGAATACAAGAAGGAATCAGGCACATGGGGATGCTCATGCATGATACAAGCAAACAGGCCTGTATATAACTCAAGCTACAACACTACCCTTTTCCAGTTTGAAGACAATGATTTCACCTTCACATTCAATCAATTTGACAAACTGGAATACAACGAAGAAATGATTGACAACCAGCTTATGGCGCTGATTGCCTATTACTCTTACCTTATCATAGGTTTTGACCTTGACAGTTTCTCTCCCAAAGGAGGCGAAGACGTCCTGCAAAAGTGCATGAACCTGACAAACAATGCACAGACCCTAGACTACCCCGGTTGGAAAGCATACGACAGCGACAAAAACCGATTTGCAATAATAAACGACTATCTTGACGGTGCTCTGGAACCTATGCGCACGTTACAGTATGACTACTACAGGAAAGGACTTGACGAGATGGCCAACAACGTAGAGCGAGGACGTACGGAAATCACAACGACAATAACGGAGAACCTGAAAGCTGCACACGAAAACAGGCCCAGCAGCCTATTGCCACAGATATGGACCGACTATAAGAAAGACGAAATAGCCAACATCTACAAAGGCAAGGGTACTACAAAGGAAAAAGAAAACGTGTATGATGTGTTGTTTAACATCAACCCATCACAAAGCACAGTATGGAATAAGATAAAGGAAAATTAAATGTTAAAACACTTATATATTAAGAACTATGCCCTGATAGATGTCCTTGACATTGACTTCTTTCAAGGTTTTTCTGTCATCACCGGCGAAACCGGTGCCGGCAAGAGTATAATATTAGGTGCAATAGGTCTGCTACTAGGCCAGAGAGCTGATACGAAAGTCGTAAAGACAAATACGCAGAAATGCACGATAGAAGCAACCTTCGACCTTTCAAACTATGATTTCAAATCCTGGTTTGAAGACAATGAGTTGGAATATGACGAAGAGGATTGCATTATACGCAGAGAACTAACAGCAACAGGCAAGAGTCGCGGCTTTATCAATGATACTCCCGTCACATTGCAATTAATGAGAGAATTAGGTGAGATGCTGATGGATGTTCACTCTCAACATCAGAACCTGCTTTTACAGAAAGAGGATTTCCAGTTAAACGTGCTTGACGTCATAGCCTCAAACTCTGCACTAAAGAAAGAGTATGCAGCAACCTATGCCACGCTAAAACAGGAAGAAAGAAAACTATCTGAACTGCAGGATCAAATAAAGAACTCTAAAGAAAGAGAGGAATTCCTACGCTTCCAACAAGATGAACTGACAAATGCGAATTTGCAGGATGGCGAACAGGACACATTGGAACAGGAACAAGCTGCCGCCATGCACGCCGAAGAGATTAAGACCTTACTGTATGAAGCAAACAATCTCTTAAGCGATGAAGACAATGGAGTAGTCCTCGCATTACGACAGGCTTGTAACCGTCTTACATCTGCCTCAAACATATACCCTAAACTTTCCACATTGGCAGAACGCACAGAGTCTGCACTCGTAGAGTTGAAGGACATTGCCAAAGAAACTGAATCAGAGGTGGAAGATATAGATTTCAATCCAGAGCGTCTTAACTATGTCAATGAGCGTCTGGATTTAATCTACACTCTTGAGAAAAAGTATGAGAAAGACAACATCTCAGAACTCTTAGGCGAACTACAGAAAATACACCAGACATTAGATGTCATAGAGAATTTCGATGAGACATTACTAGCTCAGGAGAAACTCGTAAGCAATACAAAGAAAAAAGCCCAGGACTTAGCTGAGGCTCTCTCGGAAAGCAGACGCAACGTATCAGATACTGTGCAAGATGAAGTTATCAAGAGACTTCACCTGTTGGGTATGGAAAATGCAGCATTTTCCGTAAACATCATAAAAGAAGAGCTCACCCCAAAAGGTCAAGACAAGGTGTCGTTTTTGTTCTCAGCCAATAAAGGCATGGAATTGCAACCTGTAGCGCAGGTGGCATCCGGCGGTGAGATTGCCCGTCTGATGCTTTCACTAAAAGCCATGATAAGCGGTGCAGTAAAACTACCAACCATTATCTTTGACGAGATCGACACCGGTGTCAGCGGTAAGATTGCCGAACAGATGGCTGCCATAATGTGCGAAATGGGCAAAGCAGACAGACAGGTGATAAGCATCACCCACCTACCACAGATTGCAGCCTTAGGCACCAACCAATACAAAGTCGAAAAACACGACGAAGACGGCAGAACAATATCAACCATGCGCAAACTTACGAACAATGAGCGTATTGACGAGATAGCACAGATGCTGAGCGGAGCAAACATAACGGAAGCAGCCCGTATAAATGCCAAGGAACTGCTGAAGCTATGATCTCCCCTATTACATAATATATAACAACACTGTGATTTATGATAATCAAGAAAGCAGAATTCACTATAAGTTCGGCAAAACTGTCGCAATGCCCTAAGGACACTAAGGCAGAGTTTGCCTTCATTGGCAGGAGTAACGTAGGCAAGTCTAGCCTCATCAATATGCTCGCGAACAGAAAGGGCTTGGCAAAAACAAGTGCCACGCCGGGAAAGACACTGCTGATAAACCATTTCAACATCAACGACGAATGGTATATCGTTGACTTACCTGGCTATGGTTTTGCAAAACGTTCTAAGAAAGTGCAGGAAGATATAGAGAAGATGATATCATCATATATTCTGCATCGGGAGCAGTGCGTAAATGTATTCCTGCTAATAGACATACGTCACGAGCCACAGAAGATAGACCGTGAATTCATGGATTGGCTTGGTACGAACGGCATACCTTTTTCCATAGTATTTACAAAAGCCGACAAACTGACTCAGGGAAAGGCCCGACAGAATGTGGAAAGCTACAAAAGCGCACTGCTTGAAACTTGGGAAGAGCTGCCACCATATTTTATAACGAGCTCAGAAAAAGGTCAAGGCAGAGAAGAAATCCTTGACTACATTGAGTCCATACTTAAAGAATTTCAATAATCCACACCACCCTACCAGCATAAATACCACAAAGCATCAATGCCGACACCATATCTTGATGTCCAAAACCTTACGAAGCGATTCGGAGAAAGGATATTATTCAACAACATATCATTCAGCGTTGCCGAAGGACAACGCATAGGTCTTATTGCACAGAACGGCACAGGTAAATCGACCTTGCTGTCTATGCTTACCAATGAAGAGAACATAGATAGCGGTGAGATCATCTACAGAAATGACATCTCCGTAGGATTCCTCAAACAGGAACCTAAGTTCAAAGAGGGAGCAACCGTATTGGAAGCTTGTTTTGCAAACAAGAATCCTGACAACGATGCGCAACTGAAGGCAAAACAGATTCTTACACAATTGCGCATAAAAGACATGCAGCAACCTGTAAGCCAGCTTAGTGGCGGACAGCAGAAACGCATAGCCCTTGCACAAGTATTGATTTCCAACCCAGACATGCTTATCTTGGATGAGCCCACCAACCACCTCGATCTTGAAATGGTTGAATGGCTTGAGAACTTCCTACGCAGGGGCAATAAAACCATTCTTATGGTGACGCATGACCGATTTTTCCTTGATAACGTATGCGACACAATACTGGAACTAAGCGACCAGACCATCTATTCTTATAAAGGCTCTTACTCATATTACCTTGAGAAACGCCAGCAACGCATCGATGCCATGGCTGCCAATATCAGACATGCCAACAATCGCTACAGAAAGGAATTGGAATGGATGCGACGTCAGCCACAGGCACGAGGTCACAAAGCACGTTACAGGGAGGAAGCCTTCTACGAACTGGAGAAAATAGCAAAGCAGAGAATAGAAGAACGCCAGGTAAGGCTCAAAGCCAACAATGTATATATAGGCTCAAAAATCTTTGAGTGTCAATACGTATCAAAGAAGTTCCCGGCCAGAAACTCATCGTCACAAGAAACTGAAAAAGCAGAAGGCAAAGTCATACTTGACCACTTTTACTATAATTTCGCCCGTTTTGAGAAGATGGGTATAATAGGCAACAATGGAACGGGCAAATCCACCTTCATTAAACTGCTGTTAGGCATCGTTCCTGTTGACGAAGGAAAGTTCGACATCGGTGAAACTGTGCGCTTCGGCTATTTTTCACAAGAAGGACTGCAATTTAGGGACGATCAGAAGGTTATCGACGTGGTAAGAGATATTGCAGAGTATATCGACCTCGGACAAGGTCGTCATTTCACTGCATCACAATTCCTACAACATTTTCTGTTCACCCCCGAGCAACAATATAACTATGTATATAAACTATCCGGTGGTGAGAAAAGAAAGCTGTACCTTTGTACGGTTTTGATGAAGAATCCAAACTTCCTCGTACTCGACGAACCTACCAACGACCTCGATATCAAAACATTGCAGATATTGGAAGAATACCTGCAAGAGTTTCCAGGCTGCGTAATCATCGTCAGCCATGATCGCTACTTCATGGATAAAGTCGTTGACCACCTACTCGTTTTCAAGGGTAATGGCGTTATCAAAGATTTCCCTGGCAACTACACACAATACCGGGAATGGAAGAAGATCGAACCAGAACCAGAAGAACCAAAGAAAGGCGAAGCTACAAACACTGTATCGCAGAGAAGTAGCGGACCGCGTGATCCTAACGCAAACAAAAAGCGTAAGATGACATTCAAGGAGAAACGCGAATTTGAGTCATTGGAAAAAGAACTCGAGACATTAAATACTGAGAAGAAAAACATTGAGGAAAAACTCAGCGGCAGCAATATAACCGTTGAGGAAATCACCACCCTGAGTAAGCGTCTTCCCATACTCAACAATGAAATTGACGAAAAGGAACTACGCTGGCTGGAACTTTCAGAGATAGAGGGGTAAAGTGGGCTTTGAAGATTCACCATAAACAAAAATCAAGAGGCTATGAGTTTAAGCAAAAACAAAATCAAATACATACAGTCTTTCTGCAACAAGAAACACCGCAAGAAAGAGAATGCCTTCATTGCAGAAGGATTCAAATGTGTAGGAGAACTGCTTAAGGAGGGATTCCATGCCCAACTGATCGTTGCCACTCCAGAATGGGGAGGCAACAAAACGCTTCAAGGAACTGAATACATAGAGATTACTGATGAAGAACTGCGTAAGTGCAGCCTTTTGCAACATCCACAGGAAGTAATAGGTATCTTCGATATTCCCGCTTCCGATCGCATAGATACAGAATCCACCGCAGCCATAACCAAAGAACTTTGCCTCTGCCTTGATGGTGTGCAAGACCCTGGCAACCTCGGCACCATAATACGAACTGCCGACTGGTTTGGCATTAAGCACATCTTCTGCAGCCATGATACCGCAGACATCTATAATCCCAAGGTTGTACAGGCTACCATGGGAAGTATCGCAAGAATACAGACACACTACGTAGATATACCTGACATGCTGAGAGAACTGCCGGTAAACACGCCTGTTTACGGTACGCTGCTCGACGGTGAAAACATATACACACAAGAATTGTCGCAAAACGGACTGATCGTAATGGGGAACGAAGGAAATGGAATATCTGACGAGGTCAGATCGCTCCTTACCCACAGACTACTGATACCTACATTCCCCCAAAACAAGAAAACGGCAGAGAGCCTCAACGTGTCCATTGCTACCGCAATAATATGTTCGGAATTCAGACGGAGAAGTTAAATTTTCTTAATCACATAATATTTTTCATTTAACATTTATTCTCTGTTATATTTTTTTTGTAACTTTGCACGTAGAGATATTATATCAATTATAAAATCATTAGCCGAACATGCCCAAACATATATTTGCAACATTAGCCCTTATCTTCGCATTCACCTTTACTCCATGCATGCTCACATCACTGCAGGCACGAGTAGAATTAAGCGAGATTGACAACCAGCAAATCAAGATTGAACTTGTTGGTAAGAACCTTTATGTTACCGGCGCAATGGGCAAGACCTTGCATATATATAACCTTGTAGGCATGGAAATCATGTCAGTAAAGGTCGATTCCCAAGAAAAGAAAATCGATCTCAGCGACCTAAAGAAGGTAGTTCTCGTAAAAGTTGGAAACATATCAAAGAGAATCATTCTGCTTAGCAGATAATGAAAGAGCAAGAACTACTCAAAAACCTACGTAATAAAGAAACCAGAAATCGAGCATTCTCTGAGTTAGTATCCCAATATAGCGAAAAGCTGTATTGGACGGTTCGTCATATCGTCGGCACCCATGATGATGCTGACGACGTAATTCAGAATACATTTATAAAGGCATGGAGCAAACTCGACGACTTCCGTGGAGACTCCCAACTGAGCACATGGCTACATCGCATAGCCGTGAACGAAGCATTGGACTACCTACGCAGGAATAAAAAACATGCCGCAGCAGATGTAGACATTAACAACGTCAAGACTTTCTCTGATGAATATTTTGACGGAAACAATACCGAAAGACTGTTGCGGACAGCCATGGAGACATTGCCCGAGGCACAAAGAACAGTATTCTCGCTGAAATACTTCGAAGACATGTCATATAAGGATATAAGCGAAATCCTCGGTACATCCGAAGGCGGATTGAAAGCCAATTATCACTATGCCGTAGATAAAATAAAGAAGTTCATAGAAAGGATGTCATAGAAATTAAACTCATTACCTATTAAACCTTTTCATCCTAACTACGTCAAAAATGCAGAAGACCAACTAATATACGAATGAGCAACATTGATAACATATTATTAAATGGACATGCCTCTGACAACAATGCATACAAAGTGCCAGAGGGATATTTCAATGACCTTCACAGCCGCATCATGCAACGTATAGCTGTAGAAGACGATGTGCCTGTCAAGCCTGTCAAGAAAAAGGATACCATAATACGCAGACTTCATCCACAGATAAAATACACCGCTGCAGCCTGCGTAGTCGGAGCAGTATTGTCAGTGGGCTCATTCATGATGATGAAGGATAGGAATGTAACTGAGGACATTGCCAACAACAACATACAACAAAGCCACATCTCAGAGCAATACGTCAACGATTGCCTTGAATACGCAATGATTGACAACGATGATATTTACAGTTTTTTATATGAGGAATAAAATATGAAAAAGTATTGTCTGATTCTCATAATGTCACTGTTATCCATAGTGACATACGCACAACAAAACAAGCAGCAAGGCAAGAGGTTCAACCCTGATGCCTTCAGACGTGAACAAGAGGCATTCATAACCAAGGAGGCAAAACTCAGTCCACAAGAGGCAGCCGCCTTCTTCCCACTGTTTAATGAATACCAAGACAAGCAGCGCAAACTATTCAGGCAGCAGAAACAATATGCAAAGTCCAAGCCCCAGAATGACAAAGAAGCCGCAAAGCTCATTGCCCAAATGGACGCACTTGACCTGAGCATAAAGAAACTGCAGTCACAGTATCATACAAAGTTCTGCAAAATAATACCTGCTACAAAAGTCTTCAAATGCATACAGGCAGAAGAATGTTTCAAACACAAAATCATGCACCGTATGCTACAAAACAAGCAAAGAAGGCCAAACAAAGATAAAAACAAGCAAAAAAAGTAAAGGCACACAACATACATAATAAAGGAAAAGAGACGTACAAGAAGCCAAGCGGCATTAATGTACGTCTCTTTTTTGTTAGAGTATTAGTCTGTTTTCGAGTATTCTATTCATTAAGAGCACCTTTCTTACTCCAGCAAAAGCCGGTGTGCAAAGGATTGGTGGGTTTACTTGTAGGCTTTCATTACCTTGCGGTAATAGCCGTTAGTGCTCTTGACCTTGTAGTTCGGGCCACCGTTCCAGATACGTATGGCACGCTCCACATCGTTTGTGGGATTGTAGTAACTCTGTATGAGTACAAACATCTCACGGCTCTTTTGTACACTGAAGCGATCATTGAGGGTATATCTCTTCTTGATGCCTCTCTGCTTCAGGATGATGTTACACTGCTGCACCGCGCACGGTGTAATCTGCATAGCACCACATGACTTGCCACTTACGGCACGACTGTTGCCTCCACTCTCTACATACGTGATGGCGTCCATCAATGGACCCCAATCAAATGCTTTTGAACCATTTTCACGCGCATTTGCGGAAATTGTTCCGATTGTTAAAACTACTGTTAAAACTGTTACCTTTGCAATCTTAGAAAAATACATAATGTTAAAGTTTCAGAAATCCTTACCATCGCATCTTTCAGTCTTGCACAGAACCATCCTCGTTTATTATTGTGGGTATGGATGGAACGACAACTGCTTATTGCGGAGCAATGTCTGGCGTGCAGCAGTTCCAGAAGCGACTCGGAGAGAGGCTGATGTCCAGATTGTCTGTCATACCTTTGTGGGTGTTTGTCTGACAGGTCTGTTGTGCCACATTAGCACACTCCCGATTTCCTGTTCATAAATCAGCGGACGATGCCATACACAAAGACATACTATCCACCTTTATGAATGCAAAGGTACAAATAAAAAACTGTGTGCGCAAACAGTTTTCCCTATTTTTTACGTAAAGTGGTGATTTATTGATGATTGTCAAAACTTAGCCCCTTAAGCAAAAACTCCAGAAAGAACGGCTTTTCTTTCTGGAGTTTTTTACTTTATTCCACCCAATATACATAGTCTGACTTACGCGGCACTTGAGGCTTACAGGCATTTTCTGCAGCATATCCTACTATGCAGTTACCTATGCCTTCGTACTCTTCCGTAATGCCAAGGTCACGAAGTATCTGTTTGCCTTCCTCGCTCTCAAACATCTCCTTTGCCCTGTGTATCCAGCACGAACCCAATCCCAGACTATTTGCCGCTACCATCATATTCTCCATTACAAGCGAACCGTCGTAAACTCTTGTTGCTACGTCTTTCTTGGCGAGTACTATCAGTACTACAGGTGCTCCGTAGAACGGATCGCTGTGCCCGGAACTCGTAGTGAGATTCTTGCCCATTATTATGTCAAGGTTCATACGACTCAGGCGATCGCGCATTTTCTTGTTGGTTACAGCTATAATGATAGGTGACTGGCTGTTTCTGCCCGTAGGAGCATAGGTTCCCGCTTTTACTATTTCTTCCAGCAGTTCCTTCTCCACTGCCCTGTCCTGATATTTCTTCACGCTACGACGTGAAATAATGTCTTTGATAGTTGAGTTCTCCATATTTCTTTTTAATTTGGTTTTACATCTGCAAAGTTACATCTTTTTCCTTAAACGACAAAAAGAAAAATCCACTCTGTTGAAAAAGAGCATTCGTTTTATTTTGTTTTTAAATTTATTTTAATTACCTTTGCATATAGTTCATTGCATTTGTATGTTTTGAATATTTCTCATGTCAAATCTCAAGAACCAGAAAGAAACGACTCATAAAATGAAAAGGATACTCCTCCTTGGCGGCACGCCCATACAAATACCTATCATAGAAAAAGCTCACGAAATGGGCTTATATGTCATTACTTGTGACAACAAACCTGACAATCCCGGACATAAACTTGCTGACGAATACCATGATATCAGCATAACCGACAACGAGGCGGTACTTAGATTAGCAGAAAGCTTGCATGTGGATGCGGTAGTAAACTTCATTCTTGAAGCCGGCGTACAGGCTGCCGCCTATGTTCATGAGAAACTGGGCAAACCTACGAGTCCTTACGAGTCGGTGCATATTCTCTCAAACAAGAAACTTTTCAGGACATATTTAAAAGAGCATGGTTTCTGCACACCCGACCTCTTCACTTGTTCCAACAAGAAAGAAGCCTACGAAAAGATAGGCACGCTGAAATATCCCGTCGTAGTAAAACCCACCGATTTATGGGGCAGCAGAGGGGTGTCGAGAGTTGACAAGCCTGAGGATTTTGAAGACGCACTGGATCTTGCCTTCAGCAACTCACGAGGAGCTGACATCATAGTAGAGGAATTCATCGAGTCTGACGGTGCTCCTGTAGAAGGCGACGCTTTTGCAGTTGACGGAACGCTTGCCACCCACGTGTGGACTGATGTCTATAGCGATCCAATGGCTGAAAATCCCATAACACCAGTATGCTTCTGCTATCCTTCTGCCAAGCCTCTGCATTTACTCAAGAAGCTGGACCACGAACTGCAGCGACTGATTACGCTGCTGGGTATGAAGACAAACGGCTACAACGTGGAGGCGCGCATAGACCGCGACGGCAAGGTGTATCTTATGGAAGTGGCACCACGCAGCGGCGGTAATGATTTCCCCACGATTCTTTCTCTCTCTACGGGCAATGACATAGAGCGCGCAACACTGCTGGCGGCATTAGGCGAGGATAACATGGAAATCAAAGACGCGGCATGTCAAGGATTCTGGATAGGCTATATCGTTCATAGCAACGTGGCTGGCACTTACCAAGGCATGTGGTATAGCGCAGAGTTCGAGAACAAATACCTATATCGATTCACTCAATATATCTCAAACGGTGATAATGTCAGCCCATATTCCGGTACAAACTGCTCTATAGGGCTGCTCATAGCGAGATTTGACACAAGAAAGGAGATGAAGGAGGTTGCACAAAGCCCAACACGTTTTTTCAGACCAATTATAAAATAAAAGAAACGAATTATCGTAATTACGATAATTCGTTTCTTTTATTTCCAGAGGAATAGCACTGTATATTTGCTCACTTCTGGGAAGTTAAAAGGAGTCAAGGGGAGTTATCGCGGCTTTTCAGCCGCTCGGGGAGTTAAAGGACATTATTTCTGCTTTTCCCTTTTTGAGGAGTCGGGCTTGTTTTCGAGGGGTTAGGTATTGTCCCCTAACTCCTCTCAACTCCCCTTCGCTCGGCACGCAGTGACGCTTGCATAAGCAAGAACTCCCCTTCGCTCGTCACGCAGTGACGCTTGCGTAAGCAAGAACTCCTCAAACTATCCGGACTTCAGAAAGTTGAGTATGCTTACTGTTTGTTGAACACAAGAATCTTTGGAAGTTTTATCCACTTACCCTTGCCAGCAACCTTAATTGTGCTTCCTTCTACCTGCTTCAGCATATACGTTCCATCATCCTGCATGGTAAGCTCTGCTGTAAGATCCTCAGAACCATAGTCGTTGACCATCTCTAACGTTGCCTTTTTCCCATCCTTGCTGATTTCCACGCCCGTGATGGCCCACACACGTGAATCAGTGTTCTTCTTCAAGTATCCGAAAGTCTCGCCAAGAATGTCCTGTCCTGGTATCTTTACGTTTTCCTCATAGAGATTAATTTGCATAAAGACATCATACTCTTTGTTCAAGATTCGTGTCTTGAACACCTCCTGCGCGAAAGCTGCCGTGCCAAAGAAAAAGGACAGGCACGCTAATATCCATTTCTTACTCATACGCTCACTAATCCTTTAGTTTCATTATTAATGGCTCAAGGTCGTCAAGCCTTAGCATATTCGGTCCGTCAGACAAACCTTTGTCTGGATCTGGATGCACCTCAAAGAAGAAACCGTTTGCACCAAATGCCTTTGCAGCCAAGGCCATTGACGGCACGAAACGACGATCACCGGCAGTAAAGCCATTGCCGCCGCCGGGACGTTGCACTGAGTGTGTGCAGTCCATTATGACGCGTGGCACTATTTCATGCATGTCCGGGATATTACGGAAGTCAACCACGAGATTGTTATATCCGAAAGTATTGCCACGCTCTGTAAGCCACACTTCATTATTGTTGGTATCCTTGACTTTCTGAACAGGATATTTCATATCCACTCCGCTCAGGAACTGCGCTTTTTTAATGTTTACAGTCTTGCCTGTCTTTGCCGCAGCAACCAGTAAGTCTGTCTGGCGACACAGGAATGCCGGTATCTGTAACACATCAACGACCTCTGCCACCGGAGCTGCCTGATAAGCCTCGTGAATGTCTGTAAGCAGTCGGAGTCCATACTTTGACTTTACATCCGCCAGCATTTGGAGTCCTTTCTCCATACCCGGACCACGGAAAGAAGTCAGGCTGGTACGGTTTGCCTTGTCGAAGGAGGCCTTGAAAATGATTTCCACCCTTTGACGTTTGCTTATATCAACAAGTTTGGCAGCAACCTCGTCGAGCAGTTGGGCACTCTCTATCACGCAAGGACCTGCAATAAATATCGGACTGTTTATTTCTGTCATAGAATAGATTTGTTCTTTGGATGTTTTCTTCTTTTTATTTCTTCCAGAAACGCGATGTAATGTCCTTCATCACCCCACCCTTCTGCACCTTATAAAGCCTTTGGTTCGTGGTTTTCTTGTTCAGAGCGCCTTTTGCCTCTACGTATGGACCAAGCTTTACATAGTCGAAATTCTGCAGATGCACAGCATGACTCAGTTCGCTCCTACCACTATACCACGCTACTGCCAGATCCGGATAGTTACCGCGCACCCATTGTGCGAGCGCATCCACCTCTTCCGGTGTGGCATCACCGCCCATGAACGCCACGCAGGTAATATCTTGACCATACTCACCGAGCATCCTGCCAAGCGACATCACATTGAGCGGTTCGCCAATGTCTTCCCACAGATACTTACTGTGGCATCCTATACAATGACACGGGCAGTTGGATATATTTATAGAGAGCGTGACCTCATCAGGGATTTCCTGAAAGACCACGCCCGTATTTACATATTTCATATAAAAGCCTGTTACCTTTACTGAAAGGATTTTTCAATCAAATATCAACCTACGTGCTGAGCTGCCACCTGAGGGGCATCATCACTGTGACCCATCTTGTCGCTGCCTGCGTAGAAGCGGCGTGCTGCCTCCTTCTGACGGGCTGCAGAGAAATTGCTTACTCGCTTGAGGTAACCTATGATACGTGTCATATAGTCAACGTCTGACGAGTGACAGCTTGGACACTGAGTGAGATAGCGTTTGTCAATATGACCGCAGTTGTTACAGATGGTGTTAGGAATATTGAACGTAAAGTAGTTACATCCCTCCTTTGCTGCCACACGCAGCAACTGCATGTACTGCTTCTTTGACAGATGCTCCTCAAGGTTCATGTGAAGAGCCGAGCCACCAGTAAGGTGCTCTATGTAAGGCGCACCGTGAAGCTTGAACTTGTCTATGATGTTGAGGTTTTGATCCTCTACTACGTAGAAATATGAGTTGTAGCAGTCGCGTGGAACGAAATAGCCATCCTCACGGTCCCACTTTGCATGCTTCACACCAACGTTCTCTGCAGGAATCATCTCACAGTTGAAGAGCACGTCCTTTGTGCGATACTGCTTGTTCTTCTTCTCCACGATAGACAGGATGCCCTGCACGAACTCCTTGTACTTCTCATTAGCCGTAATCTTCAGTCCCATGAACTCGGCTGCCTCCACAAGGCCATTGACGCCTATGGTGAGATACTGACGTGACATGTTGATGTAACCTGCATCAAACAATGGCAGCATACCATGTTTCTGCAATTCCTTAAGGTTCTCATTGTAAGCAAGCTGAACCTTGTGACAAAGATCTATCACATCTTCCAGATACTCTTTATAGTCACGACCGTTGTTTACTGCAAACTGTACGCAACGGTTGAGGTTTACCGTAAGCACTGACTTCGAACCTGTTGACACGCCACCGGCACCCAGTGTGTATGAGAAACCGTTGTCCTGTATCTCATTACGCAGACGGCAGCATGATGACAGAGAATCGGCATTGTCGCTCATGTATGTGAAGAAGGAATGTCCCTCAGCATACATCTCTGCAGCAAACTCACCCCACTCCTTGTCACGGCACTCTCCGTTGTCGGCAAGCAACGCCATGGTCTCTACAGGGAATGTAAGCACGGTCTTCGTACGCTCCTTGTTAAACCACTTCATGAAGCGCTTCTGCAACCACGAAAGTCCGTTCCAGTCTGGCTGGCTGCCATCAGGGAAATAGAAGTTACCGAACAATGACTCGAAATAATACTTGTCATAGTATGCCACATTCCAGAATACTGCCTGGAAGTTGCGGGCACCTGTTGGCTGGTTGATAGAATACACTATCTGCTCGAAGCAGTCGGTAATCACCTTGTCAATAGTACGCTGGCGCAGTGACAGGTCAACCACCTTGTCTGGCTCCTGCCAGTAATCCTTGCCGTACTCCTTACCTATGAAATAGTTCAGGTACATAAGGAACTCCGGAGTAGCACACGCACCGCTGAGCATAGAGCTGACAATGAACACCATGTTTACGAAACCACCGCAGAAGCTTTTCAGGTTCGTAGGTGCCGTAGAGTTGCCACCTATTGATGTCGTACCGCTGATAAGCCAAGGATACATGGTGATAGATGCACAGTATGGCGCTATGCTTGTCTCATCATTCTTATATATAAAATGATGTGTCAATAAGTCGATATACTTATTTGCAAGTTCCTTTCCATACATTTTCTTGATTCTGTCTGTCAGAAGACGACGGTTCAGACGGATGAAATTTGACTTTGGCAACTCACCGATCAAGGTAGCGATATTCTTGTGCTCCACGTTGGCGTTTGCGTCAAACTTAGAACCTGTGGCTGCATTGGCTGCAACCATATAGTCTGTCAGGAAGTTCAACTTATCAAGCGTCTCTCTATCCTCACTATGGCTCTGACGATAGAGCATGAAAGCCTTGGCCACGCTGTAGTAGCCTTCCTTCATAAGGGCAATCTCAACCTGGTTCTGGATGTCCTCCACCGTAATATCATCCTTTATATCAAGATGACTGATAATCTTGGAGATACTAGCTACGTTGAAAGGCTCTTCCACAGCCTCAAATGCCTTTACGATGGCATTCATGATTTTGTCAAGAGAAAACTCGTCTCTTGTTCCATCACGCTTGGTAATGGTAAACTTTCTGATTTCCATATTTGGGGAACTTTTTTAAATTTTCAATCGCAAAAGTTTCCCGTTTTGGAAAACTTTGCCATCGAATAAGTGTTAGGTGATTGATTTTCTTTTCGATTGCAAAGTTAATTAATATTTTTCACTCCACCAAATAAAAGTATATAAATTTTCAGTACGTCATAGGCGCACAAACACCCTTTTACATACCCCAATGATAGCAACCACAACACTTTACAATGTCATAAAAATAATATCATAATAAATCTAAAAAAATGATTGTGGCAAATTTGCTAACTGTAAGATTACAAAATGAAAAAATAGCACTTTGTTCTTTTTATTACATATCCACAAAGTGCACGTAACATACTCATTGAAAGCTAATTGAATCAAGCCTCGCCTTCAACTGCGGCATTAAAGATTTACGGATTGACAGAGTAATCGAACACGTTGTCTGGAAATCCTGAGCAATAATTCTCGGTTGCATATCCTTAACAATACGCATTACTGCATTCATCTGCGGATAGGCAAATGTATATGTAAGCTGTTCCTCCACGCTCCTCTCTTCTTGCGTGGCATGAGCAATGGCGTCTTGCGCCGCCTCGCGGTATGCCACAATGAGACCACCCGTTCCTAAATTAACGCCGCCATAGTATCTTACTACAAACACTACCACGTCTGTTATGCTTGCACTAAGTAGAACACCGAGTATTGGTTTACCGGCAGTACTTGAAGGTTCTCCGTCGTCATTTGCACGAAACTCCGCACCGTCTGGACCCAGACGGTAGGCATAGCAAACATGACGCGCATCATAATATTCTTTCTTGTACTTTTGGAACAGTTCCTTCACTTCGTCTGCCGACGTTACATGATGGGCAAAAGCATAAAACTTGCTGCGTTTCTCTGTGTAATATCCTTCGGCAATATTATTTATAGTTATATATGTATCGTTCATTCTGTCTATACCGTATTATTTCTTCCAAGATACAAAGTTACTGAAATAATCTTACATTTACAAATGTTTCCAGAATTAATTACATCCAAAAAGAATCTTGGTGATTTGCGAACAAATGACGCATCGATCCAAGTTGCAAAATAGAGCGAATCATTCGAAATATCAACCAACCCTCTTCTATTATCCACCAACCCGATGTTTCAAAATTACGTCATTTTCTTGTAAAAGCTATCGTTTTACGTCGCTAAAACTATCTTTTCTACTCATAAAAGCATAGCTTTCACACTGTAAAAGCTATCATATTACGTTGTAAAAGCTATGCTTTTACATCATCGCACCATCGAAATTGCTTTTTTCAAGAATACTCATTACTGATTATCAGATATTTACACAAAACACAAAATCCTTGCGATATTTCGCACCAAAATCATCTTTGGTGAAAAAAATCGCAAGGATTCGCAAGTTAAATACGAAGAAGCATCTATCTACCGCCCCTCCCTACCCTCTCCGTGAGGGGGAAGAAAAGCCCCTCCCTACCCTCCCCGCGGGGGAGGGTTTAAATTACGGGAATTATGAGGGGGGGTAATGGGGTTTATGGACTTATAATGGGAACCTTCACCCAGTCAAACCGTAATCCAAGCCCTCCCCCTCCGGGGGAGGTAGGTGGGGGCTGGGGGTGGGTCTCTTCTATTGCCCCAAGAACATATTCACTATTGCGTTGGCGTCTGCCATGGTTATTGAAGGCTTACCATCATCGTCACCATCGCCATTCACGTTGGCGTTGTCAACGTCAAAGTCGGATGGCTTGTCGGTTGCAAGGAAGTAGTTAACTACGGCATTGGCGTCTGCCATAGTGACGGCACCGTCATTGTTTACGTCGCCAAGATGTGAGAATCTGACTTTTTTATTCTGTACCAAGTTGCCGTCCTTGTCGCGCACGGCTCCATATGAGTATTTTGCTCCGACAGGTGCGCTCAACGCAATGCCGTCATTGAGTGTCAGGACATTCATATCACTGACGGCTGACTGGGAGGCTATAATGTCTACGTCACTATTGCCGCCACTGATACGGAGGTCCTTCCTGTAGAACACATGGCCGGGCTTTTCTATATACGCGCCGACTATTCCCTTACCTACGAGTACCATAGACAACTTTGCGTCGTCACAGATGGCGAGTTCGGCTACGTATGTATTGTCTGTCATATATATGCCGGTGTTGCAGATTACAAATCCCAGTTTGCCGGGACCTGCGATGGTCACGTCGCCAGTGCTCTCTATGCCGGTCTCTACCATGCCTATGCTGTTATTGCCCACAAGGTGTATGGCGAGGCTGTCCATGCTACTCTTAATGCCGATGGTGCCGGTGGTGTAGTCCATACCGATGCTGCAGTCGGTAAGGGTCAGTGTCTTTGTTTCGTCATCGTATGTGGCGGTGCCTTGTTTGATGTTGCTGCCGGTGATGTTGCTACAGTTTGTCACATTCACCTGCACTCCTCCGACCCACAGGTCGTATCCCTTCGGACCTATCGTAACCCATTCGCTCTTTACAGTGTTGCCGTCAGCAGCATACACCTTGCCACCGTTGATGTAGGCGCCAGCAGGCTCGGTGATTTCACAGCTATCGGGAATGATAATATCATTCAGGTTACGGTAGCACTCACCCACACCTCTGGTTTTTACCTCAGAGTTGCTTTGTATCTCCATCACAGTATTGGAGTAAAAACTCAATACACCGTAGTATTTGGTGCCGTCGAGCGTAAGGTTGAGGTTCTTGACTTTCAAGCGGTTTTCTGCATCTGACATCATCAGAACAGCAGTAGTGCCATTGACTGACAGTGAACTTTCATTACCGCCGCTGAACTCCAGCGAGCCAGTGCTACGTATGCCACTGCCAGTAGCAGAGGTCAGTGTGCTGCTGCCGTCCACGTGTATCCTCAAGTTGGGCATCTCACTCTTTATCGCTTCCTGATTGCCTGTGGCTGTTATGGTGGCGTTTTCAAGTATAAGCGCATCTGCATATTTGTCATACTTCACAGTACCGCTCACACCGCTAATGCCCGACAAATCATTGTAGTTGGTATGTGTCACCTGTGTACCGTTTACCCATAAGTCATAGTCCTTGTATGTGAAGTAGCCTGTCTCAGGATTGGCGTAGGTGACATCTGTCATTGAAGAACTATATGATATAGCGCCTTTTAACACGCGGCTACTTTCGAACATATTTGACGAGTTATCACAACTCCATTTATCGTTACAATATATTGTAGTCAAGCTGCAACAATTATAAAACATTTGTATCATGTCTGTAACGTTGGACGTGTTGAAATTAACAAGGTCAAGACTCGTAAGTTCTTTACATTCATAGAACATACAACTCATATTTGTTACGTTGGAAGTATTGAAACTACGAAGTTCAATAGTCGCAAGTTTTGTACAATAAGCGAACATAAAACTCATGTCATTAACGCTGGAAGTATTGAAACTGCTAAGGTCAAGACTTGTAAGTTTACTACACCCCCAAAACATATTACTCATATTGGTAACATTTGAGGTATTGAAACTACTAACGTCAAGACTCGTGATTATTCTAACATCATAGAACATATAACGCATGTTAGTAACGTTAGAAGTATTAAAGCCACTAACATCGAGACTCGTAAGGCTAATACAATTAGAGAACATACAAGTCATGTCAGTAACGCTGGAAGTATTGAAACTACTAATATCAAGACTCGTAAGGCTACTACATTTATAGAACATATAACTCATGCTAGTAACTTTGGAAGTATTGAAACTGCTAAGGTTGAGACTCGTAAGTTTACTACACCCAGAGAACATATACATCATGTTAGTTACTTTGAGAGTATTGAAACTACTAACATCGAGACTCGTAAGGCTACTACAATTAGTGAACATACAAGTCATGTCAGTAACGTTGGAAGTATTAAAGCCACTGACATTAAGACTCGTAAGGCTACTACAATTATAGAACATATTACTCATATCTGTAACGATGGAAGTATTAAAACTACCAAGATCGAGACTCGCAAGTCTACTACAACCAGAGAACATAGCACTCATATCAGTAACTTGGGAAGTGTTAAAACCGCTAACATCAAGGTCCGTAAGTTTTGCGCAGCCGAGGAACATCATTTTCATATCCGTTACTTCAGAAGTATTTAGATATCGTAGTCCTTCTATCGACTTAAGACTAGACATCTCGCAAAACAACCTTGCGCAAGTTTTAAACCGAACCTCTGCAAACGAAGGCTCGATAGTTATTTTCTCAATTGACGCCACGATTGGAGACCAGTTTTCATAAAATTTCTCATTCGACATGTCATAGACATATTGGCCTGTCGGCAGTTCACCATACTCGAATGTCAGCGTTCTACCTGAAAGCGTTGCATACGGCACCTTCTTTGCATTAGCATTTACCATCATCGCCATGACGGCAAGAAACAGAATTAAAAATCTCTTTGTAATTGTTTTCATCTTCATATTGTTATTGTTTATTTGTTTTATATCTAACTTAGAATAAAAATTCATAAGCAATTATATGGGTATTACATGGAAATTACATGTGTTTCACCAAGAAACGCAAAACGTCCGCACACGCAGCCATCAGGCTGCGTGTGCGGACGCATCATTTTCTCTCCTATAGAGATTATTATATAGTGAGTGAGTGAGTGAGTGAGTGAGTGAGTGAGTGAGTGATATACAAATTATTGGATTGAGCAAATATTTGCCCAACAAAATCATGCATGTTAACTTTATTTATACCAATTAATCTCATTACCTTATATCACATCACATTACTCTTTACACCTTATACCTTACGCTCCTAACCTCTCTATCTCCTCAACGGACAATCCTGTTGCCTCGGCTATCTGCTCAGCAGACAAGACACCCATAGACTTGAGTTTACGGGCAATAGCTTCATTAGCCTTACGCTCACCTTTCTCCATACCCTCGGCAAGTCCCTCTGCCTTACCCTCTGCATGTCCTTTCTTCTCTGCCGTCTGAAGGGTGCTGGTGTAGTCCCAGTATTCCTTGCGACTTTCTTCATATTGGCGGCGCTCAGCTGGGTTGTACCTCGCTATCTCTGCCTGTTCAAATAGTTTAGTGAAACCAAAGTCGGTATAGGGGTTTATGTAGCGTTCGTTATTATCCATTGCTCGCTTATAATTTATTCCACCTGCAAAGGTACAAACTTTTCCTATAATTACAAAGAAAATGAATTGAAAAGATTGAAAGATTGGAAAATTGAAGCATCCGTCGAGGGGGCAAAAGATATGCGTAATATAAACTCTTGTGTCATGTCAAATAATTTTTCAGATACAAATTTACAAAAATTATTCGAACACACAAAGAAATATCAATCAAAAAAACATTAATGCTTTATCATAAGATTATTAATGACATTAATGGTCTATATTAACGACATTAACGATAAAACATTTATTTCGTCGAATTCACGTTAAATATGTAATATTACACTAACAACTTCCGAAAAGTGTTGTTTTCATACACAAAACGGAACTTAACAGTGTATTTGGCTAATAATACTTATATCGCCAGTCTATATCGCCAGTCTAATACATATGTCACTATCACTCCATTTATACTCCCCTATCATTTCACTATCACTCCCCCCAAAAAAACTTTAACTTCCAATCAAGCATAGCTTGCAAAAACAAAAAAAGGATGCAACGGTTTGTTGCATCCCTTTTTTATTATAGTGATATAAGATTCAATTACTCTGACCAGTCCATCTTTGTCTGACGAACGTATGTCTGATAACGACGCTGTGCCATCTTCTGTGCCTCTGCGAAGAGCTCATCAGCCTCTTCTGGGTAAGCCTTCTTAACAGAGAGGTAACGTACCTCACCCATGAGGAAGTCCTGGAACTTATCCCACTGTGGCTCCTTAGAGTCGAGTGAGAATGGGTTCTGACCCTGCTCAGCCAGTTCTGGGTTGAAGCGCCACAGGTGCCAGTAACCGCACTCAACGGCACGAGCTTCCTCTGCCTGTGAGCGGCCCATGCCACCCTTGATCTTCAGACCATGGTTGATACATGGAGCGTAAGCGATAACGAGTGATGGTCCGTGGTATGCCTCTGCCTCGCGGAATGCCTTCAAGCACTGTGCGTTGTCTGCACCCATAGCAACCTGTGCTACGTAAACGTAACCGTATGTTGTAGCAATCATACCGAGGTCCTTCTTCTTGATACGCTTACCCTGTGCAGCGAACTGTGCAATAGCACCGAGTGGTGTAGCCTTAGAAGCCTGACCACCTGTGTTAGAGTAAACCTCTGTATCGATAACGAAGATGTTCAGATCCTCACCAGAAGCGAGAACGTGGTCAAGACCACCGTAACCGATATCGTAAGAAGCACCGTCACCACCGATAATCCACTGTGAACGCTTGATGAGGTAGTGATCGAGAGTCTTCAGCTCTGTGCATACTGGGCAACCTGCCTCTGCACCCTTAGCGATTTCTGGCTTAAGGATTGCAGCAAGACGCTTTGACTCTTCTGCGTCCTCGCGCTTCTCAATCCACTCAGCAGCTGCTGCCTGGTACTCTGCAGAACCCATCTTCTCGTCAACAACCTTCTGGAGAAGCATTGCAACGCGCTCCTTCATCTTCTTGTTACCGATAACCATACCGAGACCGAACTCACAGAAGTCCTCGAACAGTGAGTTGTCGAATGCTGGACCCTGACCCTTCTCGTTAGTGGTATATGGAGTAGAAGGAATAGAAGCTGAATAGATTGAAGAACAACCTGTAGCGTTGGCGATGATCTCACGGTCACCGAAGAGCTGAGAAATCAGCTTAACGTATGGTGTCTCACCACAACCAGAGCAAGCGCCTGAGAACTCAAACAGAGGTGTAGCGAACTGAGAGTTCTTTGGAGACTGCTTGATGTCAACGAGATCCTGCTTAGACTTAACGTTCTTAACGAGGTAATCCCAGCCCTTAGCAAGCTCCTTCATATCCTCTGCATCTGGGTTGTAAGGTACCATAGTGAGTGCCTTCTCACCCTTCTTACCAGGACATACGTCAACACAGTTACCACATCCAAGACAATCAAGTGGTGATGGCTCGATAACGAAGTGCATACCCTTCATTGCTGCAGGTGCCTTGATCTCCTGTGTCTGACCATTGAAGCCCTTGAGCTCTTCGTCAGTAAGAACGAATGGACGGATTGCAGCGTGAGGACAAACGAATGAACACTTGTTACACTGGATACAGTTCTCAACGTTCCATACTGGTACGAATGCCTCTACACCACGCTTCTCGTATGCTGCAGTACCATTCTGCCATGTACCGTCAACTGTGTCGAACTTAACGAAGTCAGAAACCTTCAGGAGGTCACCTGCCTGTGCGTTGATAGGACGAACGAGTTCCTTAACGAATGCTGGTGCATCATCCTCAACCTTAACATCGTCTGGAAGGTTTGCCCATGCTGGATCTACAGTGAGAACCTTGTACTCACCACCACGATCAACAGCTGCATAGTTCTTATCAACCACATCCTGACCCTTCTTGCCATAAGACTTAACGATGAACTTCTTCATCTGCTCTACAGCAAGGTCAACAGGGATTACCTCTGTAATGCGGAAGAATGCAGACTGCAGGATTGTGTTGGTACGGTTACCAAGACCAATCTCCTGAGCGATCTTTGTTGCATTGATATAGTAAACCTTGATGTTCTTCTGAGCGAAGACACGCTTAACGTTGTTAGGAATGAAGTTAACGAGTTCCTCACCATCGAAGATAGTGTTCAGAAGGAATGAACCGTTCTCACGGATACCACGTGTAACGTCATACATGTGCAGGTAAGCCTGTACGTGACATGCTACGAAGTTAGGTGTTGTAATCTGATATGTAGAACGGATTGGTTCGTCACCGAAACGGAGGTGTGAACATGTGAAACCTCCTGACTTCTTTGAATCGTATGAGAAGTAAGCCTGGCAGTGCTTGTCGGTGTTGTCACCGATAATCTTCACTGAGTTCTTGTTTGCACCTACGGTACCATCTGCACCAAGACCGAAGAACTTTGCCTCGTAGATAGACTTTCCACCGAGAGCCATCTCCTCTACCATTGGCAGAGACTGGTTTGTAACATCATCAACGATACCAACAGTGAAGTGGTTCTTTGGCTGTGGAAGCTCGAGGTTGTTGAATACAGAGATAATCTTTGCAGGTGTGATGTCTGAAGAACCAAGACCATAACGGCCACCAACGATAAGTGGACGGTTCTCTACATCATAGAATGCGGACTTAACGTCAAGATACAGTGGCTCACCCTCTGCACCTGGCTCCTTGGTACGATCAAGTACTGCAATCTTCTTACATGTTGCTGGTACAGTTGCGAGGAGATGCTTAACAGAGAATGGACGATAGAGGTGTACGTTAACCATACCTACCTTCTTACCCTCTGATACGAGATGGTCGATAGCCTCCTTGGCTGCCTCACATGCAGAACCCATGAGAATGATTACGTTCTCTGCGTCCTTAGCACCATAGTAGTTGAAGAGGTGATACTCACGACCTGTAATCTCAGAAATCTTAGCGCAGTACTTCTCTACTACCTCAGGAATTGCATCATAATATGCGTTACAAGCCTCACGGTGTGTGAAGAATGTCTCTGGGTTCTCTGCTGTACCACGTGTAACAGGACGCTCTGGAGTCAATGCACGGTTACGGAAGTCCTCAACCATCTCCATTGGAGTAATGGCCTTTATGTCCTCCATATCCATAACCTCAATCTTGTGATACTCGTGAGATGTACGGAAACCATCAAAGAAATTGATGAAAGGTACCTTTGTCTCAAGTGTTGCAAGGTGAGGAACAGCTGTAAGGTCCATAACCTCCTGAACTGAACTTGACGCGAACATAGCGAAACCTGTCTGACGACAAGCCATCACATCCTGATGGTCACCGAAGATACACAGTGAGTGAGATGCAAGTGTACGAGCAGAAACGTCGAATACGCATGGGAGCAACTCACCTGCAATCTTATACATGTTAGGGATCATCAGAAGAAGACCCTGTGATGCAGTGAACGTAGTTGTAAGTGCACCAGCCTGAAGTGAACCGTGAACTGCACCAGCAGCACCACCCTCAGACTGCATTTCCTGTACAAGTACTGTCTGACCCCACATGTTCTTGCGACCACGTGCAGCCCAGTCATCAGTGTGCTCCGCCATTGGAGATGACGGTGTGATAGGGTAGATTGCAGCTACCTCTGAGAACATGTAGCTCACGTGAGCTGCAGCCTCGTTACCATCACATGTGATAAACTTTTTTTCTTTAGCCATTTTGTTATAAGATAAGTTTTTAAATATGTTATTTTAGTATCTTTTAATATAAGAATCCCAATAACCACAACGGTATTACGTTTTCCTCTACCTTGTCTCCACCATATTGGCAGTAGACAGTACCATTGTTCGTATTCTTTGGCAGATCGCTTACGTTGCACACCTTGAAATGCCTGCTGCCATCTATTGTATAAAAGAGGTCTTTTCCTGCTTGATTGACCTTATGGTCTTTCCACATAGTATTCACGAAGAATGTCTCCATCTGAGTCTGCACCTCAAAGTTTATAGGATACACAGCCTGGTAGAGATTAGGATTGTGCAACATAACCTTGGTTGGCTTCTTCGGGAATTTCTGTCCTGTCGGATATATAATATTTATCAGTCGGGCATCAGCAAGATATTTTATGTAATTCATCACTGTTGCACGACTAGTTTCTATCTCATGTGCCAATTGGCTTATATTCGGAGCCTGTGGACCTGACACCGCCAGTAGATAGAACAGCTTCTTGATCTTAGTCAGATATTTCAGTTCTATCTGCTTGATCATCAATATATCCACCTCCGTCATCATATTCATTGATTTCAACAGGTTTTCTGCAAAATCATCATGCTCACGAAA
>Ga0247608_10002139_pt1 | contig 25533 bp, 23 predicted proteins | sample 176DNAGHGlowgp2_FD_193490 | JGI IMG/M metagenome (GOLD analysis project Ga0247608, IMG submission 193490) | Sheep rumen microbial communities from Palmerston North, Manawatu-Wanganui, New Zealand - 1766 DNA GHGlow gp2 | ecosystem: Host-associated > Mammals > Digestive system > Stomach > Rumen ... | reverse complement strand
AAATCGAGCAGGGTGCCCCTGCGGGCTGTGTCGAGCTCACCTAAATAAAAGGCAAAGTCTGCTTTCGTCGTAAGTAAAAAACGCGGCGAACAACTTAATTATATGATATCTTCGCCGCGAAACTGCGCGCACCCGCTCGGCGCCCCCTCGCGCTCCCCTTCCTCTCATCCCCCCATTTGCTGACTTTTGCCCCTTCTTCGCCGTCCTTCGACGGCTGACATTGGAAGGAAAAAGGCTTTGTTTTGAATTTAGCTTCCCGCCGAAAGCAGACTTTGCCGTTTGTACAGAGTGAGCGAGCTTGCGAGCGGCAACGAATTTCGGGTTCAAAGGGACTGCGTCCCTTTGCAGGGTTCGGGACAGAGTCCCGAAAGAAAGAACATTTATTCAAAGAAACACTTGAATTATTCTGACAAATATAGTATAATAATAAAATAGGTATAATATTGCTAAATTTACAAATCAATGAAAAGGTGATATCAATTGGATAAAAGTATCCTTAATATTCTTGAGGGCAAGAAGCATATACACTTCATCGGTATCGGCGGCTCGGGTATGTACCCGCTCGCGCAGATACTCCACGGGCAGGGCTACTACCTCACGGGCTCGGACAACAACGAGACCGAGACCCTCGACGCAGTCCGCAAAATGGGCATTCCCGTGTTCATCGGACAGCGCGCCGAGAACATCGAGGGGGCTGACCTCATCGTCCACACAGCCGCTATCATGGCTGACAACCCCGAGCTCATGGCGGCGAGAGCGAGCGGAGTACCCGTGCTGGAGCGCGCCGACCTCCTCGGCATTGTGACGAGTTGGTACGGCAACGCGATTTGCGTCTCGGGTACGCACGGCAAGACCTCCACGACCTCGATGATAACGCAGATACTCGTCACCGCAAACATCGACATATCCGCGTATATCGGTGGTAAGCTCCCCTGCATAGGTGGAAGCGGCAAGTCGGGCACGAGCGATATCCTCGTGTGCGAGTCCTGCGAATTCGAGGACCACTTCCTCAAGTTCTACCCCGATATATCGGTAATTCTCAACATCGACGCCGACCACCTCGACTACTTCGGCACGCTCGATAACATCATAAAATCGTTCCATAAGTTCAACGAGAACACCTCGAAATGCATCATCATCAACGGCTCGGACGCCAACTCGATGAAGTCGCTCGAGGGCATAACGGGCAAGGAGGTCATCACCTTCGGCAGGGACAGCTCCTGCGACTACTACCCCGAGAACGTCAAGCACGAAAATGGCTTGCTTACGACGTATGACGCGATGTACCGCGGCGAGAGGCTCGGTACGATAACGCTCCACGTCGCAGGCATACACAACGTCCTCAACTCGCTCGCCGCAGTCGCCGCCGCAAGATATGTCGGAGCGGACTTTGCGGCTATACAGCAGGGTCTCGAGGACTTCCGCGGAGCTAAGCGCCGCTTCGAGAAGCTCGGCTTCGAGAAGGGAATAACCGTCGTCGACGACTACGCTCACCATCCCACAGAGCTCGAAGCTACGCTGAATGCGGCTATGGAGATGAACTTCCGCAATGTTTGGGCGGTGTTCCAGCCGTTCACGTTCAGCCGTACAAAGCTCCTGCTCGACGACTTCGCGCGCGTGCTGCAAATTCCCGACCATGCCGTCCTCACAGACATCATGGGCAGCCGTGAGAAGAACACCTACGGCATATTCACGCGTCACCTCGCGGAGAAGATACCGAACTGCATATGGTTCCCGCAGGACGAGTCCGCGGAGTGGACGGACGAGCGCAAATACGCCAATTTTGAGCAGATATGCGACTATGTGTGCGAGCACGCGCAGGAGGGCGACCTCGTTATCACCCTCGGCTGCGGTGACGCCTACAAGATAGCGAAAATGATACTGAAAAAGCTGGCAGAGGAGGAATAATATGTCCAAGGAAAAGGAACTTGAGGTCTTCAATTTTATCAAGAGCCGTCTCAGCGAGGGCATATCCCCGTCGGTGCGTGAGATAATGGACGCTGCGGGCTTCAAGTCCACGTCCACGGCTCATCGCTACATCAATGCACTTGTTGACGAGGGCTTCATCGAGAAGTCGGACAGCCTCAACCGCTCGCTCCGTCTGCCGAACAGCTCGTCGGCATCGGTGCCGATAATGGGTACGGTCACTGCGGGTCAGCCTATCACTGCCGTTCAGGACATCACAGGCTACCTCGGATTCGAGGCTCCCGGCTGCGACCCGAACGACCTGTTCGCACTGAGGGTACGCGGTGAGAGCATGATAAATGCGGGCATTCTCGACGGCGACATCGTCATCGTGCAGCGGACGGAATACGCCGAAAACGGCGACATCGTCGTTGCCTTTGTCGACGGCGAGGAGGCTACGGTCAAGCGCTTCTACAAGGAGAGGGGCTGCTACCGTCTACAGCCCGAGAACGATACGATGGAGCCCATTATCCTCGATGAGTGCGAGATACTCGGCAAGGTCATCGGACTGAAGAGATACTACTAAAGGTAATTGGATATGAAAAGAAAAGCAGCAGCAGTCACAGCATTTTGTTTTTTAGCAGCTATAACACTCAGCGCGTGCGGACATGACCCGCTCACAGACCTTGACGATATGGAGATGTCCGAGACCACAGAGGAAGAGACCGAGGAGGCGTCCGAGGAGGAGACGACCGAGGAATGTATGCCTCCGCAGCCCGTGATAGAGCTCGGTACAGGCGGAGATACCTTCACAGTCGCCTCGTGGAATTACTACGATGCGCCCATACTTCTCGGCAACTGGCTCGGTGTGGACGCCGACGATGTCAAGAACAGCAAGGGGCTCAAAACTCCGTGGGGGTCAAGAGTCAAATTCGTCTGCTTCAATACCTTTGGCGCAAATGCCTCGGAGTGTTACGACAATATGGTGAACAAGGGCGATGACCTCGACGTCTTCCTCATCGAACCCGACTGGGCGCTCCCGCTGCTCAATGACGATACGCGCACAGCTCCGCTCTCTGCGCTCGGCTTCACCGAGAACGACACCAACGATATGTACCCGTTCACGGTCGAGCAGGGCAGAAACAATGACGGAGTACTGAAGGCTCTCACATGGACAGCGAGCTCGGGCTGCTTTGTCTACAATGCCGACCTCGCGGAGCAGTACCTCGGCGTGCTGAATACCGAGGAGATGCAGCAGATAATAAGGGATTGGGACAGCTTCGCAGAATCTGCCGCAGAGGTCGCCGAGCGGTCAAACGGCAAGGTCGCGCTCGCGGACTCTGTCGACGGTATGTGGCAGGCTTATTCGTGCAATATGTCTATGCCGCTCGTCGTGGACAACCAGCTCGTCCTCGGCGACGAGGTCAAGCACTTTGCCGATATGGCAAAGAAGCTCTGGGATTGCGGCGGCGTTTCGGCGTGCGGTCAGTGGAGCGACGATTGGTACACCAGCGGCAGGGAAGGCTCGACTATGGGCTATTTCACGCCGATATGGGCGTTTGCGGATGACAGCTTCATCATGGAAGCGTCCGACGGCGAGTACAGCTGGTCTGTTTGCGAGGGTCCCGCGCCCTACTGGTGGGGTGGCACGTTGATTGCCGTTGACCCGCATACCGACAACGGCGACGAGGCTCGCGACTTTATCGTCTCGGCTGTCCTTGACAGAGAAAATCTCAGGAAGTGCGCGTCTCAGGACGCATACCTCCCGAACAGCGTTACCGAGTCTATGGAGCTTGCCTCCGAGGGCTTTGTATACAGCAGTAAAGTCTCCGAGCACTTCGGCGGACAGTGCTATTTCGAGCCGCTTATTACCAATGCGCGGTCTCTCGACCTGAAGCACAAGCTCTCGGAGTATGACAGCGGCATCAAGTCGTCGATACTGAAATATGTAGTCGAGAGCTACCTCAAGGAAGGCTACAGCTGGGACGAGACCGTCTCGAGGATAGACGAGGACGTATGCTATACGTTCCCGACGCTTGATGCGTCACATTAACAGGATAAACAGGCGGTAAATGCCGCAGAAAGGAAGATACAAAAATGCTCAACGAAGTGAAAGTGATGATTTGCGGAAAGGAGTACAAGCTCAGGACGTCTGAATCGCCCAACTATGTTTACTCGCTCGCAAGAGTGCTCGAGGCGAAGATTGACGAGATAGTCAACGCGGGAAGCGGCTCCTCGCCGTATACGGCTTCAATTATGGTAGCCCTCGCGCTCCTCGACGACCTCAACAAGTCGAATCAGCGCCTTGAGAATATCCGCACACAGACCAAGGAGTACGTCGACGAGGCGGGCAAGACCCGTATCGAGCGCGACGCTGCGGTCAAGGAGATAGAGGCTCTCAAGGCCAAGATAGTGCAGCTTGAAAATATGGTCAAGCTCAAGCAGCTCAAGGACAGCATATGAGTCAAACGCCCGAGATTCTCGCTCCTGCGGGCAGTCCCGAGACGCTGACAGCCGCTCTGCGGGCGGGCGCTGACGCCGTATATGTCGGCGGTAAGCGCTTCTCCGCACGAAGCAGTGCCGCAAACTTCTCGGACGAGGAGCTCGCGGAGGCTCTGCGGCTCTGTCACAGCTACGGCGCGAAGCTCTATCTTGCGGTGAATACGGTCATTTCCGACGACGAGGCGCAGAGATTCGCCGACTATATCCGCCTGACCTCCGAGCTCGGAGTCGACGGCTACATAGTGCAGGACTGGGGCGCAGCGCAGATAATGCGCAGTGTCGTCCCCGACGCGGTGCTGCACGCCTCGACGCAGATGTCGGTGCATACCGCCGCCGCCGCGAGGCTGCTCCGCAGTCTCGGCTACGTGAGGGTAGTTCCCGCGCGTGAGCTCGGCAAAGATGTGCTGGAGCGTATCTGCCGCGAGGACGTCGAGGTCGAGGTCTTCGTACACGGCGCGCTGTGTATGTCGGTGTCAGGACAGTGCTATATGTCGGCAATGATTGGCTCGCGCTCCGCGAACCGCGGCTGCTGCGGACAGGCTTGCCGTCTGCCGTTCTCGGCGGCGGGCAATAAGGGCGCAGCGGCTCTCTCGCTCAAGGATTTATCCCTCCTCGGACGCACGGACGAGCTCAGCGAAATAGGCGTAGATTCGCTGAAAATAGAGGGCAGGATGAAGCGCCCCGAGTATGTGGCTTCGTCGGTGAATGAGCTGAAAAAAGCTCTCGGCGGCGAAAAGCCCGATATGCAGCTCCTGCGCGGGATATTCTCCCGCAGCGGCTTCACGGACGGCTATTTTACGGGGAAAAGGCAGGATATGTTCGGCGTTCGCGAGAAGGACGACGTCATCGCCGCTCGGACGCTGATACCGCAGATTCACGAGCTCTACCGCTCGCCGCGGCAGGTGCACACAGTTGATATGCACGCCGTTGTCAGGGCAGGGGAGCCGATATCTGTGACGGGCGTATGCGGAGATATATCGGCGACTGTGACGGGTGATGCACCCGCCGCCGCTCAGAATCGCCCGACGGACATCGCTGCCATAGAGAAGCAGCTCTCGAAGCTCGGCGACACCGTGTTCACGCTCGGACAGCTCACAGCCGACATCGGCGACGGACTTTTCGTCCCTGCTGGCAAACTCAACGAGCTCCGCAGACAGCTCGCGGACAGGCTCACGGAGGCGGTCATAGAGCGCAATACGCCGCGATATCACGCGGACGGCACGCTCCCCGAGCTGCCGCTGGTCAAGCGCAGTCCCCGCGTGGGAGCGCTCCCCGTGAGAACGTACTGCCGCACCGCCGAGCAGGCGATCGCCGCCGCGGAGCTGTCGCAGTATGTGATAGTGCCCGAAAATATCATAGATGAAACGCTCATGAGCCGTGTAGCTCGCGAGAAAATCATAATTTCCCCGCCGCGCTTCATTTCCGACGAGGACAGGCTATCCGCCCGTCTCGCGGAGCTGAAAAGCCGCTTCGGGCTCGACAGGCTCTACTGCCACACGCCCGACAGCATTGCGCTCGGAAAGGTGCTCGGGATGAGGCTGCACGGCGGCTTCACGCTCAATGTGTACAACTCCTACAGCGCGGAATATCTGCGCTCGCTCGGACTTGAGGACTGCGTGTTCTCGATAGAGGCGACCGCGGAGCAGTTCGCGAAGGCGCGCACCGTGCTCCCGCTCGGAGCCGTCATATACGGCAGGCTCCCGCTCATGCTCACGCGGAACTGTCCGATAAAAAACGAGGTCGGCTGTGCGAAATGCACGGGACATCTCATCGACCGCACGGGGCGGACGCTCCCCGTCGCGTGCTCGAAGGAGTACGTCGAGGTGCTCAACTCCGATGTGCTGTACATGGGCGACAGGCTCGCGGAGCTCACACGCGCGGACTTCGGGCTGATAATGCTCCACGACGAGAGCGCGGAGACTGCAAAAGCCGTAATATCGGGCAGAAAGCCCGACGGAAGCATCACCCGAGGACTTTACTACAGAGGTATTGAATAATGAAACTGACATTCAAAAAGCTCAGCGACAAGGCGGTCATTCCGACGAGGGCGACCGCGGGCAGTGCGGGCATGGACATCTGCGCCTGTCTCGACGAGCCCGTGACTCTCGCTCCGAACGAGATACGCATGATACCGACGGGGCTCACTGCCGAGTCGGACTGCACCGACGTCGCGATGCTGATATACCCGCGCTCGGGACTGTCCACGAAGTACGGCGTTTCGCTCGCGAACTGCGTGGGCGTCGTCGACAGCGACTATCGCGGGGAGTGGTTCATACCGCTCATAAATCACGGGAGCAGGGACTTCACCGTCGAGCACGGCATGAGGATCGCCCAGCTCATTCCCACCAAGGTCATTTTTCCCGAGGTCGAGGTCAGCGACTCCCTCACCGAGACAGACAGAGGGAGCGGCGGCTTCGGCTCATCGGGAATGTAGAGCTTTTCTTAATAAAAGCTCTGAGATACATACAAAACCATACTAAAACAAAAGTAAAGGAGAATCATTATGAACAAGGTCATCTATATGTCATTCCTCGCGATAAGCGCTATTGTGCTCGGAGGCTTCTTCGGCGGTCTCGTCGACGGCGCGGCAGGACTCAGCTTCCTCGCCTATTCCAAGACGTTCGCATTCGAGCCCGGCACCGTAGACCTCGGGATATTCACGTTCACCTTCGGCGTGAGCCTCAGCATCAATATCTCGCAGATACTGCTTATCATCATTGCTATCATCATCTACTACAACACTGCTCCGAAGCTCTTTACTCCCAAAAAATAATCCACAGTTTTTGTATCTGACCGCATACATAAGTTTCGGATTTTTTACAAATTTCCCGCAAGGATAAAATTCTCAGCGAAAAATATTGTCTAAATGCGGCTTTGGTGATATAATAATAAAGTTAGAGTTAAGACAAAGGAGCCAAATAAATGTTTACAAAGGACATCGGAATCGACCTCGGCACCGCAAATACCCTCGTGTATCTGCGCGGCAAGGGCATTATAATAAGAGAGCCTTCCGTGGTCGCCGTAAATACAAGAACGGATAAAACGCGCTATGTCGGCATGGAGGCGAAGGAGGTCATTGGACGTACTCCCGGCTCTATCGTAGCCGTGCGCCCTCTCAAGGACGGCGTTATCGCCGACTTCGACATCGCCACAACTATGCTTCAGGAGTTCATCAAGAAGGCTCTGAAGGGCACGATACTGACAAAGGCTAACGTCATAATCTGCATACCCTCGGGCGTTACGGCTGTAGAGCGCCGCGCCGTCAGGGAGTCCTGCAAGAAGGCGGGAGCCAATAACGTCCTCATCATTGAGGAGCCTATGGCTGCCGCGATAGGTGCGGGTCTGCCGACCAATGACCCCGCGGGCAGCATGATAGTCGACATCGGCGGCGGCACAAGCGAGGTAGCCGTCATAGCGCTCGGAGGCATCGTAGCTTCGCGCTCGATTCGCTGTGCGGGCGACGAGTTCGACACCGCTATCATCAACTACATCAAGAAGAAGTACAACCTCCTCATAGGCGAGAGAACTGCCGAGAATATCAAGATAGAGATAGGCTCCGCTTTCCCGAGCGACAAGGAGGATACCATGGAGATAAAGGGCAGGAACCTCCTCAACGGTCTGCCCGAGAACGTGACCGTGAACTCCGCAGAGATACGCGACGCGCTCGTTGAGCCGCTCGCCAAGGTCATAGACGCGATAAAGGCTACGCTTGAGGAGACTCCCCCCGAGCTGTCTGCGGATATCATCGACCACGGCATAACCCTCGCGGGAGGCGGCGCTCTGCTGCGCGGTCTCGACAAGCTCATCAACCGCGAGACCAGTATGCCCGTTTATATCGCCGAGTACCCGCTCGACTGCGTCGCGGAGGGTACGGGCAAGATACTTGAGAACATCAGCGACTATCAGGACGCGCTCACGGATAACGTCAAGTATTACTAAGGAGGCTCTCAATGCGTGAATTTTTGAAGAGCACCCGATTCAAGGTACTGCTTGGCTTCCTCGCGTTCCTCGTCGGGATAATGATATATGCCGTAACAAAGGGCGGCTATTCGCTGTCGGGAGCTTCGTTCGTACAGACAGCCACAAAGCCCTTCCGCTATGTGAGCAACGGCATATCCATGAAAATGGAGCGCGTGACCGACAGGATAAGCCACGCCGACGCCTACTACGAGGAGAATCAGCAGCTGAAAAAGCAGATAGGTGAGCTCAACAAGCAGCTCACCGACTACGATGACCTCAAAAAGGAGGTCGAGGAGCTCCGAAAGCTGGTAGTCATCAAGGAGCAGCACCCCGACGAGATATTCTCTCAGCCCGCAGAGGTGCTCGGATATATCACAAATGACCCGTTCATGGGCTTCACGATAGACAAGGGCTCGCATGACGGCATAAAGCCGTACTGCCCTGTCATCACTCCCGAGGGCGTTGTCGGCATCACTATCGAGGTGTCCGCTACGACCTCCACCGTCCGCACGATACTCTCTCCCGACCTCTCCATCGCGGCGGTATGCTCATCCACGAGCACGGATTTCGGTATCGTCGAGGGCACGGTGCTGACCGCTGAAAAGGGCAATACCAAGCTCACGCACCTCAGTCCCGACCACAAGCTCAAGCAGGGCGACCTTATCATCACCTCGGGCAACAGCGGACTATTCCCCAAGGATATGGCGATAGGCACAGTGAAGAATACGGGCTTTGAGGCGAACGGGCTCTCCGCCTGCGCCGAGATAGAGCCGTGTGCGGACATCAAGCGCCTTAGCACGGTGTTCGTGATACTCGACTTCACAGGCAAGAAGGAGGACGCAGATGCGGCTAAAGACACCCCGTGAGAAGCGTATCCTCTACACTAAGACTACGGTGCGCTGGATACTCTACTATCTGTTGATATTTCTCTTTTTCACTATCATGACCTCGGGCACGTACACCAAGCCCATGCTGCTCGTGCCTGCGGCTATATGCGTGGCTATCGGCAACGACGTCATGGCGGCAGCCGTCACGGGAGCGGTTTGCGGCTTCCTCACGGATATGGCGTGCGGACGGCTTTTCGGCTACAATGCGGTGCTGCTGACAGTGTTCTGCGTGGCGGCTTCGCTGATATTCGAGCTTTACTTGCGCAACAAGTTCGTGAACTACCTGTGGATAACGGCGATAGCTTCCTTTTTGCAGTGCTGGCTCGACTACAAGTTCTACTACGAGATATGGGACTATGAGAACGTCGGACGCATATTCACTCATGTCAGCCTGAAGGTATGGGTGCTGACAGTGGTGGCGTCCGTGGTCGTGTACGCGATGTACAGGCTGATAAACCGCTTCCTCATGCCCAAGGAGCACCTCACTATCGAGGAGGTCATCAAGACGTCGTGACCACCGCGCGGTCACATCTATAAAGGAGCAACAAGTGAAAAGCATTACCGATAATATCAAATCCATAATCATCGTTATCATCGTCGTTCTGCTCGGTACGTTCGCGTCGATGAGACTGATGAAGATACAGGTCGTCGGAAGCGATGAGATAGTCACCCGCAAGACCTACGGAAGCGATGCCCTCACCTATGTGCGCGAGATAACTCCCACACGCGGCGAGATAATGGACTTCAACGGCAATGTCCTCGTCGAGAACACCACCCGCTGTGACCTCGTCCTGCAAAAGGCGTTCTTCCCTGAGGATATCGCCGAGGGCAACAAGTGCCTCCTCAAGATATACAAGGCTCTTCTCGACCGCGGCTACGTCTTCGAGGACACTCTCCCCATAACGCGCACTATGCCATATGAATACACCGAGGAGGACGTCGCGGAGGTAGTGGAATCGCTCAACCTCAACGTCTACGCGACTGCCGACAACTGCATTGACAAGCTCATCTCCGACTATAAGATAGACGACAGCTATACCCTCGACGAGAAGCGTATCATCGCGGGTATGCGCTATACCATGATGGATAAGGACTTCTCCTACAGCCTCGACCTCGTGCTCGCGAAGAATGTCGACCGCCAGACTGTCGTCGATATGAAGGAGCTCGGCAACTTCTGCCGCGGCATAGAGGCAGTCGACGCCGCCGAGCGCAAGATTGTCCGCGGAGATATACTCCCGCATGAGATAGGCGTTATCGGTCCTATCTACGCCGAGGAGTACGACGACCTCAAGGACAAGGGCTACGCGATGAACGACGAGGTCGGCAAGAGCGGCATCGAGCTCGCCATGGAGAAGGAGCTCCGCGGCAAGGCGGGCACCGAGGAGGTCACCGTCATAGACGGCGCTATCGTCGACGTCAAGACCCGCGAGGAGACTGTCCCAGGCGAGAGCGTCAAGCTCACGGTCGACGGCGCGTATCAGCTCAAATTGCAGGGCATCCTCGACAACTTCCTGAAAACTCACCCCTACTATAACGGCAACAAGGTCAACAAGGGCGCGCTCGTCGTGCTCGACGCGAAAACAGGTGCGGTCAAGGGCATGGCTACGGCTCCGACCTACAACCTCAAGGACATGGCTGAGGACTACGATTCCCTCGTCAAGGCGGAAAATTCCCCGATGTTCAACCGCTGTACGTGGGGTCAGTACCTCCCTGGCTCGACCTTCAAGACTATTACCGCTACTGCGGGTTTGAATGAGGGCGTCATCACGGGCGAGACGACCTTCAACTGCACGAGAAATTATGAGTTCTACGGCGGAAAGTTCCAGTGTACGGGATATCACGGCGCTATCTCCGTAAGGCGCGCTATCGAGGTGTCGTGCAACATCTTCTTCTATGAGACTTCACGCAACCTCGGCATCGACAACATCACCAAGTACGCCAAGCTCTACGGTCTCGGAAGCAGTACGGGAATCGAGACGGGCGACGCGGCGGGCTTCCTCTGTAACCCCGAGACCTTCGCCGAGCGCGGTCAGCCGTGGTACATCGGCTACGTTATACAGGCTGGTATCGGTAACCAGGACTGCGGCTTCACTCCGCTTCAGCTCGCTAACGCCGCCGCTACTATCGGAAACCGCGGCGTGCGCTACAAGACCTACCTCGTGGACAGCCTCTACACCTACGGCTCGAATGAGCTCGTCAAGAAGACCAAGCCCACAGTTGCGGACAAGATAGACCTCAACTACGACTACGTTTACGACTATGTGGTCGGCGGTATGATAGACGCGGCGAAGGCTTGCCCCGTGCCGTATGAGCTCACAGACCTCGGATTCAACGTCGCTATCAAGACGGGTACTCCGCAGACCGACATGAACGATAAAAACAAGCAGAACTCCGTATTCATCGGCTTCGCTCCCGCGGACGACCCAGAGATAGCCTTTGCGGGCGTCATAGAGGGCGGTGAGTATTCCAAGTACATGATACGCGACATGATTCTCTCGTATCAGCAGTGCTACGGACTCAACGGCGTAAAGCCCTCGGCTCAGCTCCCCGCTGAGGTCAGAAACGGCACTACTGCGCCTGCTGAAACGACTACCACCGCGAGAAACAGCTCAGCGGCGACAACTACCACGACCTCGACCAAGACTACGGCCGCGGCTCAGCAATAACAATGTACAGGCAGCTTCGGCTGCCTGTTTTTTTGTCAAAACGAGTTTGTGTCAGCCCTCCCGCGGGACACATATAATAAAACGGCAGGGGAGACCTGCCGATAAAAGGAGGGAATATAATGGCGACATTCTATAATCAGGCTACGCTTTCCTATAACGGAAACGTGACCGTTTCAAATATCACAGCAGGCGAGATACTCGACGTGGTATCCGCGTCTAAAACTCCGCTGACAGAGACTTACTCTCAGGGTGCGGACATCGCATACGCGATAAGCGTGCTCAACACTGGCACGACCGACCTCACGGGGCTGACCGTCACCGACGACCTCGGAAGCTACAGCTTCGGAGACCCTGCGAGCGAGCTCGTCCCGCTGACCTACGTCGAGGACTCCGTCAAGCTGTTCGTCAACGGCACATTGCAGGCGGCTCCGACCGTGTCGACTGCCGACGGACTCGCATTTTCTGGCATTTCCGTGCCCGCAGGCGGCTCCGCTATCATAATGTATGAGGCAACTGTCAATCAGTACGCGCCGTTCGGCACGGGAGCAAGCATAACCAATACCGCCGAGGTGAACGGCAACGGCAAGACTGTCCTCGCGACCGCCTCCGCGACCGTTACTCCCGAGGAGGGCGCGGAGCTCACGATAACGAAGTCGCTCTCGCCCGTCACGGTATCGGGCAGCGGCGAGCTGACCTACACCTTCGTGATACAGAACAGCGGCAGCGCGCCTGTCACCGAGACAGACAGCGTCATCTTCACAGATGTGTTCGAGCCTGCGCTCGATATCACGTCCGTGACCTACAACGGCGCGCCGTGGGCTGAGGGTACGAACTACACCTACGACGAGACTACGGGACAGTTCACGACTCCCGAGGGACAGATAACCGTTCCTGCGGCGGAGTTCGTGCAGGACCCCGACACAGGCGCTTGGAGCGTTCAGGCGGGGACCTCTACTATCGTTATCACGGGCAATATCATAAGCTAAAAGCGAAACGGGCGCATTTGCGCCCGTTTTTTATGTGTAATTGTGCCGCGCGGAGAAATCTAACGCTTTGAATAGACTACCGCGCGAAACCGAAAGTTTCGCTCAAGCCTTTACAAAGGCTTGCAGAGTCCAGAGACAGCGTCTCTGGTCGCCGCTCACAGTTTTCAGAGAGCGGCGAAACAAAATGAAGGCGCTCCGCAAGGGGTGAATCGAAAAAACAGTCCGGTGGACTGTTTTTCGAGATAAGCTGCGTACCAAATCTTTGATTTGGCTTTCGCAGCTATATGCAACTCTGTTGCTGGGGACGCCCTGTAAGATAGGGCGTCCCCTTGTGGCGTTTTGTGATTGGCTTGCCCGCGGAATTATTCCGCGCGTGATAACAATGCTGTTTGTTTGCGGGCTGGGTCCGCCCGTATGTCACGTTTTATGCGGGCTGATGTGGGCATCAGCCCCTACAGTTGCAATTTCGGTCGGCTTCTGTTATAATAATGGTATCAATCAGAAAGAGGCGGTACAAAAACTGAAAAATTTTTCAAACTACCCCACTTTCTGAAAATACTCTGCGTAAACTATATTAAGATACGGGGGTGATCTGAATGGATCCGGATACACATCAAATCATAACCCAAGTCTATCAAGCAAAAAAGGACAATGCCGCTGCTGACGAGCTTATTGCGGCTTATATGCCATTTATACGGTCGGAAACTGCCAAGTTCCTGAACCGTCCGCCCGAGCAGAGCGACGACGAGCTGAGCATCGCCATGTTCGCCTTCTACGAGGCTATACGTACATATTCGAGGCTTCGCGGCGCCTTTCTCAAATTCGCCGCTATGAAGATAAAAAACAGGCTGATAGACCACTACCGCAAGGAAAAAAGAAACAGGATAACGGTCTCGCTGGACGAGGAGTCCGAGGACCGTCCCGATCTGATAGATACGATAAAGGACGAGCACGATAGCTTTGCCGAGGGTGAGATACGTGAGGCTACACAGCAGGAAATCGCCGAGCTTTCCGCTCAGATGACGGATTTCGGAGTTTCCATGCAGGACATCGCCGATAATTCTCCCAAGCAGCAGCGCACGCTGGAGTGCTGTCAGAAGGCGGTGTACTACGCACGCCGCAATCCCGAGATACTCGAGGATTTTCTCCGCACTAAGCGAGTTCCCATTGCCAAGCTCGCAGAGGGCGCGGAGGTCGAGCGCAAGACGCTCGAGCGTCACAGGCGCTACCTCGTGGCGGTGCTTCTCATATGCACCAACGGCTACGAGATTCTGCGCGGACATATCATGCAGGTACTGAAAGGAGGGGGAGATGTATGAAATACCTTGTTATGGAATGTCACGAGGGCTATGCTGTCCTCATGGACGAGGAGTCGCGCTTCGTGAATGCGGCGAATCTGCACTATGAGGTCGGACAGACTGTCACCGAGCCGATACTGCTCGAGACCGAGGACAAGCAGAAAACAGGCGGCAGACGCATTGTCATGCGTGCCATGAAGGTCGCAGCAGCTGCGGCGTGCCTCGGCATAGTCACTGTCGCGGGATTCAGCTTCTTCGGCAAGGAAAAGCCCGCTCCCCGCTCTGTAGTATTCGTATCGGCGGCTGCCGAGATAGAAATGGAGCTCGATGACAAGGGCAGCGTTGTGAGGTTTAAGAGCGATTCCGAGCAGGGCAACGAGATAATTGACAAGTACATAGAATCGCACGGCGAGACCTCCGACAAGGCAGATGCTGCTAACGCTCTGCTCGAGACACAGCTCGAAAACGGCTATATCTCAGCAGGCGATACGGTAGATGTGCTTGTGCCCGACAACGACGCCGACAATTACAGAAAGTACAAGTCTGAATTCGAGGACGGGGTATCCAAGCTGGATATCAATGTCAATTTCAAGAGAAAAGTCGATCCACACCCCAACCATGAACCGCCGACTCCGCCCGCAGTGACCGATAAAAAAGGTCCTGCGCACGAGGAGGCGACCAAGCCGACTGCTCCGACAGAGCCTGCTGCTCCCCATGAGGGTCCCAAGCACGACGATAAGGCGACCGCTCCTGCTGTCGTACCGCCGACTGCTCCTGCTGTCGTACCGCCGACTGCTCCCAATGAGGCGCCGACTCCGCCAGTTGTGCCCGACGATAAGGCGGCAGCTCCCGAGCCGACTACACATGAACATCCCGAGCATCCGACTCATCCGCACGGAGAGCACGGCAAGGAAGGCAAGGCTGGTCGTGGACCTGCCGCGCTTCCCGCTCCTCAGCAGCCTGCGGCTCCGCAGCTGCCCGAGGCTCCCGCACCTGCAGAGCCTGTTGAAGCTCCCACAGAGCCGACAGCAGCAGAGCTCCCGCAGGAAGCCGATAACAATGACATGACCGATTCTCAATAAACCACCTCAAAAAAGGAAGGCTGCCAACAGGCAGTCTTTCTTTTTGTGAGAGCTTGTGCGGCGCCTGTGCGGGCGGTTGTTTTACAGTATTCAAAAAATTTTCAAAAATTTTTTTGAGTTACCCCACTTTTTGGAAATGCGCTCCGTAAACTACTAACAGAAGCTCGAAAAGAGCTAATATCCGAAACGGAAATATTTATTAAAAAGGAGTGTTTCACCATGAGAAACAAGAAGTCAATCATCGCTGCTATCGCAGCAGTATCCATCCTTTCCACGGCAACAGGCGTGACATCGTTCGCTGCTATCACACTTTCCGATGACAACAAGCCCGCTGAGACAGTTGAGGTAACAACTGAGGCTGAGGCTGCTACAGAGGCTGAGGCTACAGAGGCTGCTGAGGACGAGGCGACTCCTGCTGCTGAGGAAGCAGCTGCTGTTGAAGAGGCTGAGAAGCCCACTGCTCCCGAGCTCGTAAAGCCCGAGGAGAAGGCTGAGGGTGAAGAGGCTGAGAAGCCTGAGAAGCCCGCTCCGAAGAAGCACGTTGGCAAGCACGAGATCTGCGAGAAGATCGACGAGACATTCGACATCGACGCTAAGGATTTCAAGAGCGATGACGCTAAGGCTTCATGGTTTGACTTCATCAAGGAGGGCCTCGAGCCCAAGGCTCCCAAGGCTCCCGAGAAGGACGACAAGGTTAAGCCCGAGAAGCCTGTAAAGCCCGAGAAGCCCGCTAAGCTCGAAGAGGCTGAGAAGCCCGAGTCGCCCGTAGCTCCCGAGAAGCCTGCTAAGCTCGAAGAGGCTGAGAAGCCCGAGCCGCCTGTAGCTCCCGAGAAGCCCGCTAAGCTCGAAGAGGCTGAGAAGCCCGAGAAGCCTGTAAAGCCCGAGAAGCCCGCTAAGCCTGAGAAGGACGAGAAGGGACCGAAGGGACCCAAGGGCCCCAAGGAGGCTGCTGCTGAGGAGACAACAGAGGCAGTAGTTGAGGAGTCCACAGAGGCTGTAGCTGAGTAATCACCTCCTTTCCTATATATGCGCGGTGTCTGCGCTGCCAATTCGCAGCTCAGTCAATGATGCGGAAGCGAGAGCCGCGCTCCCTGACTTTTTCAGTGAGAACTGATTAAACATCGATGAATAGAAAACATAAAAAGGGCAGTCCTGCGAGGACTGCCTTTTTTGCGTGTATTCAATTATGCATTCGGCGGGCGTTCTCGTCCGAGATGCTTCCGTTATCGCTTTTCCAGCACCTTCAGCAGCCGCGGCAGGTCGCTGAAGCGCTCCAGCTCGGGGACGGTCTGCGCTATTGTGCCGAAGCCGTAGGCGGCGTGTATGAAGTCGAGCCCCGCCTGCATCGTAGCGTCGTAGTCGCCCTGAATGTCGCCTATGTAATAGGCTTTCCCGAGGGAGTTGCGCTCCGCGAGCAGAGCGATATTCTCACCCTTCCCCTTGAGGTTGTTGCCGTAGCACTCGATGTCGGAGAAGTATCCCCCGAAGCCGTAATGCTCAAGGAAAGCCTCAATGTAGCCGCTCTGACAGTTGCTGACGATGTAGAGCTCCCAGCCGTCCCTGCGGAGTGACCTGAACGTCTTTTCAAGGTCGGGGTAGAGGACGCCGCCGTGTTCGCGGAGATAGTCATTCTCATGGTCACAGCAGAGTCCGAGCAGCTCCATGCGCTCTTTCTGCGGAAGGTCAGCGAAGATGATATCGGCTATCCTGTCCATGGTCAGTCCCATGACGGACATGACGTCCTGCTTCGTTATCGCGGGGCGGTCGTAGCCGAGCTCCCGCACCTTCTCCGTCCACGACGCAGCCACGCCCTCGGAGGAGTCCCAGAGCGTGCCGTCCATATCGAAAATTAGTCCCTTTTTCATTTTCCCTCCGTCATTCGTGCGTATATCTCATTCAGCTGCACGCGGTCGTGCTTGACGTCGTCGAGCACGGTTATCCTGCCCGTTCTGACAGTGCGCGCTTTCTCCCACATATCCGCGAACATATCCTCGGTGATGCCGTAAGCCTTCGGGTCGATGACAAGCTTGTGGCTCGCAAAGAAGCTGAGCAGACCGCTCGGGTCCTGACCCTGAAAAATGCACGCGGGTATCGTGCCGAGGGCGACTGCGAGTCCGTGCGATATCTTTATCTCGGGGTAGTGCTCCTCAATCGCGTGCGCGAAGAGGTGTTCGCTGCCGCTGCACGGTCTCGACGAGCCCGCTATCTCCATAGCCAGTCCGCCCATGACAAGCGCGCGGGAGAGTATGCGTATGAACACACGGCTCTTCATGTCCTGCTCGTCGCAGTGGTAGACCGAGTCGAAGCTCATGCGGCTGAGCGCGTAGGCGAAGTCGTCCACCTGCGAGCCCGTCCTCGCGGCGGAGAGCTTCCAGTCGTAGAGGGCGGTGTGCTTGGCGATGGTGTCGCCTATTCCCGAGAGCGTCTGCGTCTCGGGAGCGTTGATTATCATGTTAGTGTCGACGATTATCGCCGTCGGTATCTTGCAGTCGAGGGTCTTGCGGGCACTGCCGTAGGTCTCGAGCACTGCAAACGGCGAGGCGAGGGAGTCGTTGCTGAGCGAGGTCGGCATACAGATGTAGACCGCCTTGCTGATGTGTGCCGCGTACTTCGCAGTATCGAGAACTCTGCCGCCGCCTATGCCGATGATGACCTTTATGTCCTCGACGCAGACCTTCTTCGCGATAGCGACTGCCTCGTCAAAGCTGGCGCTGTTCATCGCGTATATCTCGGCATTGCCGAAATCATGGCTGATGTCGGTTATCTTGTCCTTGTATATGCCTATGAGGAACTCCTCGGATATGACGAGGGCCTTCTTGCCGGTGATGTCGGGGATATAGCGGCTGATTATCTCGTCCGAGCGGAAGAATGCGTCCTCCTCGACCGCGAGACATATCGGCAGATTGAAGCGTGTGTGCTGATTCATAAATGCACCTCCTGCGTTATTATGTGCTGTTTTGATTATACTATGTTTTGCATGATTTTGCAACCTTTTGTTTGCGTGAGTGTCACAAATGAGGCGCGCCAATCGTTAAGATATATAGAATACTTTGATTCGGGAGGCAGCAATCATGAAAAAAACAGCAGCATTATTACTCGCGGCGATGACAGTCCTCACGGGCTGCGGCGGTAAGTCGGCATCTCAGTCCGAGAGCAGTGCAGTATCGGACAGCACGTCCGCGGCGGACTCCGCCGCTCGGGACGGGGATATCGTCCTCACGATAGGTGTCGTCAACGGCGACCCCGGAAACATGAATGCAAACGGTTCGGTCACAAAGAGCTATTTCTGGACGCCGATGCAGGAACTCGTCGACCGCTTCAACTCCGAGGACAACGGCATACGCATCGAGATAAAGAACTACGCCGAAATGGACGAGTTCAAGGATTTCGGGTACGATGACCACGGCATTTTCAATGGTTACAGCGACGACGAGATGAAAACGATAGACTTTCAGGTCGCACAGGACCTCATCAACAAGAAGGACATCGATATCGTCGGGACAAATACCTTCGCCAACAGCGCCAAGTACGAGATATTCAAGCGCAAGGGCGGATTCGCCGACCTGTACGAGTTCATGAAGGACGACCCCGAGGTCAACGCTGACACGCTCAACAGGCACATTCTCGAGCTCAGCGAGCGTGACGGCAAGCTCTACTCAATACCGATAGCGTACACTGCGCGGACGCTGATAGGCGAGTCGCAGTACGTCGGCACAAAGCGGAACTGGAGCATCGACGAGTTCATCGACAGCTGGAACAGAATGCCCGCGGGCTCGACCGTGACGTGGTCGAGCGAAGCCGAGGGCGTGTACTACGACGTCCTGCGCGCGAACACGACAGCCTTTGTGGACTACGTCAACTGCGAGACGCACTTCGACGCCCCCGACTTCCGTAAAATGCTCGAATTCTGCAAGCAGTTCCCCAGCAATATGGGCGTGAAGAACACTGACCATATCAACTACACCGCCCCTCAGCTCGTCAAGCTCACTCTGCTGACGGGCTACGGCAACGCAATCATCAGCGAGACGGACTACACGGATTATTCGCGGAAATACTACCGTCTCCGCGACGGAGGCTACACCCTTGTCGGATTCCCGACCTCCGACGGAAAGGGCGCGTTCCTCAGCGGCGCATACGGAGAGTGGTCTATCCGCGCCAACATCCCGAAGGAGAAGCAGGAGGCGGCGTGGAAATTCCTGCGCGAGCTCTACACCGAGGAATTCCAGACCGAGAGTTACGCGATACGCCACGAGAGCAATAATCCGCAGACGGGCGAGACCTTCGTGAATTACGAATTCATGCAGGGCTTCCCTGTGAACAACGCCGCGCGCAAAAATATCGCGCAGAATATGCTCAGCGGCAAATACGACGACGCCACGCAGATAATGTCCATACAGGGCAACGAGGTCACAGAGGAGAACAAGCTCACTCTCGAGCAGGAGGACATCGACTACATCGACGAATACATTGAATCCATAGACCGCTGGGAGTTCCCCGATACCGACCGCGAGCTCTTCAGGATAATCGAGGACGAGGTGCTCGCGTACTTCCACGGCGAGCAGGACGTCGACGCTGTCGTCGACCACGTACAGAACCGCGCCAATATCTGGCTGAGCGAGCAGTCGTGACCTCCGCACCGTAAAAAGCGTACGGGCTGTTGAGCGTTATCTCCGCACGGCTTGACAACATCGCTGAAATGCAGTAAAATAGATGTATCAAGCTACAAGGAAAGATAACTATGAAAAGAGCAGTTACAATACAGGATATATCGTGCTTCGGCAAGTGCTCGCTGACCGTCGCGCTACCCATTATATCCGCTATGGGCATCGAGACAGCCGTCATTCCGACTGCCGTCCTCTCGACCCACACAGGCGGCTTCAGCGGCTACACCTTCCGCGACCTCACAGGCGATATCCCGCAGATAGCCTCTCACTGGGAGAAGCTCGGGCTTCGCTTTGACGCGATATATACGGGCTATCTCGGCTCGCCCGCGCAGGTGCAGATAGTCTCCGACTTCTTCGATTCATTCGGACGCGAGGACAACTTCATCGTGGTCGACCCCGTCATGGGCGACGCGGGCAGGCTCTATGCGGGCTTCACCGACGAGCTCGTCAGCGGTATGCGCCGTCTATGCGCGAAGGCTGACTATGTGATACCGAATATGACCGAGGCGGCTTTCCTCCTCGATATACCATATGAAGAGAACACCGACGAGGAGCGCGCGAGGTCGATGCTCCGTTCGCTCGCGGAGTTCGGCTGCAAGTCACCCGTACTCACGGGCGTCCGCCGTGGCAATGAGCACGGAGCTGTCGCATTCGATTCCGTGAACAACGAGTTCACGAGCGCGTTCTGTCAGCACGTCGACAGGCAGATGCACGGTACGGGCGACATCTTCGCGAGCGTGTTCACGGGAGCTGTCACCCTCGGCAAGGAACTCGGCGAGGCGCTCGGACTGGCGGTGCGCTTCACCTCCGACTGCATAATGGCTACTCTCCCGCACGCGGACGAGGTATGGTACGGCAGCTGCTTCGAGCTCTGCCTCGGAGAGCTTGCCGAATATCTGAAATAATCGGCATTTTTCGATATTTTTCGCCTTTTTATCACTTTTGACTATTGACTTTTTTCGCCGTTTGGGATAAAATAATATATACGTGAAAAAACTACGACGTTTTTGGAGTGTGTTGATTATATGAGTAAATTATCAGGATTCTACGAAGGTCTGAAGAAGTCAACGAAGATAACCGTGCTTTCGTGCGGCAGCTTCGTCATCATGACGCTTCTCATCCTCGCATTCTTCATCATCTTCCCGATAACTCCGTCCGAGAAGATAATGTCCAACATCGGACGCGGCGAGAATATGTTCCAGGAGAACGGTCAGCCCGTACAGAGCGGCATTCCCACTGTCGAGACCACTGTCTCCACTGCGGCGACGACCACCGTCAAGACTACGACTACGAAGGCGCGCACCACTCGTGCCCGCACGACCTTCACTATCAATATCACCACAGGCTCGGGCTTCATGTGGAACGGTCGTATCCCCACAGGCGGTATGCCAGGCTACACCGAGACCGTGACAACTGCCGTTGACCCGAACGCTCCCGTTGACCCCAATGGACAGGTAGACCCGAATGCACCCGTTGACCCGAATCAGGGCGGCGTTACTCCCGACCCGAACCAGGGCGGCGCGACTAATCCCGACCCCAATCAGGGCGGTGTGACCAATCCCGACCCGAATCAGGGCGGCGTTACTCCCGACCCCAATCAGGGCGGCGCTACACCTGACCCGAATCAGGGCGGGGCGACTCCCGACCCCAATCAGGGCGCTACGCCCACACCGTCTGTTACTCCCGACGCGGGCGCAGGCACATGGTAAAAACGAGCCGACCGAGGTTTTCTTCGGTCGGCTTATATTTTAGGAGGAGCTATGGCTGAGCTTACACGCGGCGAAAAAGCCGCTCTGCGTTACTATATCGGCGATGTCTCGGGGAGCGATGCGTTCTATGGCGACCCCAAGGCATACGTCGCACTGAATGCGCTCTTTTTCACGGGTATAGCTGCGGAGCGCTCCCGTGCCGCCGAGGGCAAGCGCTTGAATCCCGCTGTTCTCGCGGATATCAACAGGCTGACTGAGCTGTTCGCGGTGCTGTTTTCGGCGTTCCGCAAGTGCGCGGCTGAGACCGAGCGGCATACCTTCCGCGTGGAGAGGTGGTCGGACTACGCGCTCTGCAAGGCGGCGGGCGCGACGCTCTCGCTGACCTCGACCTCGACTGCGGGCTTTCTCAGAGAGTACCGCGACAGGCTCGGCATAGCGCTGATGAGGTTCACGCTCCCGCAGGGGACGCCGTGTATCGACGTCGCCGCAGCTCTCGACTTCTACTCCAAGCCCGACGAGGCGGAGATTCTGCTGCCGCCGTTCCTTGCGCTCAATATTGCGGAGGTGTCCGTCTCCGACAGCGAGCAGGCTATCCTCGACTCGGCAGGAGAGCCGCCGCGCTGCTCTTGCATTGTCACGGCAGGGGAGCTGCTGCCCTGTACCGCGGAGGCTGCTGAGCTCCCGCACGGAGGCTCGGAGGCGGGACAGCGGGTGTTTGCGGCGCTGAACTCAAGAGAGGAGCCGCTCCGCGAGGACGAGGAGCTCTACTCGCAGTGGAAGGCAGCGTACAGGACGAAGCTGCACGGATTTTTCACTTGAATGCGCCCCCCTGCATTTTTTGAGGCAGGAGCGAGTTTCGCTCGCCCGCACTATAATAAAAAGCCATTGCGTTTGCAATGGCTTTTTCGCTTTATTTGGTTGCTTTGCGGTACATCCAGTACGAGCCTGCCGCAGCAACAGCGTAGCTCAGCACAAGGTTGAAGTAGTATCTTCCTGTCAGTCCGAAGTATCTCAGCGACCTGCTGAAATTGAAGAAAAAGTTGCTGAACGAGCTCTCGGAGAAGCCGAGCCCCTCCTTCAGGTTCTCATCTACTATCTCGTTGACGGTCGAGCGCTCCAGTCCGCCTGCCTCTCCGAGGACGTAAAGCGGCTCCTTTATGGTCGCTATTATCTGCGGGAACATATCAGCCATTTTCCAGCAGTATACCACCTTCTCTGCGAGGAATATCGACACGACGATTATCGCGATACAGCTGATGATGCCGTATATCGACGGCAGCTCGCCGTCCTTGCTCATGAAGGTGTAGCCCGCGACTGTCCCGAGCGCGAGCACTCCTCCGCAAAGCGGCGCGATAAAGCCGAATCTGCCGACGATTATCCACAGCAGCAAGCCGGGAAGCGCTCCGACAAGAGCGCCTGCTATCGCTTTCAGCAGGGATATGAACATCGAGCTCTCGCCGCCTGCGGGGAGCTTGCCCATGAAGTAGACGTCGTCGGCGCTGAATACAGCCTCCTTTGCGGCATCGGCGGGAGCATAGCTGTCCGACGGGCGGGAAGCGGGCTCCGCGGTTTTTGTTTCATCTCTGAAGTCATCCATTGTCCTTTTCTCCTTATGTGTCTATTTTGCGGGATATGTCGTCCTGAGGTACTCGAGGAGCATCTCGGGAATGAACTGGTAGTGGTGCGAATCGTACAGCTTGCTCGTCACGTCTGCGCCGTGCGACTCGAGCCGCTCGGTCAGCTTTGCTATGCCCTCGAGAGTGGTATCGTGTCCGCGGTACATATCCTCATAGTCGGGGTCTTCCTTGTCGCCTCCGCAGATGAACACGGACTTGTTCAGCTTCTCGTTGCGGTCGAAGTAGTCGTAGTCATTGAGGCAGTCTTCAGCGCCGAGGTCGAGGCTGTCGTCGTAGAGTCCCCAGAATGCGGGACTGCCGATGATGTACCTGCCGAAGGGCTGATTCTCGTATTTATCGGACTTGAACAGTGCATTGTGCGCGAACACGCCGCCGTCGGAGTGCCCGAACAGCGTGGAATCCGCATAGTCGATATGGTACTGCTCGCCGAGGTAGGGCATGACGTTGTCGGTGATGAAGTCGAGGAGCTTGTCGCGCTCGATGACGAGGTGAGTGAAGCGGTTGGCTTCCTCGGCGCCGTCCATTTTGTAGGCGTAGCCGAGCGTCACGAGCAGTACGTCAGCCGCCTCGCCGTTCTCCATAGTCCTGCGGAGCGCGGGAGTATTGCCGAAGCGCCATACGGCGTCGGTGAGGAAGAACACGGGGTAGGTCTTATCCTTGTCGTAATTCGGCGGGAGAACAACGTGCACGAGGAACTCAGTCGCAAGCTCGTCATCGTAGAAGGTGTACTCGTCGATGCTGTCCTTTATCGCCTCAACGTCGGAGCGGCTGAATTCCCAGTTCTTTCTGTAGTCGGCGAGAGGGTCACTGAATAACGGGTTTATCCCGTTGGTCTCGCTGAAGAGGTCGTAGGTGCCGTCGGGTACCTCCACATAGGTCTTGTTCATGATCGCGTCGAACACTATCCTTGCCTGTCTGACCATGCTGTCGAGATCGGCGGGCTCATGATCTTTTTCAAGGTCGGCGCGGTACTGCTCGAGGTATTCCTCGGGATTTGCGGCTGTCTTCCATTCCCAAATGATGTCGTCTTCGGTGGGCTCGCTCACGCCGTCGTAGTCATCGCTTAGGTGCGAGACCTGATATGTGAACTCGCCGCCGTCATAGTCCTCCTCGGGGACATATCCCATATAGTAGCAGCCGTCGATGAATACCATAGCGGAGACGACTATCTCGGTCTCGCCCTTATCCTCGAGCTTTTGTATCTCATCGAGCACGTGCTGATACTCCTCATCTGATATCTGACCGCGGTACGGTTCAAGATACTGCTCCCTGTACTCATCGAGCGGTACTTTTTTCTGCTGGAGCTCCACCTTATGCGTGTCATTGTCGGGCTCGTCGAGGAGCGTGAGAGCGTGCTTATCCGCGCGGCTCAGCTCGTTCGCGGACATCTTGTTGGTGAGCGTTATCGGCTCTTGCTCCTGAGCCTGTGTTGTCGGAGCTATGCTGTCAGTGTCGGGACTTTTGCTGCATGAGGTCACTGACGCGATAACGGTCAGGGACATGAGTAGTGCGATTATTTTTTTCATTGTCATTTCTCCTTTGTTTGAATATTTTATCATTATATCATATGGAGGGGAGTTTGTCAAATCAACGATTGCGGTCATATGGGAGACTTTTTGTTCAGAACGGCTTGTGATACTGCGCAGAATTATTCTGCGATATTGTTCGCCTTATGCTCGGTCTCAGATACACATTTTATCGGCTTCATTTACAAATACAAAAACAGGAAGACGCCTCGTAAATGAAGTGCCTTCCTGTTTTGCGCTTATCACGCCGTTACAGTTTTTAGCTGTTCGGTCTATTTCGAGCTTTCTATCCCCTTCGGGTCAACATTATCAAATACGCTTACACTTCCGAGCTGGAACTGTGTCTGCTTGCCGTCGGTGTGTGTGACAGCCGCGCCTGTGGAAGCATTGGTAAATCCGCAGGACTTCGCGCCGTTCATCTTTGACTCGCTGATGAGCACGTACTTGTACTTCTTCGTGAACTGGATATCCTGATTGCCGCTTGCAGTCAGGGTGTTAGCCTTCTTCCACATTCCGTCCTTCTCGTTTGTGGAGTCGTCGATGCAGTTGAGGAGGGCAACAGTGCGAGTCGAGCCCGCAAGCATAGCCTTGTCGACCTGATTGTCGGTAGCTGTAGCGTAGACCTCGCCGCCCGTGATGTTGACAGCCTCGGTCGCCGTGAAGCCGCGGTCGCCTCCCGCGATAACAGTGCCGCCGCTGATGTCAATAGTC